>ENA-OQDW01000150-OQDW01000150.1-human-gut-metagenome-genome-assembly--contig:-NODE-150-length-27547-cov-2.540044_pt1 | contig 27547 bp, 39 predicted proteins | sample MGYA00242784_ERZ504613 | MGnify/ENA primary metagenome ERZ504613 (study PRJEB26092, sample SAMD00036330) | human gut metagenome | host: Homo sapiens | study: EMG produced TPA metagenomics assembly of...
GGTGTCCCTAATGGCACCTCTTCACAGACAATATAAAACCGCGCGAACCGAAACTCGTTGCCATCTGCTATTAAAAATATGGCAGATGGCAACTCAGACATCGGCTTCGCGCGGTTATGTTTTGTTCAGAGGTGCCAATAAGGGACACACACAAAAGTCCTAAAATTGTCTGCTGGCTTGCGCACACATCCGTAGAGTGTTCCAAACTTGGAAAGACACGGATCATCACGGATGCCAGCTGCGGCATGGTTAGAAATACCGGATTTTTCGGTCAGAATTTGCCGCCGCATGTTTATCTGGAACTTTTAAGTATCTATTTCTAATAATATTACTTATCACCCCAAAGAGGTCTATGCTTATTGCGGCAGTTCCAGATTCCGATAGCGTTCCATTTATTAAATCTACCTTTGATTTGCCGGTTCCATATTGACAGAGCGCCCTTTGATCTTGGTGTTCTTCATTCCCTCGAGGACTTCTCTGCCGTACTCTCTCGGCACCTCCACGAAGGTATATTTGTCATACATATCGATCGCGCCGACCAGCTTGCCCGGCATGCCGGACTCCCCGGCGATCGCCCCGAGAATGTCTCCCGGTTTGACGCGGTCTTTTTTACCGATGTTGATGAAGAGACGCACCATCCCTTCCTCCGCGCCGGTATTGTCAAAGTCGTAGTCATCCTCGCTGCCGTTGTCGAGATTGACCTGGCCGAGTGCCTGCTTCAAAAATGCCGCTGCAATATCCATTGCGGTGTAATCCGAAGCATTCACCTGGCGCTCGATCATGTCGATCATGTCCGACAGGTTCTCCTCGTCGATGATCCTGCCGATCTCCTCCATGACCTTCTCTGCCTTGATCTGTGCCACATCATCCGTTGACGGAATCGGCATCGCCACGATCTTGGTCTTGCAGTAGCGCATGATATCCTTCAGCTTGTAGACTTCTTTGCCCTTCACGAAGGTAAAAGCGCGTCCGGTCCGACCTGCACGTCCCGTTCTGCCGATCCGGTGCACATAGTATTCGTCATCCTGCGGAATGTCGTAGTTGAAAACGGCCTCCACATCATCGACGTCGATTCCGCGCGCCGCCACATCGGTCGCAATGAGGATCTCGGTCTTGCCGCTGCGGAATCCTTTCATCACGCGGTCACGCTGCGACTGCTTCATATCTCCGTGCAGTCCCTCTGCAAAATAGCCGCGTCCCTTTAATTCTTCCGCAAGTTCGTCCACCATCCGCTTGGTATTGCAGAATACCAGTGAAAGCTTTGGATTGTAGTAATCGAGAAGCCGCGTTAAGACTTCTACCTTGTCGCTGCGCTTGACATCGTAGTAATACTGCTCAATGCTCGGAACCGTCAGCTCTTTTTTTACCACCTTGATGTTGACCGCATCGTGCTGATATTTCCTGGTAATATCGAGAATCGGCTTCGGCATCGTCGCGGAGAAAAGGATCGTCTGACGTCCCTCCGCCGGAATATACTCAAGAATCGTCTCGATGTCATCGCGGAAGCCCATGTTCAGCATCTCGTCCGCCTCATCGAGTACCACCGTGTGGATCGCATCACAGCGGATCGTCTTGCGGCGCAGATGATCCATCACACGCCCCGGCGTTCCGACGATAATCTGCGCACCGCCCTTTAACGCCTTGATCTGGCGTCCGATCTCCTGCCCACCATACACCGGAAGCACCTTGACCCCGTGCATATACTTGGCAAGTTTGCGGATCTCGTCCGCCACCTGGATGGCAAGCTCTCTGGTCGGAGAGAGAATGATTACCTGCGTCTTTCTGCTGTTCGGGTCTACCTTGTGAAGAACCGGAATACCAAAGGATGCCGTCTTACCGGTACCTGTCTGTGCCTGTCCGATCACATCCACGCCCGACATCACAACCGGAATCGCCTGGCTCTGAATCGGCGTTGCCTCCTCAAATCCCATATCCGCAATCGCTCTTAACACCTGAGGATATAAATCTAACTCATCAAATCTAACTGTTTCCATCTTTTTCCTTTCTGTCACGCCAGAGCCAATTCTCTGACGCATGCCCAGCACCGGCAGAAAGTGCCCACCTCTGCCGACTGCGCAGTATTTTGAATCATAGCACGGCATCTCTCTTTTGTCAAGAAATGCGCAAATCTCCGAACTTCTGTCTATGTAACCCAAATCCGCTCGCGGCTTTGGGCAATACTCCTATGAAAAGCAATCGACAGATGCGTACTTCACTTGATCTGTACTTTTTCATACTGCTGCGCTTCGGTAAAAGTAAAAGGCTCGATTGCGGATTTTCCGTTACAGTATATTCTATGCCGGAATCTATAAAAGTTTCCTCTCTTCTCCGTATCTCGCCTCTTTTGCATCCAGATGTCCGAGCGAAATATTGTTGCGGCTACGCTTTTTCACCTCGTAGAGCATCATATCCGCCGCATGCAGGAAATCCCAGCTTCGGCTTTCCTCCGGAGCCACGTCAAAACAGATTCCCTGCGAGATTGTGACAACCGGAAGCGCCTTCGAGCACACATGCTCGATCCGCCTGTCAAGAATACGCTCCCGCAGACTGTCCGCCATGGAAAAACCTCGTCCTCCGTCTTGTACTCGTAAATAATGATAAACTCATCCCCGCCATACCGCGCACAGAAGGTATCGCGGCTCTGCATTTTCCGCAGCTCATCCGCAATCGCCATGATGCAGGCATCTCCCGCCTGATGGCCGTAGTTATCATTGTATTCCTTGAAGTAGTCGATGTCGAGAATCTCTACCGCAAATGCTCTATGGTCATCCCGCGCCCGCTCAAACGCCCGCTCCAGATAATCATTCAACCGGAACCGGTTCGCCAGCCGCGTCAGCGGATCCGTCTCGGACTTCTCCAGCAGACGCTCATTCGCTTTCTCCATCTCCCGCCGCTTCTCATTCGCATGTTCTAATGATCTGCGCACAGAGAGCATGTTGGCGATCATATAATGGTTCTCCCGATCCAGAGCCTCGGTCAGTTCATAGAACTGGCCCGCCTCCTCAAGATAAGCCGCCTCGTCCTGTTTCCTGCGATAGCAGAGGATTTTTAAGGAAACTATTTTCCGCTGCAAATTCGCAATATTGGCATTTTTCGTCAATTTTTCCAATACCGCCACGATGTCCCAGAAGACATCTTCCTGGTCAATCTCCAGCAACAGTCTGCACAGCCCGTACACATCATCAAAGATATCCATAACCGCCATGTCCATATCCACAAGTCCGCGGATCTGCTCAATACATTCCTCGCGGAGTGTGATTCTTCCCACGCGGTGATAATATTCCGCCTTAAAAATCAGCGCGGAGAGGCGCTCGATCTTCTGCATGTGCTCCCAGCAGACCTGATCCAGATAATCCAGCTGTGCTTGCACGCGCTCATTCTGTTCCCGCTGCATAAAGCACCGCCCCAGACAGACCGCCACGCAGCTCATCAGCCCGTAATAATTCGGTGTCTTCGGATATGCCTTGATATCGGAGGAGACTTTTTCAAAATATCTCTGCGCCTCATTCCACTGTTCGTTGCCCAGATAGAGGGTTCCGAGATTCAAGTTGATGACGTTTTCTTCGTTCGCCAGCTTATATTTTTTACAATAACCGAGTCCGGTCAGATAGTAATCCAGCGCAATCGGCGTATTTCCACGGTTCAAAAAGGCAATCGCAAGGATATTATAAGATCTGGCCACCATGTCCACTGCTCCGCCTGATCCAGATAGGTGATAGCTCTGGTAATGGTCTTAAGAAGCTGCTCGCCCTCATTGAGCACATAGTAGGTCTCGCCCGCATAATAGTAGGCAAACCCCAGAAGCTTTGGATCCCCCGTCTGTTTTGCATATTGTTCGATATCTGCACAGTATTTCAATGTTTTCTCGGCATCGGCGCCGCGGTTCTGCATCACTCCGTCCACCCACGCCATCACAGCTTTACTGTATTCCTTGAATTCCATGTACCGATTCCTCCCTTATCTCTTGTTTCATTATAATGAAGAAATCCAACATATTCAAGAACCGGTGTCTTCCTTTTACAAACTAGCTCTGAAAAAATGCTACCGGATCGACAGGCTGTCCGTCTTTTTGCAGCGCAAAATACAGATTGCTGCCCTCCACCGAATAATATTTCGTCGGCTCTGCCACATAGCCCAGCACATGACCGGATTCCACATAATCACCCACCGCAAAGTTCGGCTCCTTTAACTGTCCGTAGATCGCGCGGTAGCCGTCTCCCAGGTCGACCGTCATCGTACAGCCGGTCTCCTCGTTGTTGGAGAGACCGATGACTTTTCCCTTTGCGACGGAATATACCTTATTGTTGACCTCTCCCGCGATAATCACCGCCGGATTGTATTTGTACTGGTCCAGCGTCGCAAAATATATGGTAGAATCCATGCTGTAATTTAAGATCACATTTCCCTCCATCGGCCAGAGCATGCCGTCCTCCGGGGCAAAATGGAGCGCATTGGCCTCTGCGCCCGTCTCTGCTGTCTCATTCTCCGCTTCTTTTTCCACCTGCGCCACTTCCGTACTCTCTGTCGTCTCCGCTGCTTTCTGCTCCAGCTTTTCCGTCTCCGCGGTCTGCTCCGGCGGAATGACTGCGGATGCCTGTGCTGTCTGTTCCGTACTTTCCGTCGCAGCGACAAGTCCGGCTTCCTCCGGTGTGTTTTCCTGTGCCAGTTCTTCCTCCAGCTGTTCGCGCTGCTGTTGTTCATGATCGCTGTAAATTACCGTGGTCGCAACTGCTGCCGCAATCACAATCGCCCCCGCAATCACATATTGTTTACGCCCGAGGAATGCCCAAAATCTGCTTTTTCTCATTTTTTTCACCATCCATATTATTTATTTTTATTCCTATTGTTCCCCCTGCACGGATGGTTTATGCAGAGCGCCGCCTATTTTATCTGATCCGCTGTCACAAGCGTTGTTCCCGGAAAAAAATATTGTAAAATCTCCTCGTAAGAGGTTCCTTCCTGCGCCATCGCGCGCGCCTCATTCTGCTCAGGCCGTACCCGTGTCCCAGTCCCCTTGTCACGATCCGCACATTTTCCCCCATCTGCGTGATCGTAAAACACGCGGAATTCCAGCCCATCGCCTCACGGAACGCTTCCCCGGTGCAGACATACTCCCCCAGCATGACCTGCTGTACATAACCCGCCGCATCCCGCTCTGTAACCTGGATCTCAGACACCGCGGACACGTCTGCCTCCGCAAAATGCTCCCCGCACCGCTTTAAAATGTCCGTTTCCTCACAATAAATAACCGAGAGCGTACCCTCCGCCGTCAGATCCGCCGGACACTCCACCGCAGGAAGATATGGCACCGCCGCTTCCGCCGACCGGCTCATATCTCTCGTACTTCCTGCACTGATCGCATGATATGCAGCATACGCATAGCCGCCGTTCCAGGAGAGCACCTGCCCACTCGTCTCCTCCACGCACGTCTCAAGCCGTTCCATGGCCTTTTCATATGTTTCCCCCAGCGCCTGCCTTAATTCTTCCTCCGAAAAAGCAGCCGGCTGTTCCTCCCCTCTCGCCGCGGCATCATACAGTGTTGTCCGCGCAATCACGCACTGCGCCATAAGCGCCGCATCCTCCGCGTCCGCACGGATCTCCTTCGCCAGAATAAAAGGCAGCTGTTCTTCCAGTTCCTCCCCGCCCTCTCTTTCTGCCGCCTCCGTTATCGCGTCGTACGTGCCGTATATCACTTCCTCCAGTCGCATACGCTGACATATTATCGTGATAAAAAGCGGCAATAATATGCCGATCAGCGCGAATGTAAGCATTCTATCAATATAGTGTTTCCATTTTTTTCGCATAAAAAAATCTCCCTGTCCATTATTATATGAACCAAGGAGATCTTCCATTCCCACAAAGCCGCGGCACTAGTTCAGACTCTGCATAATCCCGAATGTCAGTGAAAAAACTTTATAAAACGAATAGAAAAAATATGCCACGGTCACTCCGCTGTAAACGATGGTGTAGATGATCGGAAACGTCATTTTTCTCTTGAGCACATGTGCTCTCCAGACGTAATAGCCCGGTCTTAAGAAAATCGCAAACAGCACCAGACCGGTGATCTTGTATTTCTGATTGCTGATTTTTACAATATCCAGAATCAACAGCACAAGCATCGCCACAAACAGCAGATTGGAAAACATGGAAAGCATCTGCACCGGGCTGCCAAGACTCACGGATCCGTCGAGATAAGCGTCTATTCCTTCCCCCGCCATCGCATTCCATGTCGCGCCAAATACCACAAAATTGATGATAATCTGCGCCATAAAGATCACCAGAAGAATATTGCACAGAACATCGGATACCGGACCGTGCTGCTCCTGCGGGTAGGGATTCCCCTGCCAGTTTCCATAATTCGGCTGCTGATACGGGTTCTGGCCGTTTCCGTAATTCGGCTGCTGATATGTGTTCTGACCGTTTCCGTAATTCGGCTGCTGATATGCGTTCTGGCCGTTTCCGTAATTCGGCTGCTGATATGCGTTCTGACCGTTTCCGTAATTCGGCTGCTGATATGCATTCTGGTTATTTCCGTAATTCGGCTGCTGCGACGCATTCTGCCGGTTCTGATACATTTTCGTATCTTCACCGTATGTTCTGGGTGTCTCGTTCCCGTTCCATCCACTCTGATTGTTCTGCTGTCCATCCATTGTCTATTTCCCCCTGTTCTCTCTATGCCTGCTGCTTCATTCTGCGTCCGATAATATTCGAGAGCGCCGCAAACTGTTCCAATGTAAGCGCCTCTCCACGGATGGTCACCGGCACGCCAAGCTCCTCAATGCTTTCCTGAATCACTTCCTTGGAGAGATGAATCTCCGGCGAATTATTCAGACCGTTCGCAAGCGTCTTGCGCCTCTGGTTAAAAGATGCCCGGATCAGCCGGAACATCAGCTTTTCATCCTCACCTGCACCGGCACGGTCTCATGACGCGTCAGCCTTATCACCGCGCTGCCGACATTCGGCCGCGGCATAAAGCAGTTCGGCGGCACGTTTGCGATAATCTCCGGCTTTGCATAATACTGCACCGCCAGCGAGAGCGCACCGTAATCCTTCGTCCCCGGTCCGACCTGCATCCTGTCTGCGACTTCCTTCTGCACCATGATCGTAATGCTGTCAATCGGCACATGGCTCTCAAACAGCCCCATGATAATCGGCGTGGTAATATAATACGGAAGATTTGCCACCACCTTGATCGGTTTCCCGGCATTCTTCTCCTCCGCGAGCTTTACAATATCCAGCTTCAAAATGTCCTCATTGATAACCGTCACATTGTCATAAGCGCTAAGCGTGTCCGCCAGAATCGGGATCAGGTTCTGATCGATCTCCACCGCCGTCACCTCTCTGGCATTTTCACACAGATACTGGGTCATCGTGCCGATGCCCGGTCCGATCTCCAGCACAAAGTCATCCTTCGTAATGCCCGCCGCCTCAATAATGCGCTCGAGCACATGGGTATCAATGAGAAAATTCTGTCCGAACTTTTTCTGAAAATTAAAATGATACTTCTGCAGAACCGCAATCGTATTCTGCGGGATTCCTAATGTTGCCATGCTGCCAGCACCTCATCATACAGTCTGTCCAGAAACTCTGCATAGAGCGCGCGAAACGTCTCGTGAAACGTCTGCGCCACCGATGCATCTCCCTTTCCGGTAAGCTTTGACTCCTCATAGAGTGCAAACGCCGTCTCATAAAGCTCCGGATTCTTATCGTAAAAAACTTCCGTCAGTCCGTCCTCAAATGTAAACTGTGCCTCCTGCGAGAGGTTTTCCTTAAAATCTTCCCGGGAGATCAGCCCCTTCTCCTCGTAATCCGAGAGGTAGATGTGACCGTCCGCAGACTTCACAAAATCCGTGAACGCCTCGCGCACATCCTCGTATGTCACCGGCTGATAATTCTCGTTCCAGTATTTGTCAAATGTTTCCCGATCCGGGAACTGCTCAAAAATATCTGTATCCATCTTTCTCCATTCCAAAGCCCGCCCGGGGGCTTCTATCTGTACGACTCCGCTCTGGCAAAAGTCACGTCTTCGCAGTGCTCGTCCAGGAAATCATAGATTTCACGGACTGACGGGCATTCGCCCTATCATCCGTCTAAAGTCTCCGATGCCCGCTCCGGCAAATGTCCGGAAAACCTCCGGTTTCCCGGACTCGCGGGCGCGCTCACATGGAGCAGATTCGTCCGCTCCATGCAAGCACGGGCATCCGGTATCTGCACCATGTTCACTTTTGCCTTCGCGTACATTATACCATATACCCACTGTCCAAGTGAACCATAATCTTTCTCGAACAAATATTCGATTTTATCTTGCTTTTGTCGAACATATGTGCTATTCTTTAACCGAACATTTGTTTTGCCAGGAGGTGCTTTCACATGAACATTCAGCAGAATCTCTCCCTCATGGAGAAGCTTGCCATCCTTACCGATGCCGCGAAGTACGACGTGGCATGTACCTCAAGCGGCGCCGACCGCAGAGGAGATGGCAGGCACATGGGGAATTGTCTGGCTCCCGGCGTGTGCCATGCATTTGCTGCAGACGGAAGATGCATCTCCCTGCTCAAGATCCTGTTCACCAACGAGTGTATTTTTAACTGTGCCTACTGCCAGAACAACTGCAACTCCGACGTCCCCCGCGCCTCCTTTACCCCGGATGAGATCTGCACGCTCACCATGGAATTCTACCGGCGCAATTATATCGAGGGTCTGTTCTTAAGTTCCGGCATCCTCATCAGTCCGAATTACACCATGGATCTGATTTACCAGACGCTCTACCGGCTCCGCACCGTCCATCACTTCAACGGTTACATCCACGTAAAAGCGATCCCCGGCGCTGACCCGGCACTGATTGAAAAAGCCGGGTTTCTTGCAGACCGCATGAGCATCAATCTTGAGCTTCCCACGGCAAACGGACTGAAGCAGCTTGCTCCCTGCAAATCAAGACACACGATTCTCTCCCCCATGCGCCAGATCCAGAATGGCATCACGGAGAACCAGAATGAACTGATGGTCTACCGCAAAGCGCCGAAGTTTGTGCCCGCTGGGCAGAGCACACAGATGATTATCGGTGCTACCCCGGAGAACGACTATCAGATTATGCGTGTGTCCGAGGCACTCTATGAGAAGTTTCATCTGAAGCGCGTTTTCTACTCTGCGTTCATCAATGTCAACGGCGATTCGTCACTGCCGGTGCTCCCCGGCGGACCTCCGCTGCTGCGCGAGCACCGCCTGTACCAGGCAGACTGGCTGCTGCGCTATTACCGCTTTCATGTGGATGAACTTCTGTCGGAAGACCGCCCGAATTTTAATATTTATCTGGATCAAGTGTGACTGGCATTGCGTCATCTCGACACATTTCCGGTCGAGATCAACCGCGCCAGCTATCAGACTCTTCTGCGCGTACCCGGAATCGGATACAAGTCCGCCCAGCGGATCGTCGCCGCCAGACGGGATACCGCGCTCACCTATGACGATCTGAAAAAGATCGGCGTTGTGCTAAAGCGCGCCCTGTACTTCATCACCTGTTCCGGCCGGATGATGTACCGCACGAAGCTCGACGAGGACTATATCTGCTCTCATCTCATGGCAGACCACACGCAGGTTCCAAAGGAGCTCCGCAACACCGGTTATCAGCAGTTGTCGCTGTTTGACACCGGGCTTGCCCTGTGAGCCCACCGCCCTGATTACACATAGAAAAGAGGTATTTTACATGTATGTATTTATCTGTGAGGACAGTCTTGAAGGTATCTTTACCGGTGTCTATGACGCCTGCGCAAGCCGGCTCGGTCACCGCAATATCCGGCTTGCACCGGCGAACCGGAGAATTACGAGCTTTTTTCCGAATATATTCACGTGGCTCCTTCCGCGGATAAGACCGGCAAGGTGATCCGCACCATCACGTCCCGTTTCGGCATGCAGTTCTATGAGTCGATCTATCAGGCTGCAATGTCCGGCGAGCCATCCTCCGGCAGGAAGATGGACAAAGCAGACGCCATCTATGAGACCATCCTCCTCGCACTCGCAAGCGGAGACGGTCAGAAAGTGCTTCTTTCCTTAGGCGAACCGTGTGTCTACCGGATTTTTGAGCTCTGCCGGGCGACCAACCGCGAAGCCTGCCATCATCTCGAATTTCTGCGCTTCTCCGAGCTTGAGAACGGCGTTCTCTTTGCCACGATCCATCCGAAGGACAATGTCCTTCCCTATCTGGCAGAGCATTTCACCGACCGTCTGCCCTCCGAGAACTTTATGATCTATGACGCCACACATCAGTCTGTCGCGGTGCACAAAGCGCTTTCCAACTACATTCTCACAGATGCCGCAGATCTGGATCTGGAGAAAGTCAGCCGGTATTCCTCCGATGAGGAAGCCTTCCGGCAGCTCTGGCTGACCTTTTTGATCACATTGCCATAGAATCCCGCAAAAATCCAAGCTTGCAGATGCAGTTAATCCCGAAGCGCTATTGGCAGACACCCCGGAATATTCCCGCTTCTGCTGATTCGGGCAGACACCTACCGGACGCCGAATACACGGCAGGCATTTTCCCAGGTCGTCTGCTCCACCTCCTGCACAGAGACGCCTTTGATCTCCGCAATCCTGGCAGCCACATAAGAGAGGTTGGAGGAATCGTTGCGGGTTCCCCGGTGCGGCTCGGGCGCCATATACGGACAGTCTGTCTCCAACAGAATGTGTTCCAGAGAGACCTGCTCCACCGTCTGCCTGAGTTTCTTTGCATTTTTAAAGGTAACCACACCGCCCACACCGATGCAGTATCCCATCTTCACGTACTCTTTTGCCTGCTCCGGCGAGTACGAGTAACAGTGAATGACGCCGGGATGTTCCCGGAATCTTCCGGTCTCTTTTAAGATCTGCATGGTATCCTCCGCCGCGTCACGCGAGTGGATAATTACCGGCAGATCTGTTTCCCCTGCGAGTGTCAGCTGGCGCACGAACATTCCCGCTGCGCTGCCTGTACTTCCGGCTCCTTGTCCCAGTAATAATCCAGACCGATTTCTCCCACCGCTACCGTCTTCGGATGTGCCGTCTGCTCCTTGAGCCAGGAATATGTCTCCTCGTTCAGCCGTCAATATCGCTCGGATGCACACCCACGGCGGCATAGATGTAATCATACGCCTCCGCCAACGCGAGCGTCGTCCTCGTCGTCTCAATGGACGCGCCGACGTTAATCACCCTCCCGATTCCCTTTTCCGGGAGCCCAGCTAATAATTGCTCTCTATCCTCATTAAATACTTCATCATCATAATGTGCATGTGTCTCAAATATCATTGTTTCCTCATCTTCCTGTGCTGCATTGCCGTCTCTTTCATGTCGCTGTCTGTCGGCACAGATTCTGTGCGATTGCTGTACCGCCGGCTCAGCCGCAGTTCTTATAATAAAAGACTGCCAGCTGTGTACGGTCTCGTAACTTTAATTTATCCAGTATGGTGCTGATATAATTGCGCACCGTACCCTCGCTCAAATACAATTTTTCTGCAATCTCCCGGTTGCTTAAGCCTTCTGCCACCAGTTCAATGATGCCCTGCTCCTTCTCACTGATGTCGTAATCATGATAGGAAAAGCTGCCTTTTCCTGCCAGCAGCACCGGAATTTTTCCCATAATCTGTCCGCCGAATACACTCTGCCCGCCGTAGACAGCCTTGAGTGCCGGAACGATCGACTCAAATCCTGTTTCAGCAGATACCCCTTCGCTCCCATATTCAGTGCCTTTACAATGTATTCGTCATCGGAAAATGTTGTCAAAAACAAAATTTTTGCCGCTTGATCTTCTTTTAAGATGCATTCAGCTGCATCCAATCCGGACATTCCCAGCATGCGGATATCCATCAGCAGAATATCAGGATGCTGCTCCCGATAGAGCCGGATGGCGTCATCTCCCGCCTCTCCAAGACCCACGACCGTAATCTCCCCGTCAGCTTCCAGAATCGTTTTTAGGGATACTGCCACCAGCTTATCATCATCAACCACCAGAACTCTCATTTTTCTCTCTCCCAGCCTTCATTACCGTATCTACATTTTATCCCTCTTGGGAATCGAAATAAAGATCACAAATCCCTTTTCCGTATGAATCCGGAAGGTTCCGCCAGTGCCTGCACGCGCTCCTTCATATTGGAAAGACCAATCCCTTCCTTTCCGTCCATACGGACGACCTCTTCCTCCCACAATGGTCCGCTCTGTCCCTTTCGTCCCACCGTTCCGTTGTCCTCAACGGTCATCTGATAGAACGCCGGGTGCTCCCGCAAAATCACGGAGATCTTATCCGCATCGGAGTGTTTTGCAATATTCGACATGGCTTCTTTTACCGCTGTGATAAAGCAGTACTTTACATTGCGTGGAATCTCCGGAGACATATCGTAATCAACCGTGAGCTGATAATGCTCCTTCATCTCCCGGGTCGCCTCCGCAATAGACTGCCGCAGATCAATGGACTCATCGTGCAGATCGTGCACGCTCTCACGGATACTGTTCATCGCCTGATTTAATGTCTCCCCACCCGGCGAGCTGTCCGTGCAGCGGCTCCTCCTTATGAATCGTAATCAGTGCCCCCATCTGCAGAATACTTCTTGAAAGCATATGCCCCACATTATCGTGAATCTCTCTTGCAATGCGGTTGCGCTCCCGCAGTGTCGCAAGGTAGATCTCATAATCCTGTTTTTCCATCAGGTTCTTATTCTTTTCCTGGAGCACGAGATTCAATTCCGTGCTGGTATCCCGAAGACGGATCATCTCTTGTTCCAGATACAGAATTCTGCCGTTCTGCATGCCAGCAATATCGCAGCCACGATCAGCATACCGTCCGCCGCCCACAAAAAGGGCTGCCGGATAATCTGTTCCCGATAGAAAAAAGCGAGCCCCGGAACACTTAAGAACCAGAGCCGCATCTCCTTTTTTTCCGCACAGTCATACAGAAGAACCGGCACGAAAAAACAGAGTTCCGGCAGGATAAAGCAGACCGCAAACATCCCCGCAAGGCACACACAATGCCATCGTCTGTTGTCCACACAGCTGCCATATGCCGCCGCAGTCATCGTCAACAGCAACGCTATGACCGGCGCTGCAAGCCTTCCCGACTGTCCCGCCATAAGCAGACCGCCGGCAAGCAACAGTCCTTTATCCACAATCCGCTTCATTCTACTCTCTCCCTGTCCACATATGCCGCCATATTTCCGGGATATCTTCCACTTTCCCGCACACGTTATGATAACCATATCATCATTATAAGACAGCCGCCACATCTTTTTTGAAAAATAAGAGATTTATGACATTTGTCACATCAAACATCTGACGCTGCTCACTGGTACCGCCGGGCGCCACCCGCTATAATGTAATTACCATCAAACGAGGAGGATTTGTTATGTCAGTACCTGTTGTAGAAATAGAAAATCTGGTAAAACGCTATCAGGAGCTCGTCGCCCTCGATCACTTTAATCTCACGATCGAGGAAGGTGAGATCTTCGGTCTGCTCGGTCCAAACGGCTCCGGAAAGACGACAACCATCAACTGCATCCTTGCGCTGCTTGCCTTTGACAAGGGAACCGTCCGGGTCTTCGGCCGGGAAATGCGGCCGGACAGCTACGATCTGAAACGTCAGATCGGCGTTGTCATGCAAAATGTCGCTGTCTTTCAGGAATTGACCGTCTATGAAAACATTGATTATTTCTGTGGTCTGTATATCCGCGACAAAGCGCTCCGGCACCAGTATGTGAAGATGCCATCGATTTTGTCGGTCTCAACGATTTCCGCAAATTTTATCCGAAAAAGCTTTCCGGTGGTCTGCTGCGCCGTCTGAATATCGCGTGCGGAATTGCCCACAAGCCAAAGCTCATCATTCTTGACGAGCCGACTGTGGCAGTCGACCCGCAGAGCCGCAATAAAATTCTGGAGGGAATCCAGGAGTTAAACCGCAATGGCGCCACGATCATTTATACCTCCCACTATATGGAGGAGGTGGAGCAGATCTGTACCCGGATCGCCATTATGGACAAAGGCAAAAATCTTGCCATTGGAACCACGGAAGAATTAAAACGAATGATCAAAAAGAGCGAGATCATCTCGATTGATATTCTGGATCTTCTTCCTGCGCAGATTGCAGCGATCCGTGACATAAAGCACGTCTATGAGGTGACCTTTGAACATCACTGCTTAAAAGTGCTGTGCAGCGGCGGTTCCCACAATCTGCCGCACATTCTGAACTATCTGCAGGAACAAAATGTGTCTTTCGGAAGAGTCTATTCCGAACTTCCGACCTTAAATGACGTCTTTCTGGAAATTACCGGAAAAGAACTGCGGGATTAGGAGGTACCACCATGTTTTTTCATACGATGAAATATACACTGCTTAATCTGCTGCGGGATAAAGGTCAGGTATTCTGGTGTGTCGCTTTTCCACTTCTGCTCGGAACGATGTTCCATTTTGCATTCGGCGGACTGGGGAGTGGCGAAAGTTTTTCCGCCATCCCGGTTGCAGTTGTGATGCAAGAGGAATCCTCCGAGCTGCGCTCCATGTTTGATTCCCTGTCCAAACCCGGCGAAGATCAGTTCCTTGAAGTTACCTATGCTTCCGCTGCGGATGCCAGGGAACTGCTAAAGGCAAAAGAAGTCTACGGCATCATTACCGCCGACCTGCCAACCGTTTCCGATTACAGAAACGCCGCATCTATCGAAGATGTTTCCACATATCCTTTATCGCTGGCACTCTCCGCAGAGATGACTTCCGATCCTCTGTACCAGAGTATTTTAAGCGTGCTTGTGGATCGTTTCAACATAGAATACAGTGCCATCGCCCAGACCGCAATGAAAGATCCCGCGAAGCTTCCGGCACTGCTTCATACGGTTTCTGAGGAAGTCAGCTATATCCGGCACGAATCCCTTGGTGCCGGCTCCGTGGATGAATCCCTTACTTACTTTTTCAATCTGATTGCCATGACCTGCCTCTATGCCGCCATGATCGGCAACACGCTTGCCATCTCCAATCAGGCAAATCTGTCAGATCTGGGTGCCAGACGCAATGTCTCGCCGGTTCCCCGGCTGCTTGCCACCCTCGGTGATCTGACCGGAGCTCTGATTTTTGAGTTTTCCTCCTTGCTGATCACCATTGTCTATCTGACACTGGTTCTTAAGGTTGATTTCGGAAACCATCTCGGCGGTGTGACGCTGACCTGCCTCTGCGGTTGTCTTGCCGGGCTGAGTCTGGGATTTCTGGTCGGTTGTATCGGGCAGTTTTCCAAAGAGACCAAGTTTGGTTTCCTGATGGCTGCAATTATGATCTGCTGCTTTTTAAGCGGTCTGATGATCGGAAACATGCGTGCACTTGTGGAAGATTTCTGCCCGCTGCTCAACCGCATCAATCCTGCAGCTCTCATCTCCGATGCGCTGTATTCACTCGTCGTGTACCCATCCTACACACGGTTTTTTACAAATATCGCAGGACTCCTGTTACTCTCGGCACTTTTCTGTCTCGGCGGTCTTGCACTGGTAAGGAGGAAAAAATATGCCAGTCTTTAAAGCATTTTCGCAATCGCAAAAAAACGGCGAAATGCCGCATTGATCTATTTGGCGTCTACGCAGTGATCACTCTGCTGCTGTCGGCACTCTCGCAGGATTCCATCAACGAGAACTTCAAAGCCAGCCAGCGCTCTATCGCCATTACAGATGAAGACAACACGGATGCAAGCCGCGCTCTGTGCGATTACCTCGCATCCATCCACCAGGTAACAACACCGGAGCCTGGAGAGGACACCGCACTGTTAGATGCAATCTACTACCGCACGCTCAACTATGCCCTGGTCATCCCGGAAGGCTTTGAAGACCGGGTGCTCGCTGGCGAGACCAAAGACCTTGTCTCCTCCCTGACAATTCCGGGAAGCAGCAGCAGCCAGTACGTGGACAACCAGATTACGCAGTATGTGCAGGCACTGCAGCTCTACCTGGCGGGCGGTGACACCATTGCCGAGGCCATCAACCATACGGATCATACCATTTCCGATCTTCCCAAAGTCTCCGTCACATCTTTTCAGATGTCCGACGCCGACACCAACAGCATGGTTTTTTATTTCTTCCAGTATCTTCCGTATATCTTTCTGGCAATCCTGTTCGCCGGCATGGCTCCGATTCTGGTTACCTTAAACAGCCGCGACATGAAAGCCCGGACGGCGTGCTCCGCTCTTCCCGGAAGAACACGTACTCTTGCCATGGCATCCGGCTGTCTCCTGTACAGTCTCGGCATCTGGCTGCTCTTTCTGCTGCTTGGTCTCGTATTCTACCGGAAAGCCATGCTGCAGCCCTATGTCGGCTATGCAATCTTAAACAGCCTCGCTTTTCTGCTTTTTACGACTGCACTCTCCCTGCTCATCTCGACGTTCTCGCCGGATGACAATGTATTAAATATGCTGGCAAATATCGTCGGTCTGTCCATGTCCTTCCTCTGCGGTATCTTTGTCCCACAGTCCATGCTCTCCGGTTCCGTACTTGCCGTAGGACGTTTCCTTCCCGCCTACTGGTACATCCGCGCCAACAATATGCTGGCGGGCTTCGGAAAGGAAGTCTTCGATCTGGGCTTTTACTGGAAATGTATCGGCATCCAGCTCCTCTTTGCCGCCGCCATGTTTGCCCTGACCGCTGTCGCTGCAAAACAGCGCAGGAGCACTGCCACATAGGCAGGCAGCGCTGTCCTTTGAAGTGCTAAGTCATATTATCCAAAACACATTCTATAGATTTCAGGTAGAACTGCATAGGAAAGATTTATTGAAAAAAATATTTCCTGTGCATTCTACCTGAAATCGAAAAGTGTGATTTTCTTATAATATGACTTAGCCTTCAAAGGACACTGCCTGCTTCATGGGGCAGTGTCCCTCGCCGTTTTGTTACACTGACACATCCACGGACGCGCCGGCAGTGGCTGGCGCTGCGTCAGGTGCAGTTCCCGCTCCGCTGCCCGCCGTCACGGCTCCCGCTGTCGTAACTGCAAGAGTTCCTCCGTCGGTAAGTGACATCTCCACTTCCACTTCCGCCTCTGCCTCCGCTTCGGTCTGATTCTGTGCCATCATCTCAAGTTCCGCCATCGACATTGCGGCATCACTGATATCCAGCGTAATTCCACTGTCCTCACAATAAGAACTGCCGCCGCCAAAGCCTTTGCCATCCTCGAGCTGTGACTTGATATATTTGAAATCCGCTTCCGCAATCTTACCCTGCTCCTGCGAGCGGTGTCTCTGCTGCTTCTGCGCCATCTCGTTCTTCTTTTTCTTCTGCCGCAGCACTTCCTGCGTATTCTCAATCGCTACCTTCTGCTTGAGTTGACGCTCTTTCTGTGCCACACGGCGCTTCACCTCATGTTCCTTCTGCTGGCTCTTACCGCTGTTTTCTTTCTGCGCAGACTGCTGCTCGCGCTCTTCCTCGCGCAGATTGCGCACTTTAAGCTGCGCACAGCGCACCATCCGTCTCGCATGCGCAAGCGCATTCGCCACTTCCTTGGAATCATACTGTCCGGATGCCGCCGCACGCTGAAGCATAGACACCTTGCTCTTTGCACGGGTCAACGCCGCAGATGCACTCTGCGGCTTCTTCGCCCGGAGCAGCTGTCCGGAAATATCTCTGTGATTATAATTGAGCTGCTTTTTCGAGGTTCCCCCTGAACTTTTGACCCCCGTCATCTGCTCAAATGTATTTGTGCTTTTTCGGATGGAAAGTGTGCCTGTCATCGATGCCTGACTGTTCACACTTCCCGGTGTATTGATGCTGATTCCCATATCCACATTCCTCCCTGAATGTATCCCTGACTGAGTCCGTTCATATGGTATACATCGGCTGAAATTGGATTTTTTGTTAGGTTTCCTGCATGAAACAGCGGATTTCTGCTATAAAAAGTCACAGAAATCTTCCGAGCAGCCAGCACATCCGTGTCACATCCAGAATATTTACCAGCACCAGAAGCCCGAGTACGGTAAACATCAGTTTTTCAGACACCGGCATTTTCCGCACTGCATCTGCACTGCCTATCTTCCAGACGGTCTTCATGCCGCCCATGTTCCACACGGCATCCGCGCACACATAGATCAGCACAAAATACAGATAGAGGTACGGCCGGTTTGCCGATGCGTAAATTGTCGGTGAAAATCCCATAACCACCCCCATGGCAAAACCGCCTGCCAGTAAAAACGCCGTCCACAGGTAATGCTTCCACGCGCCGTCCGCCAGCTGCCACAGGGCGTATAGAATCCCCCAAACAGACAGTACCAGAAATACCAGCGGCATATAGGTTACCAGAGCATGCCAGTCCCAGTGTGTCGTCTGTTCCGGTCGCACGAACACCTTTTTCAAGGATGGGTGGCTGACACGCACCACCGCCTGTCCAAACAGCAGCAGCGTCGGAATCCCCGCCAAAAGCGTCTTACGGTAATCGCCTGTCTTACGATACACAAGCAGCACAAGCACTGCTGCCACAACGCAATAGACCGGATCAAGCTGTGCGATAAAGATCCGTTCCACATTGGCCAGTCCCATGTAGAGCTTCTCTGCGAATGTAAAATCAGCGAACTCCGGCATTCTACCGCCATCTCCTGCGCACTCCGGATTGCATTTCCCGGACAGCTGAGAATATATACGAGAGAGATAATATCTATGCCGCATAATGCATAGAGAAGCGGCTGTTTCATACACTTTTCCGAGATATAATGCAGCACTTCCATGCCAAACAGCAGAAGCAACAACACCGCAGCCTGTTCCTGGCTGCCCGCATAAGCACACGCCAGAAGCGCTGCTGCCGCCTCCCACACCGGCACTTTTCTGCCGCAGCGAAGCTGCTTTAACACCATGCCGATCACCAGAACGCCCCAGAGCGGCCAGAGATAATTGGTCGTCGTCGCAATCCATCCGGCGGATGCCATATCCGCAAACGGATAGAGCAGCACCAGTCCGGTTACAAACCAGCGTCCGCGCCCGGTCACACCCAGCAGTCCGCAGAGCAGCACCGGGAGGGACGTAAAGATGACAATATCAAGGATTTTCCAGAGCAGCGGACAGTGCACCAGTGGAATTAACACCGCCTCGATCACCATACGTGATGACCATGTCTCATAGCGGTGTGCCAGGATCTCGCCGAGTGAACTGTTACCGTCCAGAAGGGTTTTAAAATAGACCATATCATCGCCGACATTTGTGGACAATACCACATGCCAAAGGACGGCGGCAAGCGCCGCCGCCACAAATGCACCGTTTTCATAAAACCATGTCCGTTTTGCTCCGGTGTCTCCTTTTAACATATTTCAGCACCTGCCGGCATCGGTTTCTCCGGCGTCATCAGCGCCAGATTGCCTTCCGCATCCTCAGCGCATAAAAGCATCCCCTCTGAGAGAACTCCCGCAAGCTTCGCAGGCTTTAAGTTTACCAGTACCATCACTTTTTACCGACCATCTCTTCCGGCGTGTAATACTTGCGGATACCGGAAACGATCTGCTTCACCTCGCTGCCGACTCTTACCTGGGAGCACAGAAGCTTCTTTGATTTCTCCACAGCCTCACAGGAAATAATCTCTCCCACCTGGAACTGAAGCTTCATAAAATCATCATATGTGATTTCTTCCTTCGCCTCGATGTCGATGACGTCTTCTACTTTTTCTTCTGCAGAAGTCTCCTCGCCAAGCGCTCTCTGCTCCGCCTCAAACTCCTTCTTCTGTGCCTCGCGGATCGCTTCTACCTTCGGCATCACATCCTTTGCATCCAGACGTGCGAATAAGATCTCCGGCGTCTCTGTCACTTTCGTGCCGTTCTCATACAGGCCAAACTGATTCAGTTCCTCAAACCGCGGAGTTGTGTATGAAGCTGTGCCACAATCTTCTCTGCGGTCTCCGGCAGAAAGCTGTACAGCAGGGATGCGCCTACCGTAATTGACTCTGCCAGATTATAAAGCACCTCTGCCAGACGGTCGGATTTTGCCTCGTCCTTCGCAAGTACCCACGGTGCCGTCTCATCGATATATTTATTGCAGCGGCGGAACACGCCGAATACTTCAGAAATGGCATCTGCCACACGCAGATCCTTCATCTTCTGTGCCACTCTGTCTCTGGCTCCGGTCACAACCGCCTTTAAGTCTTCGTCCACTTCCTCTGTCACGCCTGTGCTTCTTACCACACCGCTAAAATACTTGTTGCTCATGGAACCGTACGGTTGACGAGATTTCCAAGGATGTTGGCAAGATCGGAATTAAAGCGCTCCACCACCAGTTCCCAGGTAATCACACCGTCGTTCTCAAACGGCATCTCATGCAGTACAAAGTAACGGGTTGCATCCACGCCGAACAGATCCACCATATCGTCCGCATAGATCACATTTCCCTTGGATTTGCTCATCTTGTCTCCGCCCTGTAAGAGCCACGGATGTCCGAATACCTGCTTCGGCAGCGGGAGATCCAGCGCCATCAAGAAAATCGGCCAGTAGATCGTATGGAAACGGATGATGTCCTTGCCGATCAGATGCAGATCTGCCGGCCAGTTCTTTTTAAATAAATCGGAAGAATTGCCGTCCGCATCATAACCGATCTTCGTGATATAGTTGGTCAGCGCGTCCAGCCATACATAAACCACATGCTTCGGGTCAAAGTCCACCGGAATTCCCCAGGAAAATGACGTTCTGGAAACACACAGATCCTGCAATCCCGGAAGCAGGAAATTGTTCATCATCTCATTTTTTCTGGATACCGGCTGAATGAACTCCGGATGGGTGTTAATATGCTCGATCAGACGATCCGCATATTTGCTCATCTTGAAGAAGTATGCCTCCTCCTTCGCCGGCTTTACCTCTCTCCCGCAGTCCGGACACTTGCCGTCCACCAGCTGGGACTCTGTCCAGAAGGACTCACACGGCGTACAGTAAAGTCCCTCGTAAGATCCTTGTAGATGTCTCCCTGATCGTACAGCTTTTTAAAAATCTTCTGCACCTGTTTCTCATGGTCTGCATCGGTCGTGCGGACAAAGTTATCGTAGGACGTGTTCATCAGATCCCAGATGCGCTTTACCTCGCCTGCCACATTGTCTACATATTCTTTTGGCGTAATGCTGCTTTTTCTGCCTTCTCCTGGATCTTCTGGCCATGCTCGTCTGTTCCGGTCTGGAAATAAACATCGTAGCCTCCAGTCTCTTATAACGCGCGATCGCATCTGCGAGCACGATCTCATACGTATTTCCGATATGCGGCTTGCCGGATGTGTAGGCAATCGCGGTCGTCATGTAAAATTTTCCCTTGTCACTCATTTTGTCTGCTCCTTCCTAATAAAAACCAAAAAAATCCCGTCTTCGGGGCTGTATCAGCCACCAGAAGAGGGATGACTCCCGTGGTACCACTTCTATTCACACAGAATCTGCACTCTGTGCCTCTGCGGATATCGCAACCAATATCCCCCGCTGTAACAGGCGTCCCGTCAGAACTTATCGCTGTCCTTAGTAACGTCCAGTGTTCAGTCCTGCCACTCCAAAGCCATCTTCATCCGCTTCCTCATTCCTCGCAGCAAGCTGCAACCGCGCAGCTGGAAATCTCTCTGTAAAGTATCTGCAGATGTACTCTCTTTTTCCTCGTGTTTGTGTGTATCGACTTTTTTAAGATTAGCACCAAACCTGCGGAAAGTCAAGCATTCGTAAGCACAGACGCCCCAGAGAAAAAGTATTTTACTTTTCCACATACTCTTCCCGCAGCGGGTCTTCTGCAGCGATCGATACGTCTTCCAGGGTAATTTCCCGCAGCGGACTTTCCGGCAGGCCGCAGAGTGAGACACCGATGGCAGCATGGTTTCCCCGGATATGGCACTGTCAAATAGAACGTAGAAAAATCTTTCCCTTTTCAAGCCGCCCCAACACAGTTCCGATCCGCCTGCCGACGCTCCGTAAAACACCTAAACGGTATGCTGCTTGCATAATTGTTTATTATCATACATATAAGAATCGGCCTTATCCAATAATATCTGCATTGTACATTCCTTATAGTCTTCGGATAACGCCCATCCGCATGCATAATCGATTGACATAGGATTTTCATTGCCATTTAATCTATCTTTTTCCCTGCGTAAGTATTTTAAAATATCCTCAACCTCCGCTTTACTGGTATGATATATAACTGCCATGAATTCATCCCCGCCATACCTTCCAACAAAATCTTCTTCCGGAATCACATTGCGTAAAAGCCGGGCAAAATTCATTATTAGCTGGTCTCCTGCCGAATGTCCCATTGTGTCATTCACCGTTTTCAAATTATTCAGATCAAACATTATGCATGCTGTCGGTTCAGTAATGATCTCTTTATTATTAAGTATTTTCTCACATGCACTTTTATTGGGTAATCCTGTATGGCTGTCTGTATATGCCTCTGTTCTAACAGCTTGTTTTGCACTGCCATCTTCATTGCCATCAGCGTCTGCATAATAACCAATATTACCAGGCACAACATATCAAGTGCTGACAAAATCTCTATGGTACGAATCTTTCTTGCAATCTTTTCTGAATAATTTTCCGCTGCAGATACTGTTTCATCTGACATCTTAAAATAAGTTTCACTCATATTTACAATATCTGTATTTTCATATCCCCCGCTTCTCACCGCTTCAATTTCTATTTTTTAATTTTTCCCAGTAGTCACTCTGAACCTGTAATTTATCCTGATATTCTTTATCATGAAGCTTTACCAGATCATAATGTCCATCCTGGTATTTTAATCCGCTCAGAATATCATCCAGATACTGAACTAATTCTTCATTCTGGTTTCCTGTAATTTCTAACTTTACTTCACGCTGTGTGGCTCCACGTACCAGACCTGCATAATTTATTACCCGTGCAGTCCCCTGTAACCTGTTGATCTGTACCATCATAAAGACAATAAGAACTACCAATACCAATATAAGACCGCTTTGTGTAATGCCAATTATATTTTTCTTTTCCTTATTCAACTCCATCTCTCCGTTTACCCCTATACCTTCAATAACCTTCATTTCACCTTTAACTGGATTTATTTTTAATAATGATTATATCCTCTCTCTGACTGTGTGTCAAAAAAACAGGGAGCAGATTCTGCCCTGCAGAATCTGCTCCCTGTATGGAACTCATATTCTATCTTTTATACTTCCAGTCTTACAATGACAAAACGATAAACAATACGTTCACCGTACAACAGACAACTGTCAGCGCCGTCAGGAACACTGCGGACGCACTGCCGCTTTGGAAACCGCCGCAATCACGCCCGCATCCGCCGCCGGCTCTGCTTTCCGTCCAGATACCGCCACAGCCGCCGGCTCCTTCCACACGCTGCGCTGCCGGCAGATGCCAGACAGTGTGACCGCCAGAAGAATCCCGTACAGCGGCGCATACACGCGCTCACCCGAGACGTAGATTGTCGCCATAAAGCCCAGCACCATCCGGCACCAAAGCCGCACCCCACCAGAAGCAGCACGCTGATGAAAGCAAACAGATCGTCGCCAAACAGCTGGTACAGCGCATAGACCATCGCCGCCACCGTCACTGCCAGATACACCATGGAATCCACGTCGACAGATCGCTCCAGCTCCACTCCAGAATCTCCCCCGGCATCACGAACAGCCCCGAGAGCCCCGGATATGCAGTTCTTAACACTGTCTGTCCGAACAGAATGAGCAGCGGAAACGCTGAAAAAAACGTCCTGCGGTAATCTTTCGTCTTCTCCCAGACAAGCCATGTCCAGATCAGCACCACCAGAAAAAATACAATGTCCGCATTGGCGATAAACACGCGCTCAATACTCAAAAGTCCCAGATACAGCTTCTGTCCGAATCCAAACGTCGCGTAAACCGGAAGATCCGCAATACTGACCGCATTGCGTCCGGCATTGCCCGGACAGAGTGCAATTACAAGCAGTGAAACCACATCGATCACCGCAAGAATCCCCAAAATCACTGCATTTCCCGGCCTTCTGTGCGCTTTCCACAGATACACGCCGCTAAGCACGAGCAGCAGCGTCATAATCACGGCATACTGTTCATGACTTCCTGTCACAACCGCGACAGGAACCGCAGACACTGCCGCTGCCGGGTGAATTTTCTCCGCAAGCGCAAGCTTCCTTATCACCCACGCCACATAAAAAAATCCCCAGAACGGCCAGAAATGTGTAACTGTTGTCGTAATCCATCCCGCCGTACCCATGTCGTGAAACGGAAAAATCAGCACCGCCGCTGCCGCGCACCAGTTCATCGTCTTCCCACCGCCGAAAAGCCCGGACAGCAGAAGAGGCAGCGTCGCAAACAGCAGAAAATCAATGATTCTCCACAAAAACGGGCACTGTATGACATTGACCAGTACACACTCCGACACCACGCGCGACGTCCAGGTCAGATAACGCTGCGTCAGATACGCCCATAGCGTCGTGTCTTTTGTGGCATCCCGGAAAAAAATGTCGTCCCCCGCCATCGGCTTCATCCCGACGTGGTACACCAGTCCGATCACCGCCACCAGCACAAACGGAAGGTATGCCGCGTATCTGCTACTCTTCCTCATACATATCATCCATCTTCGTACCACAGTTGCTGCAATATACAGCACCTTCCGGCATCTTCGCACCGCACTTCGGACATTCCGCAGAACCCTGAATCCGCAGAACCTCGGCTTTCATGCGCTCGATCTCCTCCACAGCTTCCCTGATCAGGAAAAACTGCTCTGCTTCTTCACATTCTTCCTCATCCTTGTGCTTCTCATAATAAGAGCGTCCCAGCTCCTCATACTGCTTCTGCACATAGTCCTCCTTGGACTTGATATCCAGCTTTAACTTTGCAATCTCGGATACATCCTTCGCCTTCTGGCTGACATCCTTCCCCGCACTTACCAGTGACTCGCTTAACTTATCAAAAAATTCCATGAAGCTTTCCTCCCTGTCGTTTCCTTTTCCCCAGTATAACGCCAATTTTCCTTTACAGCAATCGAAAAAGCAGGAAAAATCTTTTTCTGCAAAATCTTTTCATGCTACCGCATGCAGATATACACAAGATAGACCACATAGAGCGCCAGCATCACAATGCCCTCGAAGCGGTCCAGCTTCTTCTTCGTCCAAGCGAGCGCCCACACCAGTACGCTCATCGCAACCAGAATCACAATATCGATCACATTTTCCATGATAAATGTGATCGGACTGATCGTCGCTGCGATACCGAGCACAAACAGAATATTGAAAATATTGGAGCCGATCACATTGCCGAGCGCCATATCCAGCTCATTTTTGCGCGCTGCAACCACCGAGGTCACAAGCTCCGGCAGGCTGGTTCCACAGGCAACAATCGTAAGTCCGATCAGATTCTGGCTGAGTCCCAGCTTTGCAGCAACCGTGGATGCGCCGTTTACAACAAAATCCCCACCGAACTTGATCGCCACAATACCTCCGACGATAAACACAATGCATTTCCACACCGGCAATACCTCATACTCATCATCTCCGGCAGCAGCACGCGCTTCAGTGCCGAACGCACCATCCAGACCAGAAAAGCGACAAATACAATAAAAAGGATGATTCCGTCTGCCCTGCCAAGCTGCATTCCCAGATATCCGCAGACTAAAAGCAGGACTGCACAGACCACAGAAAACGGAAACTCTTTTTTCAGCGTACTCTTTTCCACATAGAGCGGATTAAAAAGGGCACAGAATCCACAGACCACCATCAGATTAAAAATATTAGAGCCAATAGCATTGCTGACTGCAAGTGCATTATTGTTCGTTACCGATGCCGTAATACTGACCGCACATTCCGGAAGGCTTGTTCCCATCGCCACGATCGTAAGTCCTATAATGATTGAAGGCACTTTCAGCATTTTTGCCACGGAAGAGCTTCCCTCCACAAAAAAATCTGCTCCCTTAATCAGAAGCACAAATCCAACAACAAGCAGCACAACTGCCCAAAGCATTTCTGTCATAATAATCTCCATTCCTCTCTGTTTTCTCTACTGTAATTATTTTCTCAAAATTATCTCAACTTCCGGTAGTCCGGCACCTATCCCACAAACCCGAGATGCTCCAGCAGAATCTTCACGCCGATCAGCACCAGGATAATACCTCCAGCAAGTTCTGCCTTTTTCTTATAGCGGTTTCCGAAAAAATTGCCAACATAGACGCCGCCGATGGAGATACAAAACGTGGTAAGACCGATGATCATGACTGCTCCCCGATCGGGTAATTCAAAAATGCGAATGTAATTCCGACCGCAAGTGCATCGATACTGGTCGCCACCGCCAGCACAAGCATCTCTTTTAAGTCGAGTGGCGGATCCAACTTGTCGATCTCCACATTCTCATCCTCCGGACGCACCGCCTCGGCGATCATCTTGCCGCCGATGAGTACCAGCAGCACAAAGGCAATCCAGTGATCAATACTGGTAATGTAGCTCTCAAACTGTGTGCCGAGCGCCCAGCCGATAAACGGCATCAGCGCCTGAAATCCTCCAAAAACAGACCGATCACAAGCGCCTGTTTTTTGTTTACCCTGCGCATCGCAAGGCCTTTACAGATCGACACTGCAAACGCGTCCATCGAAAGGCCCACTCCAATGAGCAGCAATTCAATAAAAATAGCCATACCAACCTCCACATTTTATTCTGCCCCTGCCACAGGGCGCACATACACATTCAGCCCGGATGCATTTTCCGCCGGCGCACACATAAAAAAAGAGACTGATGTATATCCTCTGCGCACCGCTTCCGTCTGCGATGTGAAGCCAAAGATATACATGAGTCTCATTCTTTAAGATTTGCCAGGTCAGGCTGTCCGACCGGTCTGTTGACAAATCACGCGCTGCGCGAACTACTCCCTCACGGAATCTGCATTCACCAATAATGCTGTTTCCTTACTATATAGCAGCCCACATTTTTTGTCAACTGATTTGTCGAAAAAACAACCTTTTTATCCCAGAAGCTCGAGAATTTCCTCCTTGGTAAAGGAAACAGAGTCCATTCCCTCCCCCTCGAGCACCTGCTTTGCCAATTCCTTTTTGCGCTCCTGTATCGCAATGATCTTCTCCTCGATCGTTCCCTCGGATACCAGCTTGTAGACCGTCACAACATGCTTCTGCCCGATGCGGTGGGCGCGGTCCGTTGCCTGGTTCTGCACCGCCACGTTCCACCACGGATCATAGTGGATCACAATATCCGCAGCCGTCAGGTTCAGCCCGGTTCCTCCTGCCTTTAAGGAAATACAGAATACCGGCACGTCGTCCTCGTTAAAGCTCTCCACCATCTGCATGCGCTTTTCCTTGCCGACAGAACCGGTCAGCATGTAGTAGTCAATCCCGGCCTTCTTAAGCCCTGCAGCCAGACGCTCCAGCATGGACGTAAACTGCGAGAACAATAACACCTTGTGCCGGCGCCAACCGCATTCTCGATCAGTTCCATGCACATCTGCGCCTTCGCGGATTCTCCCTTATAGCCCTCAAACAGGAGTCCAGGGTCACAGCAGATCTGCCGCAGTCTCGTCAGCTCCGCCAGAATCTGAATCTTCTCGGAACGGAATTCCTTCTCGGATTTGCCCTCCAGACTCTCCTTCATGCGCTGCACATG
>ENA-OQDW01000151-OQDW01000151.1-human-gut-metagenome-genome-assembly--contig:-NODE-151-length-27471-cov-2.540557_pt1 | contig 27471 bp, 40 predicted proteins | sample MGYA00242784_ERZ504613 | MGnify/ENA primary metagenome ERZ504613 (study PRJEB26092, sample SAMD00036330) | human gut metagenome | host: Homo sapiens | study: EMG produced TPA metagenomics assembly of...
CTTTTTGGAGAACCATTTCCACCTTTCTACGCTGGAAAATCGGATGCGGATTGGGCTCCGCTTGTTACCGGCGCCTTTACGCAGGGTGTTACTACCCTCGATATGGCGGCCGCCTATGCGGCAATTGGCAATGGCGGCACCTACTATGAGCCCTATTGCTATTATAAAGTGACCAACAGCTCAGGCTCTGAAACGCTTTTACAGACCTCTGTGAAAGGTGAAAAGGTATTGTCGCCCGACACGGCGGATGTTGTTTGCGAGCTGTTGCAGGCGAACACCAACTACGGCACGACAAAGGCGGCTGCGGTCAGCGGCTTCCAGACAATGGCGAAAACCGGTACAACGACGGATGAAAAAGACCGTTGGTTTGCCGCGGGCACGCCCTATTATGTGTCGGCCACCTGGTATGGCTATGATACGCCTAAAACCATTTATCTCGATTCCAACTATAACCCCTCCGCCAAGCTGTTTAAGGCTGTTTTTGATCCGATTCACAAAAATCTGGCGCCCAAAGAATTTGGGAAAAGCGGCCTCACGGTTGAGAAGGAATATTGTAAGAAAACCGGCTTGCTGGCCTCGCCATCCTGCACTTCTAAGGCGAAGGGATGGTATAAGATTACCGATACGCCGGCAGTGTGCACCTCCTGCGGCGGTTCCGGTCTGCTCAATAATATTGCGGACAATGTTTCCAATGCGATTGGGCAGGCGGGGGATGTCGTTTCTAATGCCATCGATTATGCAGGTCAGGTTGTGGAGAATGCATTAAATGGTATTACACCATAATAGAACAGCAACACCAAACGAACCTTTTGCCGCTTGGCGAAAGGCTCGTTTGTGGTATCCCGGCATATTGTAAAAAATGGAGAAAGGGGCGTCCACATGCTGGATTGTTGATTCGCCGTGCGCACCTGATTGATTTGGCCTCCGGCGTCGATCAAATTGGCGATGTTCGGATAGAGGGGGAGCGGGTGGTGGATATTGGCGCCGAGCTTCCCGCCATGGGCAATCAAACGCTTGATGCAGATGGACTCTGCCTTGCGCCGGGCTTAGTGGATATGCATGTTCATCTGCGCGACCCGGGGCTGACCTATAAAGAGGATATTGAAAGCGGCTGCGAGGCTGCCGCCGCAGGCGGCGTGACCAGTGTGGCAGCCATGCCAAACACGTTGCCCGCTGCGGATTCCCCGGAGACGATCCGTTATATCCTGCAAAAATCTAAAAAAGCAAAAGCGCGCGTGTTGCCTGTTGCGGCAGTGACGAAGGGGCTTGCTGGATGCGAATTAACTGACTTTCGCGCATTAAAGCAGGCGGGAGCGGTTGCCTTTTCGGATGACGGTAACCCGGTCGCCACAGCGTATCTGATGGCAGAGGCAATGAAACAGGCGTCCAGCTTGCGGATGCCTGTGCTTGCCCATTGCGAAGATCGGTCGTTAACACGCGGCGGCTTGATCCATGAGGGAGAGGTTTCAGGGCAGCTTCGTGTTCCGGGCGTACCGGCCGCAGCCGAGGATGTTGGCACCGCGCGTGAACTTTCACTTGCCCTTTCCCTGAACGCGTCGGTTCATGTTTGCCACGTCAGCACCGCTGCAAGTGTTGCTATGATCCGTGCGGCCAAGAAGATGGGCGTTCCTGTCACAGCGGAAACCTGCCCGCATTATTTTATGCTGACGCAGAACAAGCTGCTTTCCCGCGATGCGGATTACCGCATGAGCCCGCCTCTGCGCCCGGAACGCGACCGCTTGGCGGTGCTGGAGGCTTGAGGGATGGCACAATTGATGTAATCGCCACCGATCATGCCCCGCATGCTGCGCAGGAGAAGGAGGATTTTGATAAGGCGCCGAATGGCGTTGTAGGATTGGAAACTTCTTTGGCAGCCGGCATAACGCAATTGGTAAAACAGGGCGTTATGACCCTACCGGAGCTTTTATACCGGATGTCAGCCATGCCTGCGCGCATCCTTCGTGTGCCAAGCGGCGCTTTGATAGAGGGCGGGCTAGCAGATTTTGTTTTGTTTGACCCGCAGGAAGGCTGGACGGTCGATCCGGCTGCGTTCCATGGAAAATCGCACAACAGTGCCTTGAAGGGGATGCTCCTCCAAGGGCGTGTGAAATATACCATTTGCCGCGGCGAGCTAGTCTACCGCGGATGAGCGCTTTTTAATGAGCTGAGAAATGAACGAAGAAAAGGTGGTTTGCCCAATGTCGCTAGACCGTTTAATTGAAAAGATCGCCGAGCTGAAAAATCCCACTGTTGCTGGGCTGGATCCGAAGCTGAGTTATATCCCGGATTTTATCAAACAGGATGCGTTCAGGCGCTACGGTGAAACGCTCGAAGGGGCGGCTGAGGCATTGCTGCAATTTAACCGTGGCTGATCGATGCGCTTTGCGATATCGTGCCCGCCGTTAAGCCTCAGTGCGCTTATTATGAAATGTACGGTTGGCCAGGGCTGCGGGCCTTAGCTGAAACGATTCGCTATGCCAAAGAAAAGGGCTTGTTTGTCATTACGGATGGAAAGCGTAATGATATCGGCTCCACGATGGAAGCCTATGCCGCCGCGCATCTTGGAGAGGTTTCTATAAATGGCCATCCATTTGCACCGTTTGGCGCTGATGCGTTGACGGTTAACGGATATCTTGGCAGCGATGGAATCCTGCCGCTGTTGGAAATTTGCAGGCAGCAGGATACGGGCATTTTTGTTTTGGTGAAAACCTCCAACCCCTCCTCTGGTGAAGTGCAGGATCAGCAGATCGGCGGCCGGTCTGTTTATCGTATGATGGGCGATCTCTGTGAACGCTGGGGCTGCGATTTGCCGGGAAACCATGGTTATTCCGGCGTCGGCGCGGTGGTTGGAGCTACCTATCCGGATCAGTTGGAGGAATTGCGCGCAGCGTTGCCACATACCTTTTTTCTAGTGCCGGGCTATGGTGCGCAAGGCGGTAGCGCGCAGGGTGTGCGCCCTGCATTCGATCAGAACGGGTTGGGCGCTATCATCAATTCTTCCCGTGCGCTGATGTGTGCGTGGCAAAAAGAGGGCTGTGAAGAAAGTGACTATGCCAATGCGGCGCGGCGGGAAGCCATCCGCATGCAGGATGAAATTACAGCCTGTATTCCGGCTATTTCGATCAGATAAATCGAGCGGTGCGGTTTTGAAAGCGGAGCTGTTTCTCCCCCTTTAAAAGCGACTGGAAAGGAATGATTCATCAATATGGGAAACAAGAAGGCAAAGCGGCTTATTTAGTGCTCGCTGACGGCACAGTGTTCCATGGCTATTCCATGGGCGCGGCAGGCGAGACAGTGGGCGAGGTGGTTTTTAACACCTGCACCGCCTCCTATCAGTCGCTTCTCAGTGACCCGACCTATTATGGCCAGATCGTCGCGCAAACCTACTTGGTTGGAAACCGGGGCGTGGAAGAGGAAAATGCCGCCTCCAATATTATGGCAAACGGATACATCGCGCGCGAATGGTACGATACGCCCTGCACAGGGGACGGAAGCCTTACGCTTGATGAATATTTGCGCAGGCGCAATATTGTGGGAATTTGTGGGATCGACACGCGCAGGCTGACCCGCGCTTTGAGGGATAAGGGCTATTTCAACGGCGCGATTACGGATTCCCTCCAAGATTTTGATGCGCTTTTGCGCCGGATCAAGGCATATACCATCTCCGGCGCGGTAGAGGCTGTTACGATCCGGGAGCCGGAAAAGATCCCGGCGGAAAATCCGCTTTACCGAGTCACGGTGATAGACTGTGGATTCCCCCGCTATGTGCTCAAAGCACTCACGCGCAGGGGATGCGAACTCACGTTGGTGCCGGCCTTTACAGGGGCGCAGGAAATCCTTGCCGGCAAGCCGGATGGCGTTATTTTTTCAGACGGCCCTGGCGACCCGGATGACGCGCCCTGCCTGATTGATTGTGCCAAGGCGCTGCTGGAATCGAAAATTCCACTTTTTGGTGTTGGTCTGGGCCATCAGGTGATGGCGCTTGCCGCCGGATGTACAGTGGTAAAAATGCCAAAAGGCCATCGCGGTTCCAATCAGCCGGTGCGGATTTTGGACACAGGCCGTATCATGGTCACCACGCAGAATCACGGCTATTCTGTTGCGGCGCAGAGCATTCCACACGGCATGGCAGAGATGACAATGGCCAATGTAAACGACGGAGCGGTTGAGGCATCGCCTATTGCAACGCGCCTGCTTTTTCGGTGGAATTTACGCCATCCGATGGAAGCGGCAGGCAGGATACCGCATGGATTTATGATGCATTTATTGACCGGATGAAAGGAGCGCGCCGCAATGAAGCAGCCAGAGATTAAGAAAGTATTGGTGATCGGTTCCGGTCCGGCAGTGATCGGCCGTTCGGCAGAGTTTGATTATGCCGGGACGCAGGCGCTTCGCACTTTAAAGGAAGAAGGGCTTAAAACAATCCTGATCAATTCCAATCCTTCCACCGTGATGACGGATAAAGGCCTGGCGGATCAGATTTACTTGGAGCCCTTAAATATCGATATCATCAAACGAATCATAGAAAAGGAAAAACCGGATAGCATCCTTCCGACAGTTGGCGGAAATTTGGCTCTGGAGCTGGGCCTTGGCCTCTCCATGAACGGCTTTTTAGAGGAGCATCAGGTGCGTCTACTGGGCGTCAGCCCCGAGATCATCCATAGCGTACAGGACAGGCAGTCCTTTGTGGAGGCTTTGAGGAAGGCTGGCGTCCCCGGCGTGGCATCGAAGGTAGTCGGCACCGTGCAGGATGCCGCCGCTTTTGCAAAGGAAGCAGGCTATCCAGTCCGGGTTCGCCCGGCCTATACGCTCGGCGGAAGCACGGCTGACCTCTGCCCGGATGAAGCGACGCTGTTGGAAATGGCGGATAAAGAGCTGCACACCTCCCTGATTCGTCAGGTCTTGGTGGAAAAATGCATTTCCGGGTGGAAAGAAATCGAGTTTGAAGTGATGCGTGACCGGATGGGTAACTGCATCAGCGTTTGCAGCATGGAAAACCTAGACCCTGCCGGAATCCACGCGGGCGATAGCATCATCGTCGCGCCCGCGCAGACCTTGACGGACAATGAAGCGGAAATGCTGCGTGCTTGTGCGCTTGAGTTGGTCGATTCCCTTGGCATTGAAGGCAATTGCAGCGTGCGCTTTGCCGTGCGTCCAGATGGCGGGGAATATGCCGTGCTGGAGGCCGATCCATGCATTAGCCGCACATCCGCCCTTGTTTCTAAGGCAACGGGCTATCCTGTTGCACAGGTGGCCGCCCAAATCGCGCTCGGCTATACGCTGGATGAGATCCCGAACCCTGTCACAGGCTGCACCACTGCCTGCTGTGAGCCGGCAATCGATTATTGTGTTGTGAAATTCCCGAAGTGTCGTTTGATCGTTTTGATGAGGCGGAGCGCCGTCTGGACGGCTCTATGAAGGCTACCGGCGAAATCATGGCAATTGGCACGAGCTTTGAGCTAGCGTTTATGAAGGCTATCCGTTCTCTCAACATGCAGCTCGATACGCCGCGCCTGCCCAAGCTTGCAGCCCTCTCTGAAGAAGAAATCCTGAAGGTAATCGAGCGCTCGAATAATGAGCGAATTTTTGCCGTTTATGCGGCGGTTGCGCGAGGTGTTCCCTTTGATGCGATCTATCGCCTCACGTCAATTGATCCCTGGTTTCTGTCAAAAATGAAGAATATCTCCGATATGGAGGCGGAACTAGCGGCCGGTGCGGATGATGAGGCCATTTGCGCGCAAAAAATATGGCTTTCTCGATTGCACGATTGAGCGCCTTACCGGCGAGAAGCTGGTGCATCCCGCCCATTCCACTTATAAGATGGTGGATACCTGCGCAGCGGAATTCGATGCCGAGCGCCCTTATTTCTATTCTGCTTGGGATGATGATAATGAAGCGCTCTTTACGAAGGGCGGCCGCGTTTCCGCTGATCGAAAAAAAGTGCTGGTTCTTGGAGCAGGTCCGGTTACGATCGGCTACGGAATCGAGCAGGATTACTGTGCAGTCCATTGCGTGGAAACGCTGCGCAAGCAAGGCTGCGAAGCGGTGATCGCCAACAATAACCCTGATGCCGTGTCAACGGATTTTCAAACGTCTGATCGGCTTTATTTCGACCCAGTCACCTCAGAGGATGTTTCTAACATCCTCGCCACAGAGAGGCCATGGGGCGCAGTGTTGCAATTTGGCGGAACCAATGCCGTGCAGATGACTGAGATGATGAAGGCGCGGCGTTTGCGTGCTCGGTGCTCAGCAGGCGCAGGCACAGCAGCTCAGCGATCGCCATGCGTTTGACCGCTTGCTGGGTGAATTGGGCATTCCGCATCCGGCGTTCTGCATGACGGCGGCGGGCAATGCCGATGAAACGGCGCGTGAGCTTGGTTTTCCTGTGCGGCTGACGGCGGGAGAGCACAGTGTGATCGCTTATACCGGCACGGATCTTTCCCTGTTCATCGAGCAGGAGGGCTTAACGAAGAACGCGCCGATCATGCTTCAAAAATATTATATCGGCACGGGCATGGAGCTGAATGTTGTAACGGATGGCGAGGACTATCTCATCCCCGGAATTGCAGAGCAGATTGAGCGAGCCGGAATTCATACCGCGGATTCGATCTCCGTATGCCCCACGCAAAAGATTCCGGAAAAGGAAAAACAGCGTGCGGTCGAATATGCTGGCAAGCTTGCACTCGCGCTGCGCACGCCTTGCCTTGTCAACATCCGTTTTATCTATTACGATCATGAAATTTATCTATTTCATGCCAGCGTAACGCAGAGCCACAGCGTTCCTTTCCTGACGAAAGCAACGGGGATTTCCGCGGCGGCTGTTGCCACGCGCTGCATGCTGGGCGAGAAGCTGGCGGATATGGAATATGGCACTGGGCTCGTCGAACCTTCTGAATACTGTGCTGTGCGTGTGCCCGTTTTCAGCTTTGGCCAATTGGCGGGTTGGATACGCAGCTCGGCCTGGAGATGAAATCCACGGGCGAGGCTTTCGGTATCGCGCACACCTTTGAAGATGCGCTGCTCAAAGGCTTGGCGGCTTCCGGGATGCGTTTAAAACGCAAAGGCGGCGTGTTCCTTTCCGTGCGGGATTCTGATAAGCAGGAGGCAATTAGTCTAGCAGACCGCTTCTCACAACTCGGTTTCGATTTGTATGCAACGGCGGGCACCTGTAAAATGCTGAATGAGAACTTCATTGCGGCAAATGCAGTGCGCAAGATCCATGAGGGATCCCCCAATACAATGGATTTATTGGAAAGCAATAAAATTGTTTATGTTGTTTCCACATCGCAAAAGGGCCGCCAGTCAATCATGGATGATATCCGTATCCGCCGCAGGGCATTGGAGCGTCAAATTCCGACCTTTACCTCTCTGGATACGGCTTTTGCGCTGACGCGCTGCCTCTCCAATAAACGCACGTTGGAGGATATTGAGCTGATTGATCTCGCCTGAGCCCCTTCGCTACAGTTTTCCGAGAAAAGGATGATGAAATAGATGGGATACTTACAGATAGAAGGGCGGATTGCCTCGATCCGCCGTCTAAGCAAGGCGGCCTTTGATATCCTGCTCTTTGCGCCGGAACTTGCTGAGTCGGCCGTGCCGGGCCAATTCCTCCACATCCGCTGCGGCGAACAGCCGTTGCGTAGGCCAATTTCCATTTGTGAGATTGACCGCAATATTGGTGCTCTGCGCATCGTTTTTGAGGTGCGTGGAAAGGGGACTGCCTGGCTTTCTGAACGGCAGATGGGCGACGCTGTCGATTTGTTGGGGCCTTTGGGCAACGGGTTTTCCCTGCCGGAGAGTGGGGAGGGGATTATTCTCATAGGCGGAGGCATTGGAACGCCTCCGCTGCTAAGCGTCGCGCAGACATTGCCGGGGCAAACCGAGGCGATTCTCGGCTTTCGGAATGCAGATGCCTGCATCCTGGCCCGTGATTTTGCACTGGCCTGTGCCAATGTGCAAATCGCAACGATGATGGGTCGCTCGGCTTTCATGGGCTTGTGACAGATCTGCTCAGAGAGCGGATTGCGGTGAAGGAAAAGCCTTGTACGGGTATTCTTGCCTGCGGCCCCACGCCAATGCTGAAAGCAATTGCGGCCCTTGCGCAGGAGCATCAGATCCCCTGCCAGGTGTCCCTGGAGGAACGCATGGGCTGCGGCGTTGGCGCGTGCCTTGTTTGTGCCTGTAAAACAAAAGAGGCGGATGGAGAGCATTATCGTCATGTCTGTAAGGACGGCCCAGTATTTGATGCAAGAGAGGTGGTGTGGTAATGGCGGATTTATGTGTGAAGATTGCAGGCGTAGCGCTCAAAAATCCGGTGATTACCGCCTCTGGAACTTTCGGTTTCGGCCGGGAGTATAACGCCCTTTACCCCCTTTCCCGTCTGGGGGGCATCTCCTGTAAGGGAACAACGCTCCACGAGCGGCTGGGAAATCCTCCTCCACGCATTGCGGAAACGCCATCCGGCATCCTCAACAGCGTTGGCCTGCAAAATCCGGGGGTGGATGCGTTTATTCGTGAAGATCTGCCCTGGCTGAAGGAACAGGGCACGGTTGTCATCGCCAATTTGGCGGGCAGTGCTATTTCTGATTACTGCCAGGCCGCCGAAAAGCTCGATGAAACGGCTGTTGATATGATTGAATTGAACATTTCCTGCCCAAACGTCAAACAGGGCGGTGCTTCGTTCGGAACTGCCTGCGCCTCTGCACAAGAGATCACTGCCGCGGTTCGTAAGGTAACGCGCAAGCCTTTGATTGTGAAGCTTACGCCGAATGTGACCAGCATCTCTGACATTGCCGCTGCGGTAGAGGAGGCGGGGGCGGATGCGGTTTCGCTCATCAATACACTCACCGGCATGCGAATTAATATCGAAACCCGTCGCCCTGTTCTGAGAAATAATACAGGCGGCATGTCCGGCCCGGCAGTTTTTCCTGTGGCGGTGCGCATGGTATGGGAAACGGCCCGGCGCGTAAAAATCCCTGTCATCGGGATGGGCGGGATCGCTTCCTGGGAGGATGCGGTTGAAATGATGCTTGCGGGCGCGTCAGCCATTCAGGTCGGCACCGCAATGTTTGCGGATGCGTATGCGCCGCTGAAAATGATCGAAGGCATAGAGCGGTATCTGGAGGAGCATCAGATCCAATCGGTCACAGAACTAACGGGGAAGGTCGAAGTATGGTAGACACAGAGCACGTGAAGTTGATTATTGTGCGGCACTGCGAGGCGATGGGAAATCATCACCGTGTGTTTCAGGGCAGCACAGATTGTGATATTACGGAAAATGGTGCCCGTCAGTTGGATGCTCTTGCAGAGCGGATGCTTGAATTCCCTTTTCAGGCGGCTTATTCTAGCCCGCTTCAGCGCGCCTTGAAAACAGCACAGGCCGCAAACCGCCATTATGGGCTGGAAATTAAACTGGATGCCCGGCTGGCCGAAATCCACGGAGGATGCTGGGAAGGGAAGAGGTGGGTGATTTTCCGGCGCTTTATCCGCAGGAAAGTTATCTCTGGAATCAGGAGCCGTGGAAATTCCATCCTGATGGCGGAGAGAGCATGGCCGAAGTTTACAGCCGTATCTGGGAGGCGGCCACGGAGATTGCCGCGCGCCATTTTGGGCAGTCTGTATTGATTGCGTCCCATGGCTGTGCGATCCGGAACCTGCTGTGCCATGCGCACGGGTGCCCATTGAACGCCTCAACGATGTGGATTGGTGCGATAACACGGCGATCAGCGTGATTGTATTTGACCGTTCCATGCAGCCGGAGATTTTGTTGGAAAACGACAGCTCGCATCTGGCAGAGCATCTTTCCACCTTTGCAAAGCAAAGCTGGTGGCGAAAGGAAAACCGGGCTGCGATGCAATTCGAGTAAAGAGGTGCTGCAAAATGGTGATTCTTTCTGTTGATTATGGAGATGCACGCACTGGGATTGCAGTATGTGATAAGTTGGAGCTATTGGCTTCCCCCGCGGCTGTTTTGGCGGAGACTTATGCGCCAAAGTTAGCCCGGATGATTGCCGAAGAGGCAAAAAAGCACGGCGCACAGGAAATTGTGCTCGGCCTGCCGCGGAATATGGATGGAAGCGAAGGCTTCCGCGCGCAAAAATGCCGTGCGTTTGCCTTGCAATTGGAAGAAGCATGCGGTATTCCCGTTAGGCTTTGGGATGAACGATTAACTACGGTGCGTGCGCATCAGGCGCTGAATCAGACTAATACGCGTGGGCAAAAACGTAAAGCGTGGTAGATGCGGTGTCGGCTGTTATGATTTTACAGGATTATATTGACTATCGAAAGACGCACGCTGCAACAGACTAATGCAGCGTGCATTTTAGGATTCCTTTTCTTTTTTCGGTTTGCCAAACAGTTCAATCAACCCTACGATCAGTAGAAAGCCGCCAAATAGTTTTCCTAGCCATTCGCCTTTGATCATTCCGGCCAGCCAGGTGCCCAGGCCGACTCCTGCCAGCCCGCCTAGTGCCATGGGAATGACGCTTTTCCAGTGGATCAGTTTCTTTTTCCAGTTCATCAGGATAGATACGAGCGCGCAGGGCAAGAAAAATAGCAGGTTGATCCTTGTGCCCGCAGTTGAGGCACATGCATGCCGAGTGTGAGGTAAAGCACCAGCACGCCGCCCCCGCCTAGCCCCAGCGCCCCGGCTACGGCTGAGAAAAGCCCGGCGATTTGATCGATCCAGTTCATCTCATCACCATCCTGATACCAGCCCAAAGCATAAAGATTCCGAAAATCCGGCGCAGCATTTTGCAGGAATGCGCGGGAGAAGCAGAGAGCCGGCAATAGCTCCGATCACCGCTACCGGAAAGTATGGAACCGCCTGCATGAGCGCTACTTTTCCGGATGTGACATAGAGGACCGAGCTAAGCAGGGAAAGCGGAAAGATAACGGCGATCGAACTCGCGTGCGCCTGCGTTTGGGTCAGATTCGATTTTTGTAAAAGCGGGACGGCCAGCATGCCTCCGCCAGCGCCCAAAAGGCTATTGACAATGCCGACAAAAAAACCGCCGAGCGCAGTGAGCCAACGATTCATTTTGGAACAGAGCCTCCATTTCAATAGGCCGATGAGTGGAGAAACGGCAATTTGATATGCGTGACAAAAAATGTTGCCTTCTCGCATGGCCCAATAGGAAAAACTTGTTTGCCAATTTTGATTTGAATAATAGTAGTGTGCCAAATGGGCCAACAAATATTTTATATGAGCTTTCTTTTAATAAAAAAACAGATAACCGCTCTGGCTGAAAAAAATCAGCTCAAGGCGGTTAATCTGTTTCTATTCAAAAAATTACGCGGTTTGTCATCAAGAAGGGATTTTCTGAGGCTCCAGGCCAGGATATAAAATTTTGTGGATATAGCTGATGGTTTGATCCCAGTCAAGCAGCAGGACTTCCGTACCGTCTACATTGACAAGCTTGGGATAGGTATGCGGTATCGTATCCTGCGTGATATTCCATTTGAGATAGCGCATTGCATTGGTTGCCTGCGAAACGATCGTGGATTTGCTCATATCTGTCTTTACAAGCGGCAAAATTTCATTCAGCAGCTCCAACCCTTCGCTGATTCCCATGGATTTTGCCTTGCCGATGATCACATTCAAAACGTTACGCTGGCGCTGCGTCCTGTTACGGTCGGAATCGATGCTGCGCAGGCGGACATATTTGAGCGTGGTGGCTCCGTCCATATGATAGGTTCCGGCGCCTGTGGGAACCTCTAGCCCTGCGGCGGCAAAATCCTCTGCCAAAGCCTTCGCTTCAGCATCGGTCAGTTTCATATCAATTCCACCCAAAATATCGACAATTTTTTGGAAGGCGCTAAAATCAACGCTGATATAATGATCGATATGGATTTTATAGTTCGATTCGATCGTATCAATCAACAATTGAGGACCGCCATAGGAATAGGCGGCATTCAGCCTTGCATTGCCATGCCCCGGAATACTGACGTAAGCCGCGCGCAGCAGGGAGACCATTTTAATCTGCTGGCTCCGTTTATTGACAGAAATCAAGATCATGGAATCAGAGCGTGAATAGTACTGGGGATTGCGCGTGTCACTTCCGACTAGCAGGAGGTTGAAAACGTCTTTGTGATACCACACAGTGCCGCTTTTGATATTTTTTGTCGATCGCTTCATCCGCATTATCGAAATCCTGTTGATATTTCTTAGAGGCTTTTTTCTTAAGCTCGCTTTCTTCCTTCTTGACTTCCGGATCTACTTGCAGCGTAGTGCGTTCACTCGGGTCTGCCGGATCGATATCAATTTTATCCAAATATCGGTTGCCGACGACCACGCCGATGATAACAAGCAATAAAAGCACGAGGACGATAGAGATCACTGCAATCATTGCCTTGCTGGGCTTTTTGTTGGGCCCCGCGGGGCCTTTTTTTCCATCATGCATTGAAATACACCTCAACATCCGTTTGTTTCGTTTTCAAAAGCAATTTGTCATAATCAATCAGGCGAAGGGAAAAGGTAAGAGGAAGACTATCCTTTGAAAACGTTTCTCAAGTATTATAGCCATTTCAAAGAGAAAAAGCAAATCCGGCTTCGGTATGGCAAAATGACCAAAAGTGAAGGGAAAAACAGGAAGAAGAAAATTATAGCCCTGGCCGTTCCTGGGGACTCTTGTGTTTTTTCCCTTCGTATGTCATAATGAGTTGCCAGCAGCCTTCCGCTTTTTATGGGTAGCGTGTATCTCTATGATCTTTGCGGTTAATGCAGGCTTTGCTTTGATACTCGCTCCGTTCTTACGTAAAAACGATTGCGTATCGCTTATGGTTGGGGAGCCGCGGCGATTTTTTTGCAGATAGGCTTGTTTATGGCTGCTGCATCTCGTTACAACATGAAGACGACTTGGAGGAAAGACACTGTGAGTTTTCTTGCAACAGATCATGCCGGCAATACGCCCGGCGCACAGATCAAACGCCACCATCCACTATCCTTTTGCTACCGTTGGGCGATTATAGCGGTAGGGGGGATACTGTTTGGCTATGCTTTATTCGAATTCTATTTCCAGATGTGACGGCGGGCCACAAGTGGGATGGAAATTTCTTATTCGGCCTGCCTGCAATCGCTGCGATGCTGGCGGTTGTCCTCGCGCTGTGGGGCCTGTTTTATTTGATTGATCATCTGGCGGAAAAGAATTTAAACAAAACGCTCTTGGCCTGATGCTCATTGCCTGTGGGTTTTGTATCCTGTCAACTGTGCTGTTTTCGATTGAACCTTCTTGGGATTATGGGGTCGTTTTGCGCTCCTCCCTGGAGCTTGCGCGGGACGGATCTTTGACGGATACCGCTTATTTTTCCCGTTATCCATTTCAGGTGTACCCGCTCTTATATATGACGTTTTTTATGAAGCTCATTCATGCACGTACAATGGCGGCGGCTGTGGCGTCAGCTATGTGCTGAACATTATTCATATTCTCGTTGCTCTTTACGGCGCTTTTTTTGTTGGAAAGCTTTTGCACGGCAACGCTTCGGCCTGAAATTCTTCTGTTCTGCATGTGCAGCGCACCCCCTCTTTCCTTTACGCATCGATTTGTTACACGGATACGTTAGCGCTTCCTTTCCCGGTGTGGACATTGGCCCTGTGGCTTTATGCGCGCAAAATGCCTGCTCTGACCAAACAACAAAAATGGAAAAAAACAGCCCTGTATGTTGGAAGCGGCATGATGGCGGGATTTGGCCTCCGGATCAAATCAATCGCTGCAATTGGCCTGATCGCGCTGATGATTTTTTTGCTCTTTGACCGTACAGAGCAGATAAGTGAACGAAAGGAAGGAAAAAATACGCCTGCGTTCTGGCAGCGTCCGGCGGCCCAAAAATGCATGACGTTTCTCCTGCTCCTGCTGGGATTTTTGATGATTGTGGTCGGCAGCAGCCTGATTGCCAGAGCGGCAGGGTATGGAGACATGCACGATGACCGATATACGTATCCGATGACGCACTGGTTTATGATGGGTGCAAATCGAGAAACCACAGGGGGATATTATGCAGAGGACGATCTTTTTACGCGTTCTCTTCCTTCTTATGAGGAGCGTCAAAAACAAACGGCCGCTCGGTTTGTTGAGCGGATTCGTATGGATGGCGTATCAGGCTATTTGAGTTTCCTTATGGACAAGCTGGAAGCGATGCTTTGCACTGGAAACTATCAAGTAGGGGGAAAGCTCGCGCAGCATCCCCTGATTTCCCATCCAATGTTAGAGGCCCCAAACAGCCTGTTGGTGCGCCTGTATATGGACTATCAACAGCGTTTCAGGCAGTGGTTTTATTATCCCTATTGATGGGAATGATCTTTTTGGCCCGAAGGCGGGATGGTTGGGCGTTTCGTTTAACTGTAATGATGCTTATTGGCGTTGTTTTATTTTTACTGCTGTGGGAAGGTAAAGCGCGTTATCTGCTGTTTTTGGTGCCAGTGATCAATATTGCGGCTGTATTGGGCTTTTGCAGCATGCAGGATTGGTTGACACGTCAGCATTGGGGTCGCAAAGGGAAAGACAGTCGAAGTCGGTCCGCTCAATGACCTGATTGAGCAGAGAAAAAGAGAATATCAGAATGAGCCATTGAAAATGTCAAGCATTTTTCAATGGCTCATTTATTTTTATTACGAAGCGAAGCAAGTAACAAAGCAAAGCCTACCATAACCCGATGGAACAAAGAGATACGCACTGCTTACGGGAACAGTTTGTTACCAGCTATTTTTTATTACGAAGCGAAGCGAGTAACAAAACAAAGCCGGCTAACACCGCATAGATCACAGAGATATGTATCGCTTACACAAGCAGCTAACTACCGGCTATTTTTTATAAAATACAGCACAGAGGCATATCTCTCCTGGAGAAAGGATGGAGGGGAATCTCAGCTCGGTTCTATTTGCGGACAAGGGGTCATATTCATAGAAGCGAGGCAAGGTTCAGATCCATTGTTAATTTGAAAGGATGGTTTCATATGAAGGAGAAGGGGACAGCCCCTTACGATCAAGCAATTGCAATTCTGTGCCCCCGTATCCGGGAAATCCTAGACCGAGTCCCGGCACAAATAAAAGCTCAGATACAGGAAATCCGTTTGCGAAGCTGCCAGCCAGTATTATTAATCGGGCTGAACGGGACGTGCTTTATCAGCGAAACCGGGCGGGTGAGCTATATTCTTTCCTCTTGCGCTGTACGGATTAGCCATGAAGAGGTGACAGAATGTTTTCGTGCGATCTGCGGCTATTCGGTACATAGTTTTCAAGAGAGCATCTGCAATGGATATATTACGCTGCCGGGTGGCATCGGGCTGGGATTTGCGGCACCGCTGTGTGTGAAAACGGAAAGACAAAGGCGGTGCATGATATCGCTTCCATTAATTTGCGTGTGGCGCGGCAGGTGATTGGCGCGGCAGATGCGCTGGTTGAAAAATTATTTCGAAAAGAGGCTCCAAGCATATTGCTTGCCGGGGGGCCGGGAAGCGGCAAAACAACGCTTTTGCGCGATCTGGCGCGGCAGCTTTCCGCCGGCGGCGGATGTGGCAGCCTGCGCGTGGCAGTAGTGGATGAGCGCGAGGAGATTGCTGCGGTCTATGAAGGGGTTGCGCAGAACGATCTGGGCTATAACTGTGATGTTTTGAGCGGCTATCCGAAAGGCGAAGCGATTTTAAGCGCTTTGCGCAGTCTGTCCCCAGAGGTCATTATTTGCGACGAGGCAGGCGGCATGGAAGAGGTTCAGGCAATCGAGGCGGGTGTCAATGCGGGCGTTAAATTTATTGCAAGCATCCATGCATCAACAAAGGAGGATTTGCTGCATCGGCCGCAAGCCCGCCGGCTGTTGGAAACCGGCGCTTTTGACCGTGTGGTAATGCTCGCGGGCGGCGGGTTGCCCGGCCGGATTTCGCAAATCTATAGGGCGGAGGAACTGATTGATGAAATATGTGGGGATGTCCTGCGTTCTGGTTGCTTGTATCGGGATGGGTCAATATTTTAGTGTGGCAGCCATCCGTAGAATCCGCGCGCTGGAGCAGGTGCTCCTGCTGCTCAATGCGATACAAAGCGAGCTCTCCTATTGCCGCACTCCTGTACGGGAGCTGATGCATCGGTTGTCCCTGCGCGAAGAATTCTCGGAGCTCCCGTTTCTGCGGGAATGCAGCCGGATGTGCGGCCTGGAGATTCCGTTTCCACAAGCTTGGAGCAAAGCTTTGGGAGAACGCGCGCAGTTAGGGCCTCTGCGGCGAGAAGATATCAATTTGTTGCTCGCATTCGGCTCTCAGCTGGGCACCACGGATCTCAACGGGCAGGTCAGCCTCTGTCGGCTCTATGTGCAGTTATTTGAGGAGCGGCTGACACAGGCACGGGAGTGGAAGAGCAAATATGCTAAACTATACCTCAGCCTCGGCGTTTTAGGCGGCCTTCTGGCCTGGATCCTTTTTCTATAAAAGAGCGGGGAAAAGAGACACAGCTTCGCTAGTTCCACGCAGAATTTGACAAATGGAGGAAGATTAAAAATGGATGTGAATTTTATTTTTAAGATCGCTGCCATTGGTATTATTGTCGCAGTCCTCAACCAATTGCTGACCCGTTCCGGGCGAGAAGAATATGCGATGATTACAACGCTTGCGGGGCTGGTCGTTGTGTTAATGATGATCGTCCCGCAGATTGGTAATCTGTTTCAATATATCAAATCGATTTTTGGGTTATAAATGATATGGATATTGTAAAAATTGTTGCAATTGCGATCGTGTGTGCACTGCTGTGTGCGGTGCTCAAGCAGTATAAGCCGGAGTTCGCCATCGTTGTGCAGCTTGCTGCATCCGTATTTATTTTATTGCTCATTGCTTCGGCAATGGGGGATCTCATAAGCGCAGTGAAAGATTTGATCAATGGCTCGGGGATCAATACCGAATATCTTACACTGCTGCTCAAAGCGCTCGGTGTATCCGTTCTGACTCAATTGGCAGCAGATGCTTGCCGCGACAGCGGGGAAACTGCGCTTTCCAATAAAGTGGAGTTGGCAGGCAAGGTGACGATCCTCTTACTTTGCCTGCCCCTTGTGAAAGCCATGATCCAACTGTCGGCCGGACTGATAAAAGGATAAGGATTTATGAAAAAATTTCGAATGATAGCGATGGCATTGCTCTTATTTGCATTATTAACCGTTCCGGTGTCGGCCATGCAAGAGGATTCCACTCAAAGCCAACTGGAAGCCTATGGGACCGTCGAGTTGTTTGACGATCTGCCGCAGGAAACGCGCGCGCTTTTTGAAGAGCTTGGCATTGAGGAGATCGATTTTAACACGCTGTTTCAGACATCGCCGCGTGCCTTGTGGAGATGTTTCTGAATTTGCTACAGGGAAAGCTCAACAATCCTCTAAAAACTGCGTTGCAAATTCTTGGGGTTTTAATCCTGCTTGCGGTTGCAGAATCTTTTATAGAAGAAAAAAGCAGTCAGGCCAATAAGGGGATGGCGTTACTCTCAGCCTTGTTTTTATCGATCGTTTTGGTGCCGCAGGTGATGGATTGCCTTTCGCATACCTGCGCGGCTATCAGCCTGAGCAGTAATTTTATGCTGGCTTTTATTCCCGTATATGCGGCGATCGTGGCGGCGAGTGGAAATCCGGCGCTCGCTCTGAGCTCGCAGACGCTTTTGTTTGGCTTTGCCAGGCGATCGCGCAGTTTTCCTCCGTTTTTCTAAAGCCGTCTATTGGAATTTTGCTGGCCTTGAGTATGGTCAGCACGCTTTCTCCGATTTTCGATTGGAATGGAATCACCAATATCATCAAAAAAGCGGTTACGATCACACTCGGCTTTCTATCCACTGTTTTTGTCGGGCTCCTATCGATCAAAGGCCTTCTTGCGGGCGCTGCCGACAGCGCTGTGGCGAAGGGCGCTAAATTTTTGATTGGCAGCTTTGTGCCGGTGGTGGGGGGAGCGGTTAGCGATGCGCTCGGCTCGATTGTCAGCTCATTGAGTCTGGTGCGTGGAGCTACAGGAGCATTTGGAATTTTGGCGGTTCTGCTCATTGCACTCCCTGTTTTTGCCGAGCTGCTTTTGTGGCTGATGACACTGAATTTATGTGCGGTAGGGGCCGATTTGTTTGGGCAGGGGAAAGCGGCTACCCTGTTGCGCAGCGTTGCATCCGCTCTGGTTATTTTAGGGGCGATTCTGTTGTTTAATGCAGTGCTTCTGATTATTTCCACTGCCCTGATGCTTTCAGTCAAAGCTGGAACATAAAAAGGAGGAGAAGAGATGGAAACACTGCAAAGCTGGGCGCTGTGCATCACGTTCAGCGCTGTTGGCGCTTTGCTGGTGCATGCGCTCGTGCCGAAGGGCGCAACGGAAAAGGCTATTCGGGTTATGATCTCGCTGTTTTTGTTATCCGCAATTCTATCGCCGTTTTTATCCGGAAAAGGGATTACGCTCACGTTGCCGGATCAGGGCACAGGAGATCTGGAGGCGCAGGTGGAAGCGGCGCAGGAAAAAATAAATCTTACCCTTGTTCAGCAGCGCGCCAGAAAATTGAAGAAGCGGCGAAGCTCTCGCTTGCAGAAATCGGCGTCACGGAGGCGGAAATTCAGGTGGACATGGATATTGCGGAAGATTCCATCATATCTATAACAGAGCTTAAAGTTTTTTTATCCGACGTTCAGGCCGGTAGAGAACGCTTGATTCAGGAGGCATTGGAGAAAAAACTCGGCTGCCCCGTAACAGTAGAGCTCGAAGGGGATTAAGCCGCATTGCAATTGAAAGCAAAGGAATGGATGACAATGAAAAAAACATGGGAGAAAAAGGCCGGAAACTGATGGATGCAATTAAAGCCGATAAAAAAATCACATTGATCGTATGTATCGGTCTATTGGGTATGCTGCTGTTGTTGGCTCAGAGTTTATCCATCTGCCGAAAAAGCAGGAGGCGGAAACACCTTCCGAAAACATACAGACAGAATATAGCTATGCGGAAGATCTTGAAAAACGGTTGACCAATATCGTGTCCTCCATCAGCGGAGCAGGAAAGACGAAGGTGATGGTCACGTTAGAAAACGGCGTGGAATCTGTATATGCCGCAGACGAAAAGCAGTCGGTCGAACGCAGCAGCGGGGAAAAAACCGGAGGAGTTGAGGTCAATGAAAAAAGTAATACAGAGAATGAGTATATCATCCTGCAATCGAACGGCAGCAGAGATGAAGGTTTGGTCATCAAGGTGATCCAACCCAAAATCCGAGGTGTCGCAATTGTTTGCGAAGGCGGTGACTCCGCCTATGTCCAGCAGCGGATCACGCAGGCTGTAACGGCTGTGTTGGATATCGGCGCATCCCGCGTCAGTATTGCACGTATGGCAGATTAGGAGGTGAAAAGAGTGTGTTTGAAATATACCGGATGGGAAGTTTTGAATGAACACCGCTGTAAATAGACTTTGGATGCGCCTGATTCCCTTGTGCCTGCGCGAACGGGACTGACTCGCCGCGCTTATGATAAATTGATGAAAGCACCTTGTATGGAAAGGACTGATCTTCGGCTTAAAAGATTCATCTTTCAACCGGATAAGCTCCACTTAAAATTTTGGCGGCGCCAGAACCGCGCGCTCCCGCGGGCCGGCGCAAGAAAGGAATGGTCATAAGTATGAGTATGTCAATTGGAAAAAGGCAAATTGTTCTCGCAACCCTGGTGGTTGCGCTCGGCGCAGCGGTGTTTGTTAATTGGTATTATACGAAGCCAGATGCGGAAAAAGCGAACACCGGCGTGACCGTTACCGAGGAGGTAACGCAGGCTGCGGGCAATTTGGGGGATGCGCTTCTCGTCAATTCCAGCTCAGTGTCCTCACAGAGTAACACGAAGGAAACCAAAGCGCAGCAGGCTCAGGCGCAAGTGGAAGATGAATATTTCGCACAGGCTCGGCTCAACCGCTCCACAGCGCACGACAAAGCGGCCGAAGCGCTCAAAAAAACAATTGAAGATAGCAAATCCTCCTCAGAAGCTGTAAAAACCGCCACGCAGGAGCTTGGGGAGCTTTCCAAGGCGATCAAGCTGGAGGCCGATACGGAAAACCTAATCAACGCAAAGATCGGCAGCCCCTGTGTGGTGGTCATCGGCAGCAATACAGCACAGGTTGTAGTTGGAAAAGGGGTATTGAAGGATGCCATTACCGTGCAGATTAAAGAGATCGTGCTCAAGCAGACTGGCTTTTCTGTAGAAAACGTTACGATTATGGAAGCGAAATAGCTGCTTTTTTAGCGCTGTACGGGCATCCAAGCCTGTGTGAAAGCAAAAAATGGTTGTGTCTTTCCGCTTTTGTGGTATAATAGCTTCAAACAGAGTTTGAAGCATTAGAAAATGTCTGTCGGCGCGAAACGCCTCCTGCCGCAGAGCGGCAATGCCATTTTTCGTAGAGAGTTTTTGCACATATGGTATAATAGCTTCAAACAGAGTTTAAAGCATTAGAAAAATGAGTTGCAAGGCTTCAGGTTCTGCAAATTGGAAAATTCCTGAGGCAAGCTTTTCGCCAAGCAAAGGCAAATGGTACATTATGTTTTCTGATTCTTGCCAGCAGGCGGGAGAATGGAAGGATTTTATGGACGATATGAAGAAACAGGACGTTGTCAGCGGCCTTGTGATTTCCGAAGAGGTGATCGCCGCGATCGCTTTAAATGCTGCAAAGGATGTCGAGGGTGTGAGCGGCTTCGCGGCTCGGCCCAGAGATCTGCAAGCGCTTCTCCATATTGGAGATGATATGCTGAAATCTGTGCGCGTATGGGTCAATGAAAACGAAATTAAGCTTCATTTATACTTATTGCTCAAAGGCGGCACAAAAATCCCGGCTGTCTCCGCTCAGGTGCAGCGCGCCGTCAAAAATGCGGTGCAGAATATGACAGGGCGGGTTGTCACTAAGGTGAATATCAGCATTGTCGGGGTTGACTTTTCTGAGATCGCGCAAGCGCAAAAGTGAGTTTTAAGCCCTCTGCAACGTGGGGAGGAGCAAAAGGCGTTTTATGCGGCAAGCCTTCAGAAGCCAGTGCAGTTTCGGAGGTTTTCCCGGGAAAGGCCGGTTTGTTTTCTCAGCTGTGGAGGGCTGATTTTATTGAAAAAGTGGAGGACAAGCATGACCAGACGGCAGGCAAGAGAACAGGCGTTTACTTTAATTTTTGAAAAATCTTTTCATCCGGAGATCACGGTGGAAGAAATGATCTCCATGGCTGTAGAGGCGCGCTATCTGCAAACGGATGAATTCGCGGTTTTGCTTGCCAAAACGGCAGATGAGCAGCAGCCGGAGATTGATTCCATCATCGAAAATAATGCGATCGGGTGGAAGAAAGACCGTATTTCCCGCGTTTCTCTCTCTCTGCTGCGGCTTGCTTTGTGTGAGATGCTGTTTATTGAGGAAGTGCCGACGAACGTTTCCATCAATGAGGCTGTTGAGCTTGCGAAGCTCTATGCTTCACAGGAGGATGCCGCTTTTATCAACGGTGTGCTCGGCGCAGCTGCACGAAAGCTTGAGGCACAGTGATGAAAGGTTATCTCGGAATTGATACAAGCAACTATACCACTTCCACAGCGGTCTATTGCCCGGAACATGATCTGGTGCTGCAAAAAAAGAAGCTTTTGCCGGTTCCGGCGGGTGCGCTTGGGCTGCGGCAGAGCGATGCAGTGTTTCATCACACGGTTCAACTTCCTCAACTTCTGGAGGAGCTTTCAGCGGAATTTGGCGGAGAAATTCGCGCAGTTGCCGTATCCAACGCGCCACGGGATGCGGAGGGCTCCTATATGCCCTGTTTTTTGGCCGGGATGTCTGCTGCGCGTGCGATTGCGTCTTTTTTAAAGGTGCCGCTGTATTTTTTTTCTCACCAGAGCGGCCATATTGCCGCGGCGCTCTATAGCGCGGGTCGGCTCTCCTATTTTGAGCGGCCCTTCTATGCGTTTCACGTTTCCGGTGGGACGACGGAGGCGCTTTTAGTGCGCCCCAATGCAGCGCAGATCTTTGAAAAGGAGCTGCTGGCGCAATCCCTTGATTTAAAGGCGGGGCAGGCGATTGACCGTGTCGGGGGAATGCTTGGCCTTCCCTTTCCTGCTGGTGCGGAGCTCGACCGGCTTGCGCAGCAATCGAAGCGGCGCTTTGCCGTCAAGCCGTCGATGAAGGGCGCGAACTGCTGCCTTTCCGGAATTCAAAATCAGTGCCAAAAAATGCTTCATGCGGGCGAGTGCAGGGAGGATATCGCTCGTTTCTGCATCGAAAGCGTTTTAGCGGCCATCGATGCGATGGCGGAAGAACTGCTTCGGCAGGATGGAACGTATCCGTTCCTTTTTGCGGGCGGCGTGATGTCAAACCGCGTGATCCGTGATGCAATTATCCAAAAGTATGATGCGAGTTTTGCGGAGCCGTCCTTTTCCTGCGACAATGCAGCGGGAATTGCTGTGCTGGCGGCAGCGCAGGAAAAAATCTGCCTCGGGAACAGCAAGCTGGAATTTAAATTTTCAACTTGCTCGCAGAGAAAGGAATGGTCATAAGCATGAAGGCGCCCTTAGTGCTGACGATCGGTCAGCTGAATGCCTATGTAAAATCGCTGCTTGACGGCGATGACAATTTAAATCATGTATATGTCAGTGCGGAAATTTCAAATTTTACCAATCACTACCGGACGGGGCATTTTTATTTTTCTTTGAAGGATGAAAATTGCTGTGAATCCGCGCGGTGATGTTCCGCTCGAGCGCGCAGCGGCTCAAATTTCTTCCGCAGGATGGAATGCGTGTGATCGTGCGCGGCCGGGTTTCTCTCTATGAGCGGGATGGGCAGTATCAACTCTATGTGGATGATTTGCAGCCCGATGGAGTGGGCGCTTTGAATCTCGCCTATGAACAGCTGAAAGAAAAGCTCTCTAAGGAGGGCCTTTTTGCGCCAGAGCGAAAAAAAACACTTCCACGCTATCCCATGCGGGTGGGAGTTGTCACCTCGCCTACGGGAGCGGCCGTCCGCGATATTATCAATGTGCTCTCCCGGCGATTTCCGCTTGCGCAAATTATTTTACAGCCTGTTCAGGTGCAAGGAGCAGATGCACCGGGCAGATCGCTGATGCTATCCGGCTGTTTAATGAAAAGAAGGCGGCGGATGTTTTGATTGTTGGCCGGGGAGGTGGATCGCTGGAGGAGCTGTGGGCCTTTAATGAGGAAGAGGTTGCGCGCGCGGTTGCCGCTAGTGAAATCCCTGTGGTTTCAGCTGTTGGGCATGAAACGGATTTTACCATTTGTGACTTTGCGGCCGATTTGCGTGCGCCTACGCCTTCCGCGGCGGCTGAGCTTTGTGTGCCGGATGCGCAGGGGGAGCTGGCTAGGGTTCAGATGCTGCGGCACAGCGTTTTTCAACTTGTGCAACGCCGCATGGAATCGGAGCAGCAGCGCCTCGATACTTTATCGGCACGGGCGCAGTTGCAGAGCCCCATCCGTCTCCTGGATCACCGGCGCCAATCGCTAGAGGCGTTGAAAAGCAGGCTTGGGCAAACGGTTTCTGCGCTCCTCCTTCGGCAAAATACACGCCTTGCTCCGCTTATGGGGAAGCTGGATGCGTTGAGCCCCTTGAAGGTGCTTTCTCGTGGGTATGCGATTGCGTATCACGGCGGCCGCCCTATCTACTCTGCGGCAGAGCTTTCGGCTGGCGATCAGCTTCATCTAAAATGGGCGGATGGCGGCGCGCAATGCGCCATATTGGAGGTTGATCCCTGAGATAAACCGATCGGGGAAAACTCAAAAGAACACTCCAGCGATCATTGATGTCTGTGAAAGGACGGAGATTTATTTTGAAAGAAGTTAAAAAAGAGCAAACTTATGAATCTGCTATTGAACGCTTAGAGGAAATCGTAACCCTTTTGGAAGGAAGCTCCCTCCCTTTGGAGGAATCTCTGCGTCTTTTTGAAGAGGGCACGCGCCTCGCAGGCTATTGCAATACGTGCCTGACGCAGGCGGAAGCACGGGTGACGGAGTTGTCCCAACAAGAGCATATGGAGGAATCCCCATGCTGAATTTTGAACGCCAGCAGCAAAATTATCTTTCTATGATAGAAAACAGCCTGCATCTCTACCTACCGGAAGAGGGGCAGGGGCAGGATATTCTGTTTCAGGCAATGGCTTATAGCTTAGAAAACGGCGGCAAACGAATTCGCCCTATTCTCACGCTCGCATTCTGCGAAGCGTGCGGGGAAGATCCACATGCCGCACTGCCCTTTGCCTGTGCGGTGGAAATGATCCACACCTATTCGCTGATCCACGATGATTTGCCCTGTATGGATGATGACGATATGCGGCGCGGCAAGCCCTCCAGCCATGTAAAATTTGGAGAGGCAAACGCGCTTCTGGCCGGGGATGCTCTTTTGACGCTTGCTTTCGAAACGATGCTTGACCAGCGTTCCGGCTATCCGGTTGATCCCAAACGGACGATTCAGGCGGCCGCTGTGTTGGGCGCATGCTGCGGGCGGCCAGGGGATGATCGGCGGTCAGGTAATTGATCTGGCTAGCGAAGGCAGGCAGATCCCGCTGGATCGGCTGAAAGTGATGGACTCTCTTAAAACGGGCGCCTTGATTGACGCCGCCGCACAGATGGGCTGTGTGGTTGCAGGGGCAGGGGAGACAATTTGTAAAGCAGCATCCCTGTACAGCTCCTGTATTGGACTTGCCTTCCAGATCGTTGACGATATTCTAGATATGACGAGCAGCAGTGATGTGCTTGGCAAGCCGGTGGGGAGCGACCGGGAAAAGGAAAAATCAACCTATGTTTCCCTCTTGGGCTTGGATGCTTCCCGCCGCCTCGTCACGGAATTGACTGCGACAGCACGGGAGACGCTCTCGATCTTTGAGGAGCGGGCCTCCTTTTTGTTGGAGCTTACAGAACGGCTTGCAACGCGTGAGAAATAGGCGGCCTTCTATTCTGTCTGTTAGGAGCATTGCTGATATGAATGAGAATCAGATTCTTTCACAGATACATTCTCCAGACGATGTAAAGCAGCTGGAGGAAAATCGCTTGGGTGAGCTGGCCACTGAAATTCGCAAGGTGTTGGTGGAAACCGTTTCCCAGACGGGCGGCCATTTGGCCTCTAACTTGGGGGTGGTGGAGCTGACGATTGCGCTGCACCGCGTGTTTGATTCTCCAAGGGATCAAATCGTATTCGATGTGGGCCACCAGGCCTATACCCATAAGCTGCTGACCGGGCGCTACAGCCAATTTTCCACTCTGCGCACAGAAAACGGTCTTTCCGGCTTTGAACGGCCCAATGAGAGCGAGCACGATGTTTTTTACAGTGGGCATAGCAGCACCTCCATCTCCTCCGCCTATGGGCTTTCCGCTGCAAAAAAGTTGGCAAAAGATGATCACTATGTGATCGCTGTCATCGGCGACGGCGCTTTAACGGGCGGGTTAGCTACGAAGGCTCAACAACGCCGGGCGTACGCACAGCAGGCTAATTGTAATTTTGAATGATAATGAAATGTCGATTTCGCATAATGTTGGTTCTATGGCGCGTTATCTTGCTGTGATCCGCTCGAAGCCTGGTTATTTTCGGTTGAAGGCGCGTATAGAGGGCTTTTTAAACCATATCCCGCTAGTGGTAAGAAAATATCCAATCTGGTTTTTCGATCAAAATCAGTTTTGAAAAATTTAATTTATCAAAGCACAATTTTTGAAGATATGGGCTTTCAATATATGGGCCCGATCGACGGGCACAATTTGGAGCAGCTTCAGGAGGCGCTTGAGGGCGCTAAGATGCTGCATCGGCCGGTTCTTTTGCATATCAACACTGTGAAGGGAAAGGGCTATGATTTTGCAGAACGTGAGCCGAACAAATTCCACGGGATTTCAAAGTTTGATATTAATACTGGGGAACCCGTTTTTTCTAGCACCAGTTTTTCTGAGATGTTTGGCAGGGCGTTATGCGATTTTGCGCAGAAGGATGAGCGGATTTGCGCCATCACGGCCGCCATGGCGCTGGGCACAGGCCTTGATGCCTTCAGCAAAGCGTTTCCCGACCGCTTTTTCGATGTAGGAATCGCAGAGGAGCACGCGGTAACCTTTGCCTCGGGCCTTGCAAAAAATCATATGCTGCCGGTGTTTGCGGTATATTCAACCTTCTTGCAGCGTTGTTACGATCAGTTGATCCATGACGCCTCGCTGCAAGGAAATAAAATGGTGCTTGCAATTGACCGCGCCGGTTTCGTCGGGGAGGATGGGGAAACCCATCAGGGCCTGTTTGATATGGCTTTACTCAACAGTGTGCCAGATTTGACAATTTATTCGCCCTCCACCTTTTCAGAACTGAATGATCTGGGCAACGCTTTTTATATTGATAAAGGGATTGTGGCCGTGCGGTATCCGCGCGGAACCGAGCGCGAATTCCCCGCAGATTATACGCCCTCCTTTGACTCTTTCACTCATTATGGCGAAGCGTGGGCAAAAATTGTGATCGTTACCTTTGGCCGGCTGTTTTCTAATGCCTGCATGGCGCTTGCTACCCTGCGGGAAAAGGGCATAAGCGCGCGGATCATCAAGCTTAACCGGATTAAGCCTATTGATATCCGTGCCGTTCAATCAGCCCGTTTGGGGGAACAGATTTTTTTCTTTGAGGAAGGTGTGCGTACTGGCGGCATCGGGGAGCATTTTGCCGCCTTGCTGTTGGAGAAGGGCTTTCAGGGTAGCTTCCATTTAACAGCAGTGGAGGATTGCTTTGTTCGACAAGCGGCGGTACCTTCGCTGATGGCGCAATACCACATGGATGCGGACGGTATGGTTCAAGTGATTTTGAGGGAGGCGGCGGAGCATGGCAAAACAACGGCTTGACGTTACCGTTTTTGAGCGGGGGCTTGCGCCCAGCCGGGAAAAAGCGCAGGCGCTCATCATGGCCGGGCAGATTTATCTCAACGGTCAAAAGGTCTCCAAAGCGGGTGCCAGCGTAAAGCCGGAGGATCAAATTGAGCTTCACGGCACACAGCTCCCCTTCGTCAGCAGAGGCGGCCTTAAGCTTAATAAGGCGATGCAGTGCTTTCCCATCACGCTAGAGCAGAAAATTTGCATGGATGTTGGCGCCTCCACCGGCGGCTTTACGGATTGCATGCTGCAAAATGGAGCCCGCAAGGTTTATGCGATCGATGTTGGCTACGGCCAGCTTGCCTGGAAGCTACGCACAGATGAGCGCGTTGTGAATTTGGAGCGTACAAATTTCCGCTATGTGACGCAGGAGCAGGTGCCGGATGCAATCGGTTTTGCGAGCGTGGATGTTTCATTCATCTCCTTGCGCTTGATTTTACCGGTGCTGTTTTGCCTCTTGCAGAAGGATGGCGAAGCCGTTTGTTTGATCAAGCCTCAGTTTGAAGCTGGGCGCGAGAAGGTTGGCAAAAAGGGCGTTGTGCGCGACCCTGCCACACACCGGCAGGTGATAGAGGCCGTCTGCTCTTTTGCGCTGGAAACAGGCTTTTCTATTTCGGGCTAACGTTTTCCCCGGTAAAAGGTCCGGAAGGTAATATTGAATATTTGAT
>ENA-OQDW01000152-OQDW01000152.1-human-gut-metagenome-genome-assembly--contig:-NODE-152-length-27464-cov-2.062992_pt1 | contig 27464 bp, 36 predicted proteins | sample MGYA00242784_ERZ504613 | MGnify/ENA primary metagenome ERZ504613 (study PRJEB26092, sample SAMD00036330) | human gut metagenome | host: Homo sapiens | study: EMG produced TPA metagenomics assembly of...
TTCTCCAACCGACGACGTAGGCATGCGGTCTTTTCCAAAACGCTTGGCTTCGCCTCCTCGGCAAGCTCGATGCTGTTCGCCTTGGCTCCGTTTACAATGACCTGAAGGCATCCGGCATAGATGAACTTCTTGATGTCCTCGAGGCGGTTGATGTTACCGCCCGCGCAGGTCTTGATCTCCACGTTGCGGTTGATGTTCTTGATCGTGTGAATATTCTTCTCATGCTCCTCATCATCGTCAGAGAGATCAAAAATGATAATCTTGTCAATTCCGTTGTCATTGTAAAGCTTTGCCAGCTCGATGACGTCCGCCAGCGGGGTGTGATCCTCAATCCCCCGTACCGCCTGTCCGTTCTTTAAGTAAATCGTAGCAACGATATTTTTCTGTTCCATAAAAATATAATACCTTTCTATAAACTGCCCTTCGTAGACAAAATATCCGTAATCCGCGGATCATAAGATGTCGCCTCGTCGAGGCTCGCGCAAATGCCTTAAACATCGCCTCAATCATGTGATGGTTATTGCCCGGCGTCAGCACCTTGATGTGCAGATTCATCCCTGCCGTGTAGGAGATCGCATAGAAGAACTCCTTCACCATCTCCGTGTCCATGTATCCGACTCTCTCTACGGTAAAATTACCGTCGAAGGACAGATACGGCCGTCCGGAGAGATCCACCGCGCATAAAACGAGTGTCTCGTCCATCGGCAGAATACAGCTTCCGTAACGCTTGATGCCCTTTTTGTCCCCGACCGCCTTTTTGATCGCATTGCCGAGCACAATTCCGGTATCTTCGATCGTGTGATGACAATCCACGATCAGATCGCCCTCCGCCTTGACCGATAGATCGAAAAAACCGTGTCTGGCAAAGCCCTCGAGCATGTGATCGAAAAAGCCGATCCCGGTATCGATCTCGCTTACTCCGCTCCCGTCCAGTTCCAGACTGAGCGTGATGTCTGTCTCCTTGGTCTTTCGCACATAATCTGCTGTTCTGCTCATACAAACTCCCGTTCCTTCCCAACACTTCAACTTTTATTATATTACGGATTTCCCGAAAAAGGAATTACTTTTGTTCAGAATTTTCCTCAAACCGGACGCGGATCGAGTTGGCATGCGCCGTAAGTTTCTCGCATTCCGCGAACTGGATGATGTCCTTGTATACATTCTCGAGCGCATCCCTGGAATAGGAATGATGCTGGATTTCTTGATAAAATCATCCACGCCAAGCGCCGAGAAAAACTTCGCCGTACCGTTGGTCGGAAGCACATGATTCGGTCCCGCAAAGTAGTCGCCGAGCGGCTCGGAGGAATATTCGCCGATAAAGATTGCTCCGGCGTTGCGGATCTTCGTCATCACCTCAAACGGATTCTTCGTCACAAGTTCCAGGTGCTCGGACGCAATCTCATTGACCGTTGCAATCGCATCGTCCAGACTGTCGGCAACCAGAATGTATCCGTAATTCTCCAGCGATTTTGTGATGATCTCCTTTCTCGACAGCTTCTTCACAAAGCGGTCGATCTCAGCCGCCACCTGCTCGGCAAGCGTGCGGCTTGTGGTAATCAGAATAGCGGAAGCCATCTCGTCATGCTCCGCCTGCGACAGCAGGTCCGCCGCCACATAACGCGGATTCGCTGTCTCGTCCGCAAGGACAAGGATCTCGCTCGGCCCCGCGATGGAGTCGATGCTGACATAACCGAAGACAGCCTTTTTTGCAAGTGCCACATAGATATTTCCCGGGCCTACAATCTTGTCCACCTTAGGGATGCTCTCGGTTCCGAACGCCATCGCAGCGATTGCCTGCGCGCCGCCCACCTTATAGATGGCGTCCACGCCCGCCTCCTTTGCCGCCACGAGTGTGGACGGATAGACTTTCCCGTCTGCTCCCGGCGGTGTCGTCATAATGATCTGCTCCACACCCGCCACTTTTGCCGGAATGACATTCATGAGCACCGACGACGGGTAGACGGCCTTGCCGCCCGGCACATACACGCCGACTCTCGCAAGCGGAGTCACCTTCTGTCCTAAGATAATGCCGGATTCCTGTGAATCAAACCAGGAATTCTGGCGCTGTCTGCTGTGATAGTCTCGGATATTGACGAGTGCCTTGCGGATCACGGAGAGGAGCTTTGGATCTACCTTCTCGTAGGCTTCCCTGATCTCCTCCTCCGTGACAAGGATATTTCCGGCATCAATGTCGGCACCGTCAAACTTTTTCGTGTAGGAAAAAACAGCCGCGTCGCGGTTGGCGCGCACCTCCTCGATGATGGCGTTCACACGCCCCTCGTATTCCCCGTAGGAGTTCGGGCTGCGCTTTAACAGATTCTCCAGTATATTCTGCTGTGTCTCTTTGGTTAACGTTAAGATTCTCATGCCTGATCCTTCCTTTCTATCTCTCTCTTTAAATCCGCAATCAGCTTCGTGATCCGTTCATTTTCCATCTTCATGCTGACCTGGTTGACCACCATCCGTGCAGACAGCGGACATACTTCCTCCAGAACCACCAGACCGTTCTCGCGCAGAGTCGAGCCGGTCTCCACAATATCGCAGATGACTTCCGAGAGCCCGACGATCGGCGCCAGCTCGATGGAACCGTTCAGCTTGATGATCTCCACCGTCTGATGCTTTTTATTGTAAAAATAGTCCTTGGCGATGTGCGGATACTTGGTGGCAACACGGATCAGTTCATGGTGCTTCAGCAACTCTTCCGCATCCTTCGGTCCGCAGATGCACATCCGGCATTTTCCAAACCCGAGATCCAAGACTTCGTAGATATTGCGTCCCTCCTCCAGTATGGTATCCTTCCCGACAATACCGATGTCCGCAGCACCGTACTCTACGTAGGTGGGCACATCCGGTCCCTTGGCAAGGAAAAAACGAAGCTTTAACTCCTCATTCACGAAAATCAGCTTTCTCGTGTCCTTATCCTTCATCTCCTCACAGGTAATGCCGATCTTCTCAAACAGTTCCAGTGTCTTTTTAGCAAGTCTGCCTTTGCCGAGCGCAAAAGTCAGATATCTCATGTCCTCCATTTAAAACGTCTCTCCCTTCTCTGCCTTCTACGCGAAAAACTGCACGTTTATCATCCGGCTGCGCGCCGCATAATCCTCGTAATCTTCCTTTTGCTTCGTCTCATCCCACAGCATCAGTTCCACACAGCGTCCGGCTGCGCGCGCTGCCGCCGCTGCAGTGATCGCCGTCTGACGTTTAGCTGGCTTATAGACCATCAGCTCCACGCTGCGTTCCACTGGAACATCAATTTTCTGTCTCTGTAATGCAGCCATCAGCTGGTCAACCACAAACGCAAAGCCGATGGATGCAGAATCTTTTCCAAAACAGGTGAGGAGCCGGTCGTATCTGCCTCCCTTTACAATCGCCTCTCCACTTCCGAACGTATATCCCGCAAATATGATACCGGTGTAATACTGGTAGTTGCTGATCGTTCCAAGTTCAAACGAAACATAACGGGAAACCTCATAGACTTCCAGTATTTTATGAAGTTCCTCCAGATCCCCGATCGCCTTTAAGATCCTGGGATAGGATGCTGCACATTCCCTTGCGGCAGAAAGTTCATCCGAACCCGTGTAGAGATTCCCGAGCATGCCAAAGAGATTCTTTAAGTTCTCCTCGAGGTTTAAAGTCTCCACGAACTCCTCCACGCCGAAAAAGTTCTTGTTGGAAATGAGTTCGCGCAGTTCCTCCTCCTGCTCCTCCAAAAGCCCTGCCGCCTCCATCAGTCCCCGGAAGAAATCCGCATGTCCGATGCTAAGCTGAAACTCCTTAAGCCCCGCCGCCTTTAAGCAGGAAATCACCATGAGATCATCTCCGCATCCGCATCCACTGATGGATCTCCCAAAAGCTCCGCGCCAAGCTGTGTACATTCCTTCAGTCGTCCCTGATAGCTGCTGTTATTGATGAAAGTATTCCCCATGTAGCACAGCCGGATCGGAAGTTCTTCCTCGCCAAAATACTTTGCGGCACAGCGTGCAATCGACGGCGTGATATCCGGTCTTAACACCAACGTGTTGCCTTCCCGGTCAAAAAACTTGTAGAGATCCTTCGACGGCGTGGTGCCGATCTCCCGTCCGAATATATCAAAAAACTCAAATGTCGGCGTCTGAATCGGATGATAACCGTGCAGACGTAATATATGATATAGCTGGTCCTGAAGAAGCATTTTCTTCTCACACTCATCATTATAAATATCCCGCACACCTTCCGGCGTATGCAATAACTGTCTTTTCATGATCGCCTCATTTCCCTGATACTTTTATACTTTACCTTGCTACTATGGTAGCATGATAGCAAGTGAAACTCTGTTTATTATAGGAGATCTTAGAATAATTGTCAATCCCTGCGCAGCAAATCCTTCTGCAGTGCATCCAGATAAGGAACCAAAACGCCACGCTGCCGCGGCAGGAAATACTCCGGGTCCAGTTCCTCATAGCGGAAACTTTTTCTGCCGCCCTCCTTTGCGCGCTTCCAGAACTCTAAGAGCATATCCAGGCGCAGATAGTAGAACTCGTCCCTCTTCGTATAACTGAGCAGGAAAAAAGATACCCCTCCCTGTTTTTCAAAGTTCTCCATGAACGCAACCTGATGTTCATGGATATTTGCAAGTGGAAAGGTATCCGTATTACATTCTTTTGCATCAAAACAGACCGGTATTCCCTGTACGGCGCGATATAGTCCACCGTGCTCTTCTGGTCAAAATACGCCAGCGTGATATGTCTGGTCTGTTTGTCGATATTGATCGGCGTGATCGGTGTGGGAATCTTCTGAATCAGCGCAAGACCGTTCTCCTGATAAATCTCATTGGTACGGTTGATAAACTCTTCCAGCGTTGATCCACGCAGTCCTCTTGAATTCCAAGTTGCCATATTGCCTCCAGATACTCTCTTAAAACACCGGCAGTTAGCTGCGTCATGCATCTTTCATCCTTTTCTTTTCTCTATTATATAGAATTCTCAGTAGGTACACAATAAAAATATCCCTTTGTCAAACCTCTCCAATTATGATATACTTGAACCCAGAGAGGGGTTTTACCCGAAGATCCTAGAATGAAGGTTAGCAATGGGAGGGATGCCAGATGGTCATGAATGAGTCAAACGAGAATTACCTGGAAACGATTCTGGTCTTAAATCATAGATTGGGCAACGTGCGCTCTGTCGACATCGCCAATGAGATGAACTTTAAGAAGCCAAGCGTCAGCGTGGCAATGAAGAATCTTCGTGAGAACGGTTATATTACCGTCAGCCCGGAAGGATACATCCATCTGACGGAAAGCGGACTTGAAGTTGCAGAAAAGATTTATGAGCGCCACACAATCTTATCCAACTGGCTGACGATGCTTGGGTTGATCCGCGGTTGCCGCAGAGGATGCCTGCAAGATCGAGCACGATGTCAGTGCGGAAAGCTTTGAAGCGATCAAGCGCCACATCAATTCCAGTGCAGGAAAGATTTGAGGCGGTCAGATGCCACATCCATTTCCGTACAGGAAAGATCTGAGGCGGTCAGACGCCACATCAATTTCCGTACAGGAAAGATTTTATCGAAAACGACAAAAATGGAAGTTCAGCTTAAGGTTGAACTTCCATTTTTTGTGCTGCAATTCTTTCTGCCACAACCTGTCTACCGGTTCTTACACCACTCTTCCACGCGCGCGAACTCTGCGCCGCAGGGCGCGATCACTTCTCTCCCGTCCGCAAAGACAATGCGGTATGCGTGAAGCATCTGTGATTTTACCTTACACTGTCTGCGAAATTGTTCGTTTGTGCCGGCGTCGCCGTACTTTACATCCCCGATGATCGGATGTCCGATGGACGCCAAATGCGCCCGGATCTGATGAGAACGTCCGGTGATCAGATGAACCTCCAGCCCGGTGTAACCGCCGCCCGTCCAGATGGGCCGGTACGCGGTCTCAATCGGCGCGGCATCCGCACTTTTGGGTTTTACCGTACTGACGGTAACTTTATTCTCACGTTCATCCTTAACGAGCCACCCCTTCAAGTAATCTTCTCTAAGGACTTCCCCTTTTACCACACACCGGTAATACTTCTGGATCGTCCGCTCCTTTAATGCCTTAGACATCTCCTGAAGTCCCTTTAAAGTCTTTCCCGCAATCAGAATACCGGAAGTATTCCGGTCCAGACGGTTGCAGACTGACGGACGGAAGGTGCGCATCTCCTCCTCGGTCAGCGCTCCCTCCCTAAGCAGATAGCTTAAGATATATTCATTGGCGGAAACATCCTCGGGTCTCGCCTTCTGGGAGAGCATGCCGGACGGCTTGTTTATGATGAGAATATCCGCATCCTCATAAAGGACTTTAAGCTGCCTTAAAGTCTTTTCTGAACCACTGAAAGCTTCTGGCATCACCGTTTTTGACTTTGCCCGGAACTTCTCGTAGGTCTCGTCCGAGAGAAACAGCTTCACCTCGTCCCCGCAGGAGAGCTTCTCCGTGCCGTCCGCCTTTTTGCCGTTTAAGGTAATGTTTTTCTTGCGCAGCATCTTGTAGACAAAACTGCCGGGAGCCTCTGCCAGAAGCTTTTTTAAATATTTGTCAAAACGCTGTCCCGCGTCGTTCTCGCCGATGTGCAATTCCTGCATAGTCTCTCTCCATTCGCCCGCTTACTTTTTCCCCGCACCTGCTTTTTTATGATGAACATTGCGGATTGTCTTTTTCGTATTTTTCCTCTCGGAAGCATTTGCTCTTCCGCGGTTATTCCCGCCGCCTGCCGTGCGGCGGTTCTTGTCACCTCCAGCGTAGCGGTCTTTGGCGTTTGTTCTGCCGTAGCCGATGCCCCGCGGCCGTACCAGACAGTGTTTGTCAAAGCCGATCAGATCCGTCCGCCCCGCTTTGGTTAACGCCTCCACAACAAGATCGTAATTCTTCGGGTTCCGGTACTGGATGAGCGCGCGCTGCATGGCTTTCTCGTGGGGGTTTACCGCCACATAGACCGGCTGCATCGTGCGCGGGTCAAGTCCCGTATAGTACATGCAGGTGGATATGGTCGACGGGGTCGGATAAAAATCCTGTACCTGCTCCGGCATATAGCCGAGATCTCTCAGAAATTCGGCGAGTTCCACCGCCTCCTTCAACGTCGATCCCGGATGGGATGACATCAGATACGGCACCAGATACTGCTTTTTCCCGAGCTTCTCATTCATATCCTGATAGGCCTTCACAAACCGCTTGTACACCTCCACGCGCGGTTTGCCCATCTTCTCTAAGACCGCATCGGAAATATGCTCCGGCGCCACCTTTAGCTGACCGCTGACGTGGTGTTCACAGAGTTCTCTGAGGAAGGTGCGGTCCTCATCGTAGATCAGATAATCGAAACGGATACCCGAACGGATGAACACCTTTTTCACATTCGGCAGTTCCCGTAGCTTTCTTAAGAGCTTCAGGTAATCCTTATGATCCACCTTTAAGTTCTTGCACGGTGTCGGAAACAGGCACTGCTTGTTGGGACATACGCCCTTTGTCATCTGCTTGTCACATGCAGGCGCGCGGAAATTGGCCGTCGGCCCGCCGACATCATGGATGTATCCCTTAAAGTCCGGTTCCCAGACGATCTTCTCCGCCTCCGCCAGAATGGACTCGTGGCTGCGCACCTGAATAATCCGCCCCTGATGGAACGTAAGCGCACAGAAACTGCATCCTCCGTAGCAGCCACGGTTGCTGACCAGAGAAAAACGCACTTCCTCGATTGCAGGAACCCCGCCCTGCGCTTCGTAACTCGGATGATATGTACGCTGATACGGCAGCGCATAGACCTGATCCATCTCGCTTTGTGTCAGCGGCTTCGCCGGCGGATTCTGCACGACAAAAAGCTTTCCGTCGTACGTTTCAAACAGACGTTTGGCTACAAACGGATCGGTATTGCAGTACTGGGTATAAAGCTGCGCGCATATGCCGCCTTGTCCGCCAGCACCTCCTCATAATGCGGAAGCTCTATGGCATCATAGATGTCCTCACGCTTTCTGGTCTTATAGACCGTGCCGTCGATAAATGTGATATCGCTGACCGCCAGTCCGCTGTTTAAGGCATCCGCAATCTCCACAATGCTGTGTTCCCCCATACCGTAGGAGATCAGATCCGCCCCGGAATCCAGAAGAATGGACCGCTTCATCTTGTTCGACCAGTAATCATAATGCGCCAGTCTGCGCAGGCTGGCCTCAATGCCGCCGATAATGATCGGCGTGTGCTTGTAGGTCTGCCGGAGCAGATTACAATAGACAATGGTCGCGTAATCCGGCCGTTTTCCCATCACACCGCCCGGCGTAAACGCATCCGTCGCGCGCCTTTTCTTGGACACCGAATAGTGATTCACCATCGAATCCATATTGCCCGCAGACACTAAAAACCCGAGCCGCGGCTCCCCGAAGATACAGACAGACTCCTTATCTCTCCAGTCCGGCTGCGAGATAATTCCGACCGAATAGCCGTGCGCTTCCAGAAGTCTTGAGATAATGGCGTGACCGAACGAAGGATGATCCACGTAGGCATCCCCGATCACATAGACAAAGTCAAACTGTTTGATTCCGCGCTCTTCCATCTCCGCACGGCTGACTGGCAAAAATCCGTTGTTCATTCTAATCCTCATTTCTCTTCGGCTGCTCATTCTTTAACGCAGCAAGCTCTTCCGCGGTCAGTTCCGGTACGCTCCCGGTGCAAGATCCTCCGGCAGCACCAATGGTCCCATGGAAATCCGCTTCAAATACAGTACCTTTTTTCCGACTGCCTCAAACATCCGCTTTACCTGATGGAACTTTCCCTCCGTGATGGTAAGCGTAATCTCTGACACATCCTCTTTACAGTCCAGAATTACCAGATCTGCCGGTCTGGCCGGCTTCTCCTCCCCGATGTCAACCCCGTTTTTAAAAAAGTTGACATCGGTCTCATCCACCACGCCCTGCACCCGGGCGTAATATGTTTTTGCCACATGGCGGGACGGCGACAGCAGCGCGTGTGCCAGCGCACCGTCGTTCGTGATCAAAAGCAGCCCCTCGGTGTCGAGATCCAGCCTTCCCACCGGGAACAGATCTCCTCTTGCGGTGTCGCTCAGATAATCCATCACCGTGCGGTGCATATTGTCCTGTGTCGCCGACACACAGCCGGCGGGCTTGTGAAACAGATAATACTCAAAAGCGGTATAGAGCAGGCGCTCCCCGCGCAGGCATACCTCATCGCCTGTCTCATCGACCTTTTGTTCCGGCTTTTTTGCAACCGCTCCGTTCACGGTGACCAGACCGGCTTTGATCTGTTTTTTTACCTCGCTTCTGGTTCCTGCGCCCAGTTCTGTCAGATATTTATCCAGACGAAGTGCCATTTTTCTCCCTCACTGTCTCTTTGTCTCACCGAATGTGTACTTTCCCTGCTGTTCCCAGAGATATAACACCATCGGATACGGGTTTACGGAAAGTTCCTGCCCGTTCTCATCGTTGATATAGATTCCAAAGTGCAGATGCACCGGAAAGTTGCCGGTGGTTCCCGGAATATCGCTGTAACCGGTATCCCCCATATAGCCAGATGGGTGCCTGCAAGGACTGTCTCCCCAACTTCAAACTCCTTCGCATACTCCGCCAGATGCGCATAATAAAAATAGGCTCCGGACGGACTGCGGATGCCGATGCGGTACCCGCCGAGGCGAAGCATCCCACATTTTCCACGACTCCGTCGGATACGCTGTATATGGGATAGATGCCTCGCTCGTTCACCGAAGCCATAATATCACAGCCTTCATGTCCCCGCTCACCGCCAAAGTTCCTGCTCTGCATCCAGCTGTCTGCAAAGCTCACTCCCGCATTCCCGTCGGAGGCCACCGTCCCGACCGGAAAACGTTCCAGATCATCCCACACGGCAGAAAGATAGCCGCAGATCCGCGCATATGCCTGCGGCTGATACCGTTTTGCATACAGAGCCTCTACGGCCAGCTGCCCGGGATCGGTGACGCTTCCATCCTCCGCAAAATAGACGGCAAGCAGTTCTTTTTCCGACATTCCTTTTTCTTCTGCCTCCTCCTGCATCCGGGCAAGCAGTTCCCCGCTCACCCGGTGTTCCCGGAAACTGTAAAGCGCTGTCTCATAGGAAAAGCAGTTTATCTGTCTGGTTCTCTCCAGAATCCATGTGTTTATAAGAACGTTCCATAGGATCATGGTAAACAGTAACAGCAGCATACGGACATGTCTGAAATTCATATCATTCCTTTTTTATTTACATTTTTTTAAAAATGCCACCAGAAGCTTCCATACTTTCTCGGTCGAGGAGATGGACAGACGCTCTTTCGGCGTATGAATATCGTAATTGTTCGGTCCGAACGATACACAGTCAAGATCCTTGATCTTTCCGGAAAGGATACCACACTCCAGTCCGGCATGAATTGCCTCAAATACCGGCTCCTCCTGGAACAGCTCCTCATATACGGCACTGATGGTATCGCGGATCTCGGACTTCGCCTGATACTCCCATGCAGGATAATCACCGCTTACGGCAATCTCTCCGCCTAAGAACTCTGCGATATGCTCCAGACGGTCACGCAGATCTTCCTTGCGGGAAGACACACTGCTTCGCACGGATGACGTCGCAAGAAGCGCCTGATCCTCCAATTTTAAGATGCCAAGATTTAAGGAGGTCTCCACCAGCCCCGGCATCACCGTGCTCATATGCTGTACGCCGTTCGGCACATGGCGCAGGTAAAAAATCACTCTCGCCATCGCCGTATAGGAAAGAATCGATGCCTCCCCCTTCTCTCCGAAAGCACAGTCAATCGTTATTCCCGCATCCGATACCGCATACTCCTTTTTAAGCTCCGCCGTAAGCTCCTTAATATAGGTGGTCAGCTCCTCTTTTTTCTCCTCCGGAATCAGCAGATCTGCCGTACATTCACGCGGAATGGCATTGTCCTTTAAACCGCCCTCTAAGGTCACAACGCCCAGTTCCATCCGGTCAGAGACGTATTTTAACACACGTCCCATGACCATATTGGCATTCGCATGCTCTTTGTCAATCTCACTTCCGGAATGTCCGCCGCAAAGTCCTGTCACCGTCAGCGTCACCGCAAGTCCGTTCTGGGACATACGGTCAACCGGAATCGTAGTCTCCACCGTCATGCCGCCTGCACAGCTGGTCAGGAAATGTCCCTCCACATCAGAGTCAATATTTAAAAGCTTGTGTCCCTTTAACATGGACAGATCAATCGCCTCGGCACCGAGCATTCCGATCTCCTCGTCCACCGTGATCACAACCTCAAGGCGCGGATGTGCAATCTCCGGCGAATCCATAATGGCAAGCGCATAGGCAACGGCAATACCGTCATCGCCGCCCAGCGTGGTTCCTCTCGCCTTTAAGAAATCTCCGTCCACGTAGAGATCCAGACCGTCCTTCTCGAAATCAATCGCACAGTCGTTTTCCTTTTCACATACCATATCCATATGTCCCTGCAGAATGATGGTATCTGCCTGCTCATAGCCGGCTGTCGCCTCCTGCACGATCACCACGTTGTTGGACTCATCCTGATACCAGGTCAGATCATGCTTTTTAGCAAACGCAACCAGATAATCACTGATGGCCTTTGTGTTCCTCGAACCGTGCGGAATCGCACAGATCTCCTCAAAATAATCAAACACTTTCTCCGACTGTAACTGTAATGCCTGTATTTCTTTTAAACTGCTCATAGAATCCTCCTGTTCTTCATACATTCTAGTATGAAAAAGAAATTGATATTCCTTTGTCTGCTATTATTTATTGCCTATATCTTAACCGCCCCGAAAGATGCCGTAAACGCCGCATCCGTGGGACTCGTTCTATGGTACACGCGCGTTCTTCCGACGCTGCTCCCCTTTGTCATTCTGTCCAATATCCTGATGGACTCTAATTACCTGCAATATCTGAACAAAATCACTGCACCGCTTGTATCCCGGCTCATTCCGGTCAGCGACAACGGGGCTTTTGTTCTGTTAAGCGGCTTTCTGTTCGGCTTCCCGATCGGGAGCAAAAACTGCGCCGCCCTGCTTGCAAGCGGAAAAATCACACGCCGGGAAGCCGATGTTTTATTTATCATTACCAACAACATCAGTCCGGTCTTTGTCACAAGCTTCATCCTCTACACCCAGCTCAAGCTGTCCCATCTGTCGGCAGTTACCCTGCTGATCCTGTATTTTCCGGCGCTTTTGCTGGGCAGTATCCTGCTCTCTACAGACGCACGCCGCACAAAAGACCGCACCGCGTTCCACGCGCAAAAACAGCCGGCATCTGGATCTCAAATGAATTTTAAAATCATAGATCCGGCATCATGGATGGTTTTGAAACACTGACCAGACTTGGTGGGTATATTATGCTGTTTTCCATGATCGCCTCTCTCCTGCAGAAGCTTCCCGTTCCCCGTGTCGTCACACTGATCCTTACTGGAATGGTTGAAATCACAAACGGGATTGCCATGCTTCCGGATTCGGGTCTGCCGCAGTCCGTTCAGTATGTGCTGGCTGTAGTCTATACCGCCTTCGGCGGACTGTCCGGTATCGCCCAGACAAGTTCCATGATCCGTGACACACCACTCTCCATAAAACGCTACTGCATCGCAAAGCTGCTTCTTGCTGCCTGCTGCGGACTGCTCGCCTGCCTCGTCTCACAGATCTTTCATCTGTGAGACAGTGCGTCCGGTCAGCCCAGCATATCCGAAGAGATCTCCACCTTCGGACCGTCTGCCTGGGATGCCTGCGCATCCGTCGTCTTGATCTCCGGCTCCTCGGCAGTCGGATTGAGCTCGGCACGGTTCGCCGTCACCACATCCAGGAATCCCTGCAGGAACTTACATAAGCATCATGGCGCGCCTTCGCCGCATCCATAGAATGTGAGATCGTGTTCTCCAGATTCCGCAGAATGTCATCCGTATACTGCATGGCACCCATACGGATATTGTTGGCGTCATTCGTCGCATTATCTAAAATCTCCTGCGCCTGCTTGGTGGCAATCATGACCACTTCATTCGCCTGCGCGTATGCCTGCTGCATGATCTGATGCTCGCTGACCAGCTCGTCCGTCTTGACCTGCGCCTGCGCAATGATCGCATCTGCCTTTGCCTGGGCATCTGCCAGAATTGCTTCCTTATTGCTTATGATCTTCTGATAGCGTTTGATCTCCTCCGGTGTCTTGATGCGGAGTTCGTTGAGCAGCTCCTCCATCTCTTCGCGGTTTACGATAATTTTAGAAGAGGAAAATGTCTGCGGCTTGCAGCCATCGATATATTCCTCGATTTCTTCTATAATCTGTTCAATTCTACTTGCCATAAGCCTCTCCTTATTTTGAGATGTGATATTTCTCATAGATCCTGTCTATGAATCTCGCCGGAACGAACTTGGAGATGTCGCCTCCGTAGGATGCGAACTCCTTCACAATGGTGGAACTCAGATAGGAATACTGCAGGCTCGTCGTGAGAAAAATCGTCTCCACTTCCGGATTCTCCACATGATTCGTCTGTGCAATCTGAAGCTCGTATTCAAAATCCGTCACAGCCCGAAGCCCACGCACTATGATCGTCGCGTTGATCTCCTTCATATAGTCTACCAAAAGACCGTCAAAAGATGCAACCGTGACATTCGGCATGGATTCCGTCATCTCTTTTATCATACTAACACGTTCGTCAAGAGAAAACAACGAATTTTTTGCGCTGTTATTCAGTACGCCGATCACCAGTTCATCCACGATTTTTGCGGATCTCTCAATCATATCCAAATGTCCCAGTGTAAGCGGATCAAAACTTCCGGGATATATTGCCCTCTTCATAGGTTTCTTCTCCTTTTCGCATGCTCCGGCTATTTTCTGCGGATAAATGCGTGCTCATTTGTCTTGTACATCTTGAGGCGTGAAAGTGTCATTCCATACTCATCCAGATAGCTGAAATCCGTATCTAACGCAGCCTCTACGATCAGAACCGTGTCCTCTTTTAAAAGGGAAGATCCTGCAAGATACCGTAAAACCTCCTGCTCCATTCCCTTGCGGTAAGGCGGGTCCATGAAAATCAGGTCAAACTGATATTTGCCCTCCATGGCGCGCAGCGCGCTCAACACTTCCGTCGGATACAGCTTTGTCTGATGTTCAAACTTCGTAAACCGGATATTCTCCTCGATGCAGGCTGCCGGCTTTTTGCCATTGTCGACAAACACCGCATAGCGCGCGCCTCTGCTGACTGCCTCCAATCCCATCTGACCGCTTCCCGCAAACAGATCCAGGAAATATGCCCCGGGCACTTCATCCTGTATGATATTAAACAGCGTCTCCTTGATCCGATCCGTGGTCGGTCTCGTATCCATTCCCTCCGGTGCCTTAAGCGGCAGGCTTCTCGCCGTTCCAGCTATGATTCGCATATGGTTCCCTCCTCTGTGATCGTGCGGGCAAGTAAATGAAGCGCCGCATCTGTGGCACTTTTCCGCACCTGCATCCGGTCTCCCGCAAACAGATGCCGTTCCGTGACAACCCTTCCGTGCAGGCAGCAGCCGATGTAGACAGCCCGACCGGACATTCCCTGGTCCCGCCGTCCGGTCCTGCCACGCCGGTCACGGACAGCGCCGCATCCGTATCCGCCGTCCGCGCCGCAGATACCGCCATATCCGCAGCCGTCTCGGCACTCACAACGCCGTAGCGCTCAATCGTCTCCGGCTTCACATGGATCATCTTCACCTTCGCTTCGTTTGAATAGGTGACATATCCCTCCGTAAAAAATGCGGAGATCCCCGGCACATTGATAAGCGTTGAGGCAATCATCCCGCCGGTCGCGGACTCTGCTGTCGTGAGCGTATAATGATATTTTTTTAACAATTCAAAAATCCGATACTCCGGCATTTCATCAAGCATCTTGCTGCCGGTCTGTCCCTCTGCTGCCATCTTTTCTTCCTTCTCTATTTCTGGTCTTTTAAGACGTCTTTGTTCTTCACAATGTAATCGATCAGAGATACCACGGTCAGAATCAGCGCCACATACGTCAGCACGGTGCCGAGAATCTGGAAGAACGGCATCTGGATGTCAAGGATCAGAACGATCACCATCAGCATCTGGAACGTTGTCTTGAACTTTCCCCAGTAGCTTGCTGCGATCACAACCCCGTTGTCGGATGCCACCAGACGGAAACCGCTGATGATAAATTCTCTCGCAATGATCACAATCACAATCCATGCCGCCAGGCGGTCAAGCTCTATCAGACAGATCATGGCGGAGCACACCAGAAGTTTATCTGCCAGCGGGTCCATAAATTTGCCGAAATTTGTCACAAGATTGTACTTTCTTGCAATCTTGCCGTCCAGCATATCCGTCAGGCTTGCCACGATAAAGATCGCCACTGCAATATAGTTGCCGTATGCCGGGAAATAAGGCGACAGCAGAAAGAATACAAAAAACGGAATCAAAATTACACGCATAATGGTTAATTTGTTTGGTAAATTCATAACAATTCTCCTATCAAATCATACTCGTACGCTCCTGTCACTCTGGCGCGTACAATGTCACCGGTCATCAGTTCCTCGTCCGTGTTGATGAAAATATAGCCGTCCACATCCGGCGCATCGCGGTAGGTGCGGCCGATATAGCATTCTCATCGCTCACTTTTCCTTCGATAAAGACATAAAGCTCTCTGCCCTTCATCTCCTCGTTCTTGTCGAAGATGATCTCCTCCTGCAGTTCCATGACATCCGCCTGCCACTCTTTCTTCGTCTCCTCGTCAATCTGATCCGGGAACTCCGCCGCAGGTGTTCCCTCCTCCGGAGAGTAGGTGAAAGCTCCGAGTCTGTCGAACTCCATATCATTGATAAACTGCATCAGCTCCTCGTGCATCTCCTTCGTCTCACCCGGGAATCCGCAGATAAGTGTCGTCCGGAGCGTGATGTCCGGAATCCGCTCTCTCAAATGCGTGATAATGCGCACAAGATCCGCGTTGCTGGTGCGTCTGCCCATCCGCTTTAGCATGGTATCGTTGGCGTGCTGGATCGGCAGATCCAGGTAGTGACAGACTTCTCATTGCGGGCAATGGCGTCAATCAGCTCCTCATAGATCTCCTCCGGATAGCAGTACATAATGCGGATCCAGAACAGTCCCGGAATCTCATTTAACGCATCCAGCAGCTTGTGGAGGGACTTTCTCCCCGTAGAGATCCACGCCGTAAAGCGTCGTCTCCTGCGCCACTAAAATCAGTTCCTTCGCGCCTGCCGCCACCACTCCTTCGCCTGTGCCACCAGCTCCTCCATCGGAACACTGCGGTAATTGCCGCGGATATACGGAATAATGCAGTAGGTGCAGCGCTTGTTGCAGCCCTCCGCAATCTTTAGGTAAGCAAAGTGTCCGCCCGTCGTCACGCTCCGCTTGGCTGTAAGCTTCGGCAGTCCCTCCAGCGTCTCAAAATTCTCGTAGAACCTGCCGCCCAGCGCCTCCGTTATGGCATTCACGATATCTTCGTAGGAATTGGTTCCAAGGATCGCATCCACCTCCGGAATCTCCTTGCGGATCTCTTCCTTGTAGCGCTGCGCCAGGCATCCGGTCACGATCAGCGCCTTTAACTTTGCATCGCGCTTGTGCTCCGCCATCTCCAAAATGGTGTTGATGCTCTCTTCCTTCGCATCGTTGATAAAGCAGCAGGTGTTGATGATGATGATATCCGCCTGATATTCATCATCGGTCATCTCGATCGGCTGTCCGTCAAATGTGCCGGCATCCCGGATCATTCCAAGCATGAATTCCGTATCTACCAGATTCTTGTCACAGCCAAGGGATATAAATAATAACTTCATCGTTGTCTCCATCATTGTATTTTAACGCCAAAAAGGATGATAAGCATATCATCCTTTTCCCATCTGAAACTATCTGAAAAAATGATTACTCTTCCTCGGACTGTGACTCCGGAATAATCTTTACCTTGCCCTCATAAAGTTCTTCCACGGCAATGGATAACGGCTTCGGGCAGGTGACTTTATCTGCCATCGGCTCATCTCCGGCGATGATCTGGCGTGCGCGCTTTGCAGCTGCAATCACCAGGGAATAGCGGCTGTTTACCACCGGTTCCTCACCGATCTCTACGCCCTCGTTGACTACCTTCATTAACTCTACATAAGATGGATGTATCATAATAAATCTCCTTTCTGACGCCCTGTTACTGACGCGTGAAGCCTTTCAGCTCGTTTCTCATTTCACGGATTTTGTCTGCATTGCGCGCTACGCGGTAGTGCTCATTCTGGATGATCTCATGCACTTCCCTGACCGCTTCCTCCAGCACATCGTTGACTACCAGATAGTCGTATTCCTCCAGCCCTTCGGCTTCTTCTAACGCGCGTGCCAGCCGGTGTTCAATGACGTCCATGGTCTCTGTTCCACGGCCGATCAGCCGGTTCTTCAACACTTCCGCGCTCGGCGGAGTCACAAACAAAAGCAGCGCATCCGGGAACTGTCTGCGTACCTTTAAGGCACCCTGAATCTCAATCTCCAAGATCACGTCCTTGCCCCTGGCAAGCTGCTCTTCCACATATGCCTTCGGTGTGCCGTAATAGTTGCCCACATACTCTGCATATTCCACAAGCGCATCGTCCGCGATCATCTGCTCAAACGCTTCGCGGCTCTTGAAAAAATACTCGATACCGTCGCGCTCCCCGGTTCGCGGTGCGCGCGTCGTCGCGGAAATCGAGAGCGCGTAGGTCTCGCTGTGTGCCTGCATGAGCGCCTTCATGATCGTACCTTTTCCCGCACCGGAAAACCCCGATACGACTGTCAAAATTCCTTTATTCTTTTGCATCGTCATAATCCTCTGTGGTATTGCCGTTAAATCTTCCTGCCAGTGTCTCCGGCTGCAATGCCGACAATATAATTTTATTATTTTCGGTAAAGATCACACTCTTGGTGCGTCTGCCCTGTGTCGCATCGATTAACGTCTCCGTCTCCTTGCCGCGCTGTATCAGCCGCTTTGCCGGAGCGGAATCCGACGAGATGATACTTATGATCTTATCGGTGTTGACCATATTGCCAAAGCCGATGTTGATTAACCCAGCCATGGACGCCACCTACTCAATGTTCTGAATCTGCTCACGGACCTTCTCGATGTCCGTCTTCAGATTGATGCCGACGTCCGAAACCTTAAGATCGGTCGTCTTTGAGAGGATGGTGTTCGCCTCGCGGTTCATCTCCTGCGCAATAAAGTCAAGCTTTCTGCCCATGCCGCCGCCGGCAAGCAGGGTCTCCTTCATGCTTAAGATATGGCTTCTGAGACGCACTGTCTCTTCATCCACGCAGATCTTGTCGGCAAAATAGTAATCTCCGCCGCAATTCTTGCATCGTCGAGCTGTCTGTCGCCCAGGAGTTCCTGCACTTTGCTCTCCAGCCGCATGCGGTACTCCTCTAGGATCTGCGGCGAGCGCTCCTCAATGTAATCCACATAGGAAATCATGCCGTCAAGCTTCTCCACGAGATCCGCCCTGAGACGCTCTCCCTCTTTGATACGGCTCTCCACAAACTGCGCTGCCGCCTGGCGGAGTGCCTGCTCCAATCCCGCCCAAAGCTTCTGCTCATCCGGCTCTGCTCCTCCATCACGAAGACGTCCGGATAGCGGGACAACGTGCTCACGCGCACGTCATTCTCGATGCCGAACTGCTCTGCCATCTCCTTCAGATAGGTCATGTACTGCTCTGCAAGCCCCGCATTGTATTTTAACGAATAATTCTCTTCTGTGTAATCTTCATAAGATATAAATACATCCACCTTGCCGCGCTCGATATATTCCTTTAACAGACTGCGGATCGCACTCTCAAAGAAATTCAGCGTCTTCGGCAGCTTGATATTCACATCCAGATAACGGTGATTCACGGACTTGATCTCCACGGTAAACTTGCGGCTTGCATCCGCAACCTCCGCGCGCCCGAAACCGGTCATGCTCTTAATCATTCACTGTCTCCCTAACATGATAGCTTCTGATGCTAATTCGATTTATTATAAATCGAATCCGGTTTGAAGTCAAGAGCTGCAAAATGATTCCTTACGACATGGCAGCAATTCTCTATGACATACAGGTGCCGCATGGCATGCCATGCGGCGTGTCATGCGGCATATCGTGCCGTTTAGGCATGTGTCTCCTGCTCGTAGGGCATCACTTCCGCCAGAAAGCCCTTTTTCTGCAGTGCATGCTCTATCTCGTCGAGCACTTCTTCGCTTTCCGCGGAATCTTGTGAAATGATAGCCGGAAGTCACATTCAAAAGCGGGACCGATTTTCCGGTTCTAAGATCATTTAAGAAGCCCTGCACATCCCGCCGGTTCCTGATATTGAGCGCCGCTTCCACGCGCCCGTAAACCCTGTGGTTCACCATGACATTTAAGACGGTGCCGCCCAGATCAACGATCGTCGTGAGTTCCTCCTCCACCTGTTCATTGGTATGGCAGACCTTAAGCACGCGGGTCGCACATTTCGGTTCGTTGAGCAGATAGCCCTTCGCGGTCGACACAATCGGATACCCTTCTGTTCTAAGCAGCGCAATGTCCTGCACCACGACCTGCCGGCTCACCCCCGTGACCTGTCCAAGCTGCGTCCCGGAGAGCGGCTGTTCCGACTCCCGCATCAGAAAGATCAGCTTTTTTCTTCTGTCCGCACCGGTCATTTCTTTTTCCATAGATTTTCTCACCCTTCCAGCACACGCAAATGTTTCAGACTGATATCCAGGATCGGCGCAGAATGTGTCAGCGCGCCGCTGGACACGTAATCCACACCAAGAGATGTAATGGTCTTAATATTTTCCTTTGTGATATTGCCGGAACACTCGGTCTCGGCACGTCCGTCGATCACGCGGATTGCTTCCGCCATCTGCTCCGGTGTCATATTGTCGAGCATGATAATATCCGCGCCTGCTTCCACGGCTTCTTTTACCATATCAAGGTTCTCTGTCTCCACCTCGATCTTGCGCACAAACGGTGCATATGCCTTCGCTGCCGCAACGGCTTCCTTCACGCCGCCTGCCGCATCGATGTGATTGTCCTTTAAGAGCACGCCGTCCGACAGATTATATCTGTGATTGCATCCGCCGCCGATGCGCACCGCATATTTTTCAAAAATACGCATACCCGGCGTTGTTTTGCGGGTATCCAGAAGCTTCGTCTTAGATCCCTCCAGAAGCTTCGCCACGCTGTGCGTGTAAGTTGCAATGCCGCTTAAGCGCTGCAGATAGTTGAGTGCCGTGCGCTCTCCCGACAGCAGTACCCGGATATCGCCGGTCACAACCGCAAGGGTCTGTCCCTTTTTCACTTTCTCGCCATCCTTCACGAAGAAATCCACCTGCGTCTTTTCATCCAGCAGTGTGAACACACGCTCGAAAATCTGTAAACCCGCAATAATTCCGTCCTCCTTGCAGATCAACTGTACGTCGCCCTTTTTGTACTCCGGCATCACGCGTTGGTGGAGACATCCTCACTGTTGATGTCCTCCTCTAACGCCATCTTGATATATTTGTCAGCAACAAGCTGCATGGTAATTGGATTCATGTTCTTCTTTTCCTTTCTGTGTAAGTTCGATCTTTTGTGCGGCGCGCTTTGCAAAAACAAGGCTCTCCAAGAGACTGTTGCTGGCAAGCCGGTTCTTCCCGTGAACCCCGTTGCAGCTTGTCTCCCCGACCGCATACAGATGCGGCATAGTCGTTTCTGAATCGTGGTCCACATGGACGCCGCCCATAAAATAGTGCTGTGCCGGAACGATCGGTGCCGGCTCCTTTAAGATGTCATAGCCCTCTTCCAGACATTTCTCATAAATATGTGGGAAATGTCCCTTGATGATCTCCTCCGGTACGTTCTCAAAGGAGATGAATTCATGGTCGACACCCTCTTTTCCATCTCCTCGTGGATCGCTTTCGTCACGACATCGCGCGGAAGCAGTTCGTTGACGAACCGCTCTCCCTTGTGATTCAAGAGAATCGCGCCCTCGCCTCTGGCGGACTCTGAGATCAGAAAGCTTCTGCCCGGCTTTTTGCTGTAGAGACAGGTCGGATGGATCTGCACATAATCCATGTGCTCCAATTCCACTCCGTGCTGCTCCGCAATCCGGCAGGCATCGCCCGTCAGAATCGGGAAATTCGTGGAGTGCTCATACAGACCGCCGATGCCGCCTGTCGCCATGACCGTATCCTGCGCATGGATGTGCAGCGTCTCGCCGTCCCTTGTCTTCGCGATCATGCCGCAGCAGTGATCATTCACGACGAGAATATCTGTCATTACAGTATATTCCATGATGGTCACATTCGTCAATTTTTTCACATGCGAAAGCAGCGTCGTTGTGATCTCCTTGCCGGTGATATCCTCATGGAAACAGATTCTCGGTCTGGAATGTGCTCCCTCTCTCGTGTAGGCAAGCGTGCCATCCGGATTCTTCGCAAAACGAACCCCGAGGGAAAGCAGATCATCGATGATCGCCCGGCTTCCGCGGATCATGAGCTCCACGCTCTCCTTCCGGTTCTCATAATGTCCCGCCCGCATGGTATCCTCAAAATAGGAATCATAATCGTTCTCATCATGCAGCACACAGATGCCTCCCTGTGCCAGCATGGAATCACAGCTCTCCAGATCTTCTTTGGACAGCATCAGAATCTTCTTGTCTCTTCCAAGACGCAGCGCCGTATACAGCCCTGCCACTCCGCAGCCTGCAATCACTACGTCATAGTACATATCCCTCATCTTATTTATTCCCTCTTTTCGTATCCCGGCATCTGATACGCCGGTCACATTTCATCCGAGTATAGCACATATCTTTACAGATGACAAGACAGTTGTTATGACAAATTGTCAAGACAATTTGTCAGACAATTTGTCATGTATAATTCCAAAATAAAAAAGACATATTATCGAAAAGGGATGCCGTCGCTTCAGACCAGGTTCCCAAAAGGAGACAACTATGATTAACGAAGATACCATTTATCTGCTGCGCGAGTGCAACGCCGGAACGCAGATGGCAGTCTATTCCATCGGCGAGATTCTGGAAAATGTCAAAGATCAGAAGCTGCGTGAGATTCTGATCTCATCCAAAAACCATCACGAACAGCTTGGCAACGAACTGCATATTCTGCTGCAGAAATACGGCGATACGACAAAAGACCCGGGCGTCATCGCCAAGGGCATGTCCTGGATCAAAACGAACGCAAAACTTGCCATCGACGACAGTGACCGGGTCTGTGCAGATCTGATTACGGACGGCTGCCACATGGGCACCAAGACAATGCAGCGGCACATCAACCAGTACCTTGCCGCTGACCGCGAGGCCAGAGGCAAGGCAGAAGAACTCATCCGCATGGAAGAACTGCTCGCATGCGAACTGAAACCGTTTTTATAGACAGAAAAACCCTGCGCCGCATCCGGAATTTACACCAGAAACTCCCGGATTTTTTCCAGCACATTTTCCGTCTCATCATAGATGGAAAGTGTGAGCGGCACGGTAAGATCCATTGTGCAGATTCCCAGAATGGACTTGCCGTCACCGTGTAACTGCCCCGCCCAAGATCAAACGGTCCCTCGCAGGCACTTAGGATATTGCAGAATCTTAGTGCGCGCTCCGGCGCATTCAGCAGCACTTCTACCTGTTTCACGAATACCATACCTCCTGTTTCTTTTATGGTATAGTATTCCAGACTTTCCGCTGCCGTAATCAATCATTTACATCTTTTTCCTAGATCAGTGTCTCGATCTCGTCGAGCACTTTTCCGAATACATCGAGTGCATCCTGAATCGGCTTCGGCTCCTCCATATTGATGCCGACCTGTTTTAACAGATCTACCGGAGACATGGAGCATCCGCCGGAGAGGAACTTCTTGTAGCGCTCCACTGCCGGTGCGCCCTCCTCGAGAATGCCGTGCGCGATCGCCACCGCTGCGGAAAAGCTGGTCGCATACTGGTATACATAGAAATTATAGTAAAAATGCGGGATTCTCGCCCACTCATAAGCAATCTGCGGATCGGAGACCATATCCTCGCCGAAATACTTCTGGTTCAGTCCGTAATAGAGTTTGCAGAGATTCTCAGCATTTAAGCTTTCGCCCGCTTCCGCCATCTGGTTGCTTTTCATCTCGAACTCCGCGAACATGGTCTGGCGGTACACTGTTCCCTTAAAGCTGTCGAGATAATGATTTAACAGGTAGGCACGCTCTTTTTTGTCCGTCGTGTTCGCGAGCAGATACTCCATCAGAAGGATCTCGTTGCAGGTAGAGGCAACCTCCGCCACGAAAATCTTGTACTGGGAGTAAATATAAGGCTGATTTGCATTTGAATACCAGGAATGCATGGCATGTCCCATCTCGTGTGCGAGCGTAAACATGTTGTCTAACGTATCGTTATAATTCAACAGGACATACGGGTGCGTGCCGAACGCGCCTGCCGAGTATGCGCCGCTCCGCTTTCCCTCGTTCTCATAGACATCGATCCAGCGGTTCTCAAAGCCTTCCTTTACCGTTGCAACGTAGTCCTCACCAAGAGGTGCGAGCGCCTTAAGCACCGTCTCCTTCGCCTCATCGTAGGAAACCTTTTTGGCTGCATCCGCGATCATCGGCGTGTAGACGTCATACATGTGAAGTTCGTCCACCCCGAGGCACTTCTTGCGCAGCTTTACATAGCGGTGCATCTTGTCCATGTTGGCATTTACGGTCTCCACCAGATTGCGGTAAACCTTCGGCGGCACGTTGTTCGCATCGACTGCCGCTTCCAGCGTGGACGCATAATTTCTCGCCTTCGCATAGAAAATCTGCTGCTTTACCTGTCCGTTGTAAAGTCCGGCAATCGTTCCGGCAAACTGTTTGTAGATGCTGTAAAAAGCTTCAAACGCATCTTTTCTGACGCGGCGGTCGCACGATTCCTCGAACGGCACAAAATTGCCGTGGGAAAGGCGCACCTTCTCCCTGTTTTCATCCTCGATCTCCGGGTAGATCAGATCCGCATTGTTGATGATGGAATATACCTGTTCCGGTGTCTGTGCCATCTCTCCTGTCATTGCCACCAGTTTTTCCATCTCCGCCGTAAGGACGTGCTCTTTTGTGCGCAGGATCTCATCTACCAGTCCGCGGTAGAGTTCCAGTTCCTTTTTTTCAGCAAAATACTGTGCAAGCGTCGCTTTGTCGGCTGCCAGAATCTCCGGCACAACAAATGCCGTGCGGCTCTGATAATCCGTCACAACACCGTACATTTTCTGCGACATTGCCTGATGCTCGGTGTTCTTCTGATCCTGGTCAAACAGGCGCTCCGCATAATTAAACGCCAGATCGATCTTCTGCTCTGCACGCGCGCCAAGCTCCAGCGCCGCAAGAAGCTTCTCTGCTGAAGCCATAACACTGCCCTCTAACTTTGCGAGATCAGAAACGATCGCATCCACTTCCTTAAGATCTGCCTCCCATGCTGCTTTGGAAGCATACATCGCACTTACATCCCATGTATATTCCTCTTTTACCTCACTTTCATTTTTGGTAATTCTTTTGCCATAGATAACCTCCTGTCCGGTGTCCCCGTTTTCGGTCACACCGCATAAAATAGGGGATATAAAATCCCTCTCTTAATTTACCTTCCCTAAGCCGAATTGTAAAGACCAAGTTTGTTTTTTCTAACTCTCCGCCTCCTCTTTCCATTTGTATTTTGCGGCGTTTTCTACTATAATGGATTCACATTATTTATGAAGGAGTACAAACATCATGGCTTTTGACGGATTTGTCATATCCAATTTAGTATACGAATTAAACAACACGATTCTGAATACAAAAATCAGCAAAATCGCGCAGCCGGAAACCGACGAGCTGCTCTTCACCTTAAAAGGATCTAACGGTCAGTACCGCCTTGCCATGTCGGCGAGCGCTTCCCTGCCGTTTTTATATCTGACCGGCACCAACAAACCGAGTCCGCTCACCGCGCCGAATTTCTGCATGCTTCTGCGCAAGCATATCGCAAACGGACGGATCGTGGAGATCAGCCAGCCGCACATGGAGCGCATCATCAACTTCAAGATCGAGCACTTGGACGAGATGGGCGACCTGTGTCAAAAAACCCTGATCGTGGAGCTGATGGGCAAGCGGAGCAATATCATTTTCTGCGATGCGAACGGCAGAATCATCGACAGCATCAAACACGTATCGGCTGCGATGAGTTCTCTGCGTGAAGTTCTGCCGGGACGCACCTACTGCATTCCCGCAACGCAGGATGACCGTCTGAATCCGTTGGAGGTCACGGAGGAGACTTTTTTGGGCAGCGCCATGAAAAAGCCGCTTCCGATCGCAAAGGCGCTCTACACCTCCTTTACCGGTGTCAGCCCCCTCGTCGCTAACGAAATCTGCCACCGCGCCTCCATCGACGGCGACATGTCCGTGGATTCGCTTACCCCGGATGCCAAAAAGCATCTCTATCACAACTTTGCCTGGCTGATGGAGGATGTAAAAGAGCACCGCTACGAGCCGAACATCATTACCCGCGACAGGGAGCCGGTCGAATTTTCCTGCTTCCGTCTGACCGAATATGTCGGCAGCGACGATGCCGCGGAAGCCACAAATTCCACCGGTGTCGCTGCAAACGGAAACGAATACACGATGCAGCACTTTTCTTCGATCTCAGCGGTTCTGGAACAGTATTACGCTTCACGCAACATCTACACGCGCATCCGGCAGAAGTCCGTCGACCTGCGTCGGATTGTCGCCACCGCCTTAGACCGCAGCCGCAAGAAATACCAGCTGCAGGAAAAGCAGTTAAAGGACACGGAAAAGCGCGACAAATATAAGGTATACGGCGAGCTGATCCACACTTACGGCTACGGGCTTGCGGAAGGTGCAAAGGAACTAGAGGCGCTCAATTACTACACCAACGAGATGATCAAGATTCCGCTCGACCCGATGCTTGATGCAAAGGCGAATGCCCAGAAATATTTCGACAAATACAATAAGTTAAAGCGCACGTATGAAGCCCTCACGGATCTGACCGCGGGAGACGCGCACCGAGATCGAACACTTAGAGAGCATCGCAACCTCGCTCGATATTGCACTCACGGAAGACGATCTCGTGCAGATCAAGGAAGAGCTGATCGAATACGGCTATATCCGCAGGAAGCGCACCGACAAGAAGGCCAAGAGTAAGAGCAAGCCGTTCCACTACCGCTCCTCCGACGGGTATGACATCTATGTCGGGAAGAACAATTACCAGAACGAGGAACTGACGTTTAAATTTGCCACCGGCAACGACTGGTGGTTTCACGCCAAAGGAATGCCCGGCTCCCACGTCATCGTAAAATCCGGCAACGACGAACTGCCGGACCGCGTCTTTGAGGAAGCCGGAAGACTCGCCGGTTATTATTCCAAAGGCAGGGACAACGACAAGATTGAGATTGACTATCTCCAGAAAAAGAACGTAAAAAAGCCGAACGGCAGCGCGCCCGGCTTTGTTGTATACTATACCAATTATTCTCTGACCATTCACCCGGACATCTCCGGGCTGACCCTGATCGAGTAAAAAGAAGTCCTAGCTTCGATCAGTCCTGCTCTGCGCATCTCTGTGTATGCGAGCAGGAACGGGCCGACGCCCTTTGCATCATCTTTTACCACCGGCTCCGACATATAATAATCGTAGGTGCCGGAGCGCATCTGTTTTCCGCCAAGTCCGGCAACTAAGCAGATGCCATCCAAGTGCAGGCTTCCGTCCGCATCCTCGGAGAGATATTTCTCACAGATGCCGTGGAATGCCTTTGCACCGTATGTCTGATAGCTCTCCGGCAGAAAGCCCAGGCGCACACCCTTAAGCAGCGCATATGCCATGATCGAGCTTCCGCTGGTCTCCAGATAATTCTTCTCCATGCCTCCAAAATTCACAACCTGATACCACATGCCGCTGGCGTCCTGATACTTTAACATGGCGTCCATCAGATCCACAAACACCTTCTTCAGGCGCTCATACGGCTCTCCCACCGACGCATCCGCCTTGTCCAACGTGTCAAGAAGCGCCATGGAATACCAGCCAAGCGCTCTCAGCCAGAAATTCTGGCTTAACCCTGTCACCTTGTCGCACCAGAACATCTCTCTGGAAGAATCGTAGGCATGATAGTACAGTCCGGTCTTCGGATCGCGCATATGCTCCACCACATTGAAAAACTGGCGGAAAATATCGTCATAATTCTTCTTCTCATGAATCTCGTCTCATACTCCATATAAAACGGCTGACACATATACAGTCCGTCCAGCCAGACCTGATTCGGGTAAATATTCTTGTGCCAGAAATTTCCCTCTGCCGTGCGCGGCATCTGCTCAATCTGGCTGTATACAAGATCGATCGCCTTCCGGTATTTTTCTTTTCCGGTCAGATCGTAGAGCTCAAACAGGGTTTTTCCCGCATTGACATTGTCAATATTTAATTCTTCTACCGAATAGCCCTCAATCGATCCGTCCTCTCTGACCTTGCAGTCGATAAAGTTGTCGGCAAAGCGAAAATATTTCTCGTCTTTTGTGATCGCGTACATCTCAA
>ENA-OQDW01000153-OQDW01000153.1-human-gut-metagenome-genome-assembly--contig:-NODE-153-length-27445-cov-3.614210_pt1 | contig 27445 bp, 33 predicted proteins | sample MGYA00242784_ERZ504613 | MGnify/ENA primary metagenome ERZ504613 (study PRJEB26092, sample SAMD00036330) | human gut metagenome | host: Homo sapiens | study: EMG produced TPA metagenomics assembly of...
AGGAGATTATGCAACTACCATTTCCCCTGAGTCATTGGCAATCAAGGCAAATAAGGACAGCCGGACAGCTTCGCCAGATATCGCAAAACTGGCAGGAACAAGGCTTGTAGTAGCATCTGAACCACCACGGAGAATGTTATTTGATTCTTCGCTCGTAAAAACTCTGACAGGACGTGATACTGTATCAGCGAGATTTTTACATGAGAATGAATTTCAGTTTAAGCCTAAATTCAAATTGATTTTGAACAGTAACTATTTACCTGTTATCAGTGATAAGACAGTATTTAGCAGTAATCGTGTTAAGGTTGTTCCATTTGAACGCCATTTCACAGAGAAAGAGCAAAACAAACATTTAAAGGAACAGTTACAGCAGGAGATAGATGGTATTTTGAACTGGTGCATACAGGGACTTTCATTATACCGCAAAGAGGGACTAGAGCCGCCTACAGCTGTGCAGATTGCTACGCATGAGTATAGCGAGGACTCAGACAAGATTGGAAAATTCATTTCAGAGTGTCTTGAAAAATCAGATGAGAATTTAGCGGCCAAGGATGTTTATGAGAAATATTCCCAGTGGTGCAATGATTGTGGACTGGGAGTTGACGGAAGAACATCTTTTTATGAAGAATTAAAGACGAAGAACCTACTAAGCAAAACAGGAACCGTTACAGGAAAAACCGTTAAGAATGTCATTAAAGGTTATTCATTCGCAGAGGAAACTTTTCATTCTGTTGATAGAGGTTTAGATGCACCATTTTCTTGATTTTATTAAAATGTGCAGTTTGTGCAATTAGTATGTGAAGATTAAAAAAAACACTCTTATAGGTATTTACATTCTATTTGCACATTTTGCACATTTAGGATTTTAAGTCTTTTTGTAATGGATTTTATAGGCGGCTTATCGCCGGAAAGGACAATAATTATGAAAATCATGACACAGGATAAAACACGAGTTTTAAATTTTAAAATGACGTATATCAGTTATGTAAGTAAGAACCGTATTTGTGAGGGTGATTTTGGTATTGCGGAATATGCAAGTCCAGAACGCGCGAAAGAAGTGTTGAATGATATGTTTCAAAAGTATGCAGCAGGAGAAAAAGCGTATATCATGCCGGAGGAGTAACCAGTGAACGATAAAGAAGAATTAAAGCAGATATATGACATCTTCACGGACTGCTGGAGGTTATACAAAAAGCTGTATCCTCCGGGCAGACCTGAAGACGATGTATACTGGCAGGGAGTGGTGAAAGAGATAGAAGTATTACGGAAGAATCATCATCATTCCCGGTTGTGTGAGGACCTTCTTTTAGCAGTAGCAAAAGATCTGGAAAACAAAGCCAAAAGAAATAATCCGGTTGCCAGTATAAAAAAGTAATAATATGGGATTATTGCCATTAAAGATCATATCACGATATGGAAAATGGCGCAAACTGTGGTAAACATGTACCACAACTGTGGTCAGGTTTGATGGTAAAATATATATAACAGGTAATATTTCATTGTTGCGGAGGTGGTTTTGTTGGTAGTTATTGGTCTTTTGTTATTTGTGATTGTGTGTGAGCTGGCAGCGATTTATGACAGGCAGAATGGAGGTAAGTGACATGGGAAGAAAGAAACAGATTTCAGATCAGAGACGTTTATACACGGAAAGAATGAGGTTGCAGAAGGGGGTATTTAGTTCTCTGTCTAATGCTGCTGGACATATCGGAGAGCTTTATGCGGATTTCGTTCAAAGTGATGAGGTACGTAATTCCATGAAAGCTACAGCGGATAAAGCAATTGAATGCATGGATAATATCAAAGAACTTAACGAGCTGGAAGAACAGCTGAAAGCAGAAGAGCAGGAAAGCGAGGATGAGGATTAATGGAGAAAGTAGTAGTTCAGACCGGTGCGAAGACATACCAGATTACTGATCAAGACGGAAATGATCTGGGCGTGTTCAGATTTATTCCTTCAGATGCAGGTATTTTAAAGAGGTATAAAGAGGCAGCAGCGTTTTTTACTGGAATCAATGACAAAATCAAGGACAAAGACTTCGAGGAAATTCTTCCAGATCTGGAAAAGGAAGCCGGGGAGAAGATTGATCTGTTGTTTGGTGCTCCTGTATCAGAGAGCTTCTTCAAGATTACCAGTCCGTTTACAGTCCTGGAAAGCGGAGAGACCTTTGCAGAGCAGATTATCACTGTAATTGGTGGAATCATCGAAAAAGAGCTGGATGCAAGGGAAAAGGCGCAGCAGAAAAGGATAAAAAAGTATACTGACAAATACGCAAAGAAAGAAGTAGCCGAAGCGTAGCTACATAACAGGGCTGTCCTGGTAACGGGATGGTCCTGAGTATATAACGGCATTGGAAACAGGATTCAGTGCCCGAACCTCAAATAGTTTGGAGGCAGATATAACATGGCAGATGGTTCAATTATCATTGATACCAGGATAGATACCGGCGGTGTGTCGAAAGGAATGAACGCTGTAAAGGCTGGAATGGCCAGGATATCCGCGCAGGTATCGAAGATGGGCGATTCAGCAAAAAGTTCTTTCCAGAGGCAGATAACAGCGATAACGGGCCTGTATCAGAACTACGAGAAGCAGGAACGTAAAGTATCAGAGCTAAAATCAAAGCTCGAAGAACTGAGCAAGGTCAGAATCGAGACAGAAGAATATAAAAAGCTCAAAGACGATATAAAAGCTCTGGAAGATGAGTTTGAAAAGGTTGAGACAAAACAGCGTGAATGGCTTGATATGGGCTTTTCAATAGACTCTGCGCCGCTTCAGGAACTTGACAAACAGATGGACGATATCTGGGCGGATATTGACAGGCTACAGCGAAAACAAAAAGAGATGCAGACGACCGGAAGGGCCTATGTGGATCCTACATCGACAGATGCGTATAAAAGCACAGCTGAGAAGTGCAATGTGGAATCGCAGAAACTGGAGCACATAAATGGAAGGCTGTACTCTTCATACAATAAACTGAAGAATAAGGTTGAGGAATACCGGCAGAAAAATAGCCGACTTGTGCAGGTAATGCAGAATTTGCAGAAAGCTGCTGCCCGTGTAGGTATGGTTGTGAAGAATATGGGCTCCGCATTAAGGCGTGCTGGTTCTGCTATCAAGAGCATGGTTTCGGCAATGAAAAAAGCTGTAGAGAACATGTTCAATCTGAACAAGCAGACGGACCGGTCGAGAATGAGCCTTTCCCGGATGCTGGGAATGTCATTGTTGTTTTCAGGGGTATCCCGGGCGATAAGCGCTGTCAGTGATGGTGTAAAAAGTGGATTTGAAAATCTGGCACAGTATTCTAACAGTACCAATTCAGCAATATCGTCTTTGATGTCCAGTATGACGAGGCTGAAGAACTCGTTTGCTACAGCATTTGCACCTGTCCTCACCGTGGTAGCTCCGATCATGTCAAGATTTATTGATATGATTTCCAGAGCGATCACTTATGTTGGAATGTTCGTTGCGGCACTGACCGGCAGAACAGTTTTGTAAAAGCAGTTGGTGTTCAGGAAGACTATGCAGCAGGACTGGAAAAGACTTCAAAAAATACGAATCAGGCAGCTAAAAATACCAAGAAGGCCAATAAAGAAACAGAAGGATATCTTTCTACTCTTGATGAGATCCAACGGTATACATCAAATAAAAATGATGATTCGGTAGCAGATGGAAATAGCATAGGAGATACCGGAGGGTATACAGCACCTACACCGGCACAGATGTTTAAGAAGGTTCCTGTTGCTAATTCGATCAAAGGAATTGCGGATAAGATTAAGAAATTAATCAAATCGGAAGACTGGGAAGGCCTTGGGAAATATATTGCCAGTGGAATAAATAAGGGGCTTAAAAAAGTCTATGAAGCAATCAGCTGGAAAAAGGTCGGTCCAAAGATAACAAAATTCTGCGATGCTTTTACCCGAACATTTAACAGCCTGGTTGATAATGTAGACTGGAAATTATTAGGACGGACTGTCGGCGCGGGAATCAATATGATTGTCAATACCTTAAACCTGCTGATAACAGGAATAGACTGGAAAAATCTGGGAAAGAAATTCGCAGAAGGAATTACCGGATTAGTAAAAGAAGTCAACTGGAATAATCTGGGGCAGCTCATAGCAAACCGGTTCATGATTACCTGGGATATCTTTAATGGAATGGTACATAATCTGCCATTTTCAGAAATCGGAAAAGCGATAGCGGATGGTCTTAATGGAATCTGTTCAAGGATTTCCTTCCGTGAGATAGCGGATACGCTAGCAACTGGCCTGAATGGAGCATTTACCACATTGTACAGCTTTACCCGGCGATTTGACTGGACAGGTCTGGTAAATAACATTGCCGGAGGAATTAATACCTTTATTTCAGAGTTTGACTGGAAGAATAATGGGCGCAAACTGGAAGTTTTCCTGAATAGCTATGCAGTTCACTGGTTGATATGGCAGAAAAAACAGACTGGGAGGCTTTGGGCCAGGGAATTGGTGAGATGCTGGGACAGATCAACTGGGTGAAGCATCTGAAACAGGTAATAACTGCGATTACCCGGACACTGGGTGGTTTGTTCGATGTTTTGGAGGCAAGCGGAACCGCAGGGAAAATAGCTGCTTTTTTGGGTAAGGCGTTTATCGCGGTAAAGATTGCGGATATAACGGGCATTGGAAGCCTGGTAAAATTCCTTGTTACCACTATTGGAAAGAAGCTGATTACAGAGGAATCAGTACAGGCATTAGCGGGAAATATTTCTAATCTGACCAATAGTGCACTTGCTGGATCTACATCCGGCATTGCTACATTTGCATCTTCTTTGGGCTCTTTAGTTGGGACTGCCGGTGCAATTACACTGGTCACTGCCGGAACGGTTATGCTTACGAAGAAAATTGCTGAGTTAGTAGAAACTGCGCAGGGCGGAAACGGAATTTTAACTCAGACAGGTGGATACTTACATGATTATGCTGGCAAGATGGGCGAAGCTCATGCAATTACGAACAAACAGGTAGAAGAACTGTGGGCTTTAGTAGAAGCAGATGAGACTGCCGGTAAGTCAAACAGTGAGATGTATGACAGCATGGTTCAGAAATTGGGTGAATATGGCGTATCGGCTGAGAAAGCAACGCAGATCCTTGAGCAATATGGAGCGCAAGCCGGAGTGTCAAGTGCATTTGTTGAAGAAATGACAGGTAAGGTGCAAGCTCTGGGAAAAGGTTTTTCTGAAAGCTCTTCCACAATAGATACATCTTCAATAACTGTGAAAGAATCAATAAAAGGAATCAGAAGTGTACTATATGATCTCAGTGTATCTTCTAGTGAGTATGCAGGAACATACAGAGGTGTTTTAGAAGTATTTAATAATACAAGCGGATCAGCGGCCAATGCGCAGGATGCTTTTAATATTGTCTATAATGCCTTGAAAGAAGCAGGAGTCCCATTGGATGAGCTGAATAAAAAACTGGCACAGGAGTTTCCTTCCGCAGCTCAGGCGACAAAAAGCAGTGTTGATTCTAGTATTGTTGAAGCTCAGAAGACAGTAAGTAGTTCAACTGGAAAAATGAAAACGGATGCGGAGACTAATCTTGCAGGAGTAAAGAAAGCAGCAGAGGATGCTTCTGGAGATGTGAATACAACCACAGTGACAAACTGGGGGAATTCGGCATCAGAAGTAAAGAAAAATCTGGATAAAATGAAGCAGACTGCCAATTTAAAGCTTGGCGAGATGCAGAAGACTGTGGAGAGCCATTTTTCAGGTCAGTATAACACAATGACTAAGAAATGGGAAAAGGCTTGCGAGAGAATTGGCCAGTTGATAACTCAGATGGTGCGTAGTACAAAGGATAGTTTAAACGGATTTACCAGAAATATGAATACGATTGGAAATGAGATGAGCAATAATCTGATTAATGGGATTTCCGGGGCAGTAACAGGAATCGCAGGGATCTGAATGAAGTAGTTAGTAAGGTTAACAGCACGATCAGCAATGTTAATTCTTCTCTTTCCGGTATTGAGAAGGCATTTACATTTTCTTACGATGTTACAACCCCTGATGGGAAGCGGAGATGGGGTAAATACTCAATGAATTTACCAAGAGTCAATACGGTTCCGTATCTGGCTAAAGGCGCAGTCATCCCACCTCGAAGCGAGTTCCTTGCAGTGTTGGGCGACCAGAAACAGGGTAACAACATCGAGACGCCGGAAGCTCTGCTCAGAAAGATCGTCCGGGAAGAAACAGCAGGACGACAGGCAGGCGGTGGAAGTTACCGGTTTACAGCTCAGATCAACCGCAGGACACTGTTTGACGAGATGATGAAAGAAGCGCAGATGAGACGAGATACAAGCGGCAGAAACCCGTTTGAGATGGCATAGAATAATTCCCTGTCATGCAGAAAGTGTGGCAGGGGAAATACAGGGAGGAATTCAATGCTTACAAGAGAAGCAACTTATGAGGATTATGGATTTCAGAAGATGAAGATAAGAGATTGGGTGAATTTTGCAAGAATCTTGAGATGCGTGACAAGATATTGCTGTTGCAGTGCGCAGCGAGGTGTATCCGAACATTATTGACGAATTATACTGCTGTATCGTAATTGGAATGAGCTATGACAAGATGAACAAAAAGAAGTTTGTTGCGCTTGATCGTAAAGATTTTTATGCGTACCGGAAGAAAACGTTGGCTGTGTTCCGGGCGGCATTACAGGCATGTAATAGATATCCATTTTAAAGGTTAGAGTAGAACCTGTCAAAACCGTCTGTTTTTATGTATTGGAAAATATCATTGATTAGTTAGGGGTGATTATTATGGCAAAAGGTGTATCAGCAGAAGCGCGCGAGGACATCTTAGTACAGGCATTTTTAACGTGTCCAAATATAAGTGAGATATCTAAAAAGACGAAAATTCCCAGACCTACAATTTATACTGTGATTCATTCAGACAGCTTCCAGCGTAAGTATTCTGAGGCAAGAAACGAGGCCGTAACAGGAGCGATTGCATACCTGCAGGGAAAACTTGGAGAATGTGCAGCAGTGTTGGTCAATACGGCTATTGATACGGAAGTACCGGCACAGATCAGAGTGAACGCAGCTAATGCGGCATTGTCTCAGTGTTCTCAGTGGACAAAAAATGTAGATATGATTGAACGTCTGGAAACTATGGAAGAATTGATGTCACGTGTAGAACAAGAACAGAAATCACAGAAGAGGGGTAAATGATAGATTTATGAATCGGACGGGTTTAATCTGATAGGAAGGAGCATTAAATGCCGAGAAGAAATAAGCGTGTAACGATAAGAGCTACGAGTGTGCCGGAGCTGCATCAGTGGTTGAGAGCTTGCAAAAGGGAAAATGCCAGAAAGAAATCACAGGGCCATAATGGTACGAAGAAACAGGCAAAGGATTTACATATTTAAAGGCGGTGGTGGATTATGGGAAGTCCGTTGATTAAAAGGCTTGATGCTTTATACCAAAGAGCTCAGATGGTAATGGCAGTTCAGGCAGATCATGCTCCGTTTGTGTCCATAGCTCCATGGAGTTTTATAAAAGATGAATGTATCGTGAAATATTATCCAGAGGGACATTATCAGAAACCAGAGCAGATAACAACTACACTTCATGATGCATTAATGATAGCTCAATATTATTACGAATGTGGGTTGTATGTTCAATTTACAATGAGCCTGTGCATAGAATGGTTGTTCCTGTTTGTCCGTGATGATCCCCGGTATTCTCCGCCACAACAGAAGTCATGGTATACCAAGTGCACAGAAGAATATCCAGAAATAACAGCCATGTTGGAGAGTGAACAGAGATCTGAAATTATTGGAACATTGCGAAGAATGCCTCAGAATTTTCTTTTTAAGGGATTACCTGATGATATTAAAGATGATTACAAATTGATGGATTTTTAGACAAAAAATGACGGGAGTATGGGAATTCGTTGACACGATTACGCGCGCGAAGGAATTTTGTAACACGATAACGCGCGCGAAAATATTCGGAGATTTCGGAGTCCCTAAAAGAGTAAAATGCGTTAGAACGAAGCCTGAGCGAACCCCGAAAAATAAGACTGTAAATATTATCGAACAAAACAAAAAGGAGATTTTTATGGATAGCTGTAACGAAAATGTAATTGAGTTTATGACCAATGATACCAGAGCAACCTTATCATTCTCACAGGGTCGGTATAAGTCTGTGATCCGTAAGCTAGCAGAGAAGCACCCAGAAGATTGTCAGATTATTGCGGATAACGAGGACGGAAGCATTTGTGCTCATGTTCCGGTATCCTGGCTTCGGATTTCTCCGCCAAGGCAGTATACAGAGGAGCAGCGGCAGCAGATGGGGGAAAGACTGAGACAGAACAGATCTGAAAATACAGCAACACAAGGATAAAACAGGGCAAGAAACGATTGAAAAGTGCTTGAGGTAAAGTTGCAAGGGAGAGCAAATAAAAAGGCTAAATGAGCCGATAAAACAGTAGAAGCGGTGATGCTGGTAGTTAATAAAAATCCTGCTGCCGAACCTACGGTTCAAGGAGTTTTTCACTATTTTAAGGAGTGTTGTTGAGAATGAAGCCGTGAGGAAGCCGTGAAGAATGGTAAAAAAGGCGGCGAGAACCGGGAGTGCTTGAACTGTCGATTAACAGTCGATATATTTGATCGAAGCGGCGAGGAAGCGGTGAGAAATTAATAAATTAATGGAAAAAGTTGGTATTTTCGGATATAGCTAAAGAAAGGCGTACAGTATGAATGAACTTGTTTATTTAAAGAATGATGAAGCAGTATGTGACAGCTTGCAGGTAGCTGAGAAGTTTGGAAAAGAACATAAAAATGTTTTGCAGAGTATTGATAATCTCATTGCTGAAAATTCAGCTGTGAAAATAATGTTTAAGATTTCTTCTTACAAATCTGGTAACGGGCAATCATATAGAAAATTTTATATGAATCGTGATGGTTTTTCTCTTTTAGCAATGGGGTTTACTGGGAGAGAAGCCCTCGAATGGAAATTGCAGTATATCCGGGCATTTAATCAGATGGAGAACTTTATCCGTGAGAAATCTACTCAAATGTGGGTTGAAACCCGAAAAGCAGGAAAGCTTACTCGAAAAGCAGAAACCGATACAATCCAGAAACTTGTTGAGTATGCAAAGGGACAGGGCAGCAGCCATGCAGAAATGCTTTATATGACTTATTCCAGACTGGCAAATAAAATGGCTGGAATCAATAAAAGGGACGAAGCTACGGTGATGCAGCTTAATAACCTGTCTTTAATGGAAAATATCATTTTGCATGAGGTTGATCTGGGAATTATGCGAGGGAAACATTATCAGGAGATATACAGGGATTGTAAGAAACGACTTGAAGCGGTGAAAGATTTGGCATACCTCGAGGCGGTATAAGAAGAAAATGGGGATAGTAAGAGATATGGGTGATTTGCAACGGGAAATTGACAAATCCCGGAAGCTGGCATATAATATACTTATCAAGACAGCCAGTAAGGGAAGTCAAGGTTCCCCGTCCTGGCAAGATATATGTTTAAGACGTAGCCGCCTATTCTTTACCAGAGAGCAGGGCGGCTATTTCTTATGTGTGTATGTAAGGATAGATACAATTAAGCTGGCTGTCGTCAGAATGATCATAAAAATCTCATAATCGCTCATAAGCATTCCCTCCTGTCAAGGCTCAGGATCAGGGAACCACAGCCGCTCTACTGGCTGCCTGGATAAATATACTATTTCTTTGAATTAAGGATTCTACTTAATGTTTTCCCGTTTCATTCGTTCATCAACTGCTTTTTTGATATAGCCGTTTACGGATTCCCCGGAGGCTTCTGCTGCTTGCATGATAATTTCTTTTTGGCCTTTAGGAAAAGTTACATTAATGCGATCATAATTGTTTTTCACATATTTATTTACAGCTTTTTGTTGAGCCTTACTTACTTTGTTTTCCTCTGGCATATTGGCACCTGCTTTCTTAGTGATAATAGGGGAGGGTAAATATAGATACACCTTTTCCACTATACATGAAGTATACCACAAAAATCTATTGATGTAAATATATAAAATGCATAAATATATTGGTGTAAATATAGCAAAAATGTCAATAGACTATTGGTGTAAATAGATATATAATATAATCAGTTCAAGGGAACAGACAACAGCCGGGAGAGCCGAAAGCCCCCAATACTTCAAGCCATATACCTGTGAGAATCGCAATAGGGCATATCAATAGTCAGGAAGATGCTTGAAGGACTGAGAAACCTTGAAAAGCAAAGGAGGAAAGCATAATGAAGTACAATCTCAGCAAAATCATGTTGAAAGCATGGAAGATCTACCGTAAGACAAAAGGTATCAGCTTTGGGGAATCCCTTCACAGAGCATGGTTATCTGCAAAGGCTGAGGAAATCAACGCAAAGAGAATCGAGACAGCGAAACAGGCAGCAGGAATCACAGAGGAAACCAATACCTTTACTAAGTGGAAAGAGCTTGGTTATAAGGTACAGCATGGAGCATCAGCATTATTCGGATGTTCTCTGATTTGGGGAAGCAGAGGAGACGGGGCAACATACAAAGCCAGTTTCTTTGGAAAGTCTCAGGTAGAAGTAATTTAATAAAAAGCCCTTACCAGAGCGGCAACTCTGATAAAGGCAAAGTAACCCGACAAACGATCAAAATTGAGGGGCTGTGCGTATTATAACATACTCATTCCCCTCAGACAACAAAAGAAAGGAACGAAAGTATGATATCAGTAATGGACGTTCTTGTAATTTTTTTGAGTGGATTTATATCTGCTAAAGTATGTGATTATGTACACGAATTAGAACGAGAGGAGAATGAAGCATGAGTAAAGAAAAAACATTAAGAACATTAGAAGAAACAGAAGTGATGCAGGCCACAGGTGTTCCGGCACAGGAGACAGAAGAAGTAAGCACAGCTCTTGCAACAGAGATTATCGCAGATCTCAAGAAACAGCTGGAGGAAGCAAAGGAAGAAGCGAAAGAGTGGGAAGAAAGTTGGAATATGTGTCGTGAGCAGGTTCGAGCATTGTCCAGGCAGTCAGATATTATTAGTATGGTGTTAAAGATGGATGATGTAGAACTATTAGATTTAGCTTTTGGATTTGTTAGAGGATGTTATAACCAGCAGATTAAAAAGGAACAGGAGGCAGAAAACAATGGAGAAATGTAATTTAACTCAGGTTCCTTGCAGAAAGGCAATTATGGACGTTGTCCAGGCTAACAAAGATAGAAGATCATTACAGCATACCTATGAGCTGGCAGAACTCTTTCGGATAGCTTGTTCCGGCAATGAAGCATTTATGGAATTATCAGAGGAAGATCAGGAGCGTTTCTGGCTGATTACAGATGCTTTAATGATGAATGATCCGGAAGACCTCAAGAGGGTACATAACCTTGCAAATTATTTGATGGTAAAGCGAATAAAGGACAATGCAAAAGTGGCGGAGGCATAACATGGACTACAAAAAGCAGATAATTGAGATGCTGGAGAAGATAGATAACATTTATTGGCTAAGGTCAATCTATGTATCATGAAAACGCTGATAGGATAGTGGTACGGAGGTATAGCATGGATTATAAAAAAGAAATTGGAAATCTCTTGAATGAAATCCAGAGCGAGAAATTTCTGAAATTTTGTATAACGTAATTGTCTCATTTAAGAAGCAGTGGGGGTACTAATATGGATTACAAGAAAGAAACTATTGAGATATTACAGAAGGTAAATGATGATAGCCTGCTTGAATTCTTCTATAGATTCATTGCCAGAGTAATAAAAAATAGAGGATATTAATATGGACTATAAAAAGAAACTCATAGAGCTGTTAGAGAAAGCAGATCATGACCAAACATATACAATTTTCAGATTTGTTTGTAGCTTTCTGGGAATTAAATAAGACAATCAGGGGCGGCGGACTGCTGCCCTATTGCCAATAGAAAGACAGGTGATATAATGGCAAGAATACCATCAGGAATGCGAAAAAAAGAAAATGGTTTATTCGAAAAGCGTTTTACCGTGGAGGGCAAGAGATACAGTGCCTATGGTCGTAGCACAAAGGAATGTGCGGAGAATGAGCTCAGGATCCGTGAGGAAATTAAGGCAGGTCTGTATAATTCCAACAAAAATATAACACTGGACGCATATTTTGATGAATGGGAGAAGTCCCGGAGAGGAACAATCAAGGACAGCAGCATTAAAATAAACCGGTCGAAGTACAATAACCATATCAGACCAGTACTGGGAAAAATTAAGGTTCAGAAAATAGAAAAGCGTGCAGTGGTGAAATTGCAGCAGGATTTATCAAAGAAACTGAGTGCATCCATGACTAATGGTGTTATAGTGCTGCTGAAAACGGTGTTGAACGCGGCTGTTGATGATGAAATCCTTATGAAGAATCCTGCTGCCAGTGTGAAACCATTAAGGAAGGATGACCGGCCGAAAGCGAGTGAGACTATTCACAGAGCATTAACCAGAGAAGAGCAGCAGGCGTTTATGCAAGAAGCCAAGACGGAATGGTTATATGAGTTTTTCTGTTTTTCCTTGTGTACGGGAATGAGACTTAATGAGATCACGGCTTTAAAGTGGCAGGATATAGATTATATCAACAATGTGATCCGGGTAAACAAGACCGTGAGCTGGAAAGAGGGCGGCGGTATTGAGGAGACTTTGCCAAAATCAGATACCAGTAATCGCGATATTCCTATGAATGACACAATAAAAAAAATCTTGCAGATGCAGAAAACCAAAATGTCCATGGTTTACGGGGAAATCCATGCGAGAAAGATGGATAGTAATATCTTTATCGGGAGTAATGGAGCTAAGGCAATAGCATCATCCACGGTATCATCTGCTATAGATAACGTTTTAAAGCGGCTCCGGCAGCAGGATATAGAAATCGAGAGGTTTACGCACCATGCTTTCAGAGATACCTTCGCAACACGGTACATAGAAGAGGGCGGAAACATGCAGACGCTACAGAAAATCTTAGGACATAGCAGCCTGGCCATGACTGCGGACTTATATGCTCATGTTCTTCCGAACACAAAGCAACAGGAAATGCAGCAGATAGAGAATGGATTTATCGGGGTGGCAGTTTTATGACTGCTGCTCCTTTTTTAGAATAAAATGAGCGGATTGGGGTAATAATTGGGGTAAAACGCTGATTGCTTTCGTAAGAATGACTTAAAATCAAGGTTTTTTGTAGTTTCTTAATAAATTTTATAAATTTATTAGAAATTGTACAAATTTCTCTCACATTTATCCTGTATGATATAAACATCTTAAGAGAACAGAAGCTCTTAAGAAAAACTCTTTCCTTTCCCTAAAATATGTATGAAGATAAACCACCGTTCCATTGGCAAGACAGAGCCGACAGGACGGTGGTTTTGCATTGCAGAAAAAAACTGCCGAATGACAGAGGAGATAAAGATTTCCAATGTTTATCGGCAGCGTTTTTTTGTTGTCTGAGATTTATTGGATATACAGCTTCAGGCACAGCTACGGCCTGCGATAGCGGTTAAAGCAGGAATATATTTCCTGGATCCTGGGCATGGCATAACCGCATGGAATATAAGAGCCTTCCGAGAAGAAGGACAATCCCTGCCTTTTCAGCTGAGTATCCAGATAAGTGATGATCTCCGGCAGAGTACGTTTTCCGTCAATAAGATGTTCGCAGGCATATTTCAGAAGCAACGCCAGGGATGCAGTTTGCTCGGAGTCGATCAGCTGCTCCACATAGCGGAGATCCACTTCGGTTTTTCCAAGAGAAAAGCCATCTTTGCCGTGAACCTTGGTTTTCAGTCTTTCCGGCTGTCCGGGACGGCTGTGGCGGGATGGAGCCACTTTGGCCCTGGTCATGATGCGATGGCTTCCCGGAAGGCGGAATGCAGGGGTCTCAATGTCTGAGAGAGGATATTCCTGACAGAGCTTTTTGGTGACTGCTGTGATGTCCACCGGATGATAATTATCCATCTGGATCACAGTATCCGCAATATGGAAAAAAGCTCCGGAGCTTCCGGCAACCAGGATAGTGGAGATCCCTGCCTTTTCATAGAGATCCCGCGCACGTTCCAGAAATGGAGTGATGGGCTCCTTTTCCCGGCAGATCACCCGCTGCATGAAGGAATCACGGACCATAAAGTTGGTGGCAGAGGTATCCTCGTCAAGGAGAAAGACTTTACTTCCGGCCTCCATACTTTCCACGATACCGGCAGCCTGTGAAGTGCTGCCGCTGGCATCCTCTGTAGAAAAGCAGAGGGTGTCTTTTTTATTTGGAAGATCGTTGATAAAAAGAGAAATGTCCACATCTTTGATAAAACGGCCGTCCTCAGAGCGAAGCTTCTGAGCAGAAGGATCGGTAATGACATACTCCCGGCCATCGCCGGGAATGTGATCGTAAATTCCCAGCTCCAGTGCGTTAAGTAAGGTGGATTTACCATGGTAGCCGCCACCTACGATCAAAGTGATGCCGCAGGGAATGCCCATGCCTGTGATGGTTCCTCTGTGGGGCAGCTCCATGGAAACCCTCAGGCTTTCCGGAGAAACAAAAGGAACAGAGTTTTTCATCGGGCGTGAAGAGATGCCGCTTTCCCTGGGGAGGATAGCGCCGTCACTGACAAAGGCAGCCAGAGAACGTTTTTTCAGCTCCTGACGGATAAATGCCTGATCTTCGGCAAGGCAGATGGCTTTTCTCAGCGCTTCCGGGTCAAGATTCCGGTAAAAAAATGCCTTGTGAACACAGATCGGAAGAAAATCGAAGAGGATTTTTTCCAGTTCGGGAGAGTTGATGGTTCTGCCATTGGCCGGGAAACCGATGAAAAAACGGGCAGTGATGCCTTTTTCCGTTATTTCACAGGCGGTACGTGCAAGAACCTCCTGACCACAGTGGCTTACTGAGATCAGGCCGCTTTTTCCGGAGCCCTTTGCACGGAAGGTATAACGGTTTACCTGCTGTTCAAATTGGCGGTTCAGAAAGTCTCCCAGTGTGATGCGGGTCAGGGAATCCTTATAATATTCTGCCGGAAATCCGGTGTCTCGGTGGGAAAGCTTCACACTGATGTGAGAGGGAGAGGCAAAAGGATCCCCCTGCACGTGGTCAATGGACAAAATATAACGGTCAAACTGGTATGCACCCCGCAGAGACTTGTATGCAGGATAGCTTTTGCGGTTGATGCTGTGAAGAAGCTCTTTTAGCTGAGCAGATGCTTGCATGTTGTTTCCTCCTTTGCCCTGTTGGAGCATACAGGTAAAGTCTACGGTGAAACAGAAAGCTTTCCGTGTGTGAGATACCTGAAAATTTTGGATACAGGGCCAATTCTTAAGAACTACTATAACGAATCATAAAGATTTTGTAAAGAATGGGAATTGCGGTGGAAATTCGTAAATGTTTGACCTATAATAGTAGACAGATTGCAGATAATATGATGAGAAACGGCAGCTGCCGGAAGCTATAAAGAAAGGTGGACCACTAAAATGGAAAGAAGAAATGCGTGGCTTTCTTATAAGGAAGCAGAAGAAACAGAAATGGAGAAGCTTGCGAAGGCTTACAGAGAATTTTTGGATAAAGGAAAAACAGAACGGGAATGTGTTGCAGAAATCGTGAAGGAAGCAGAGGCTGCCGGATATGAATCTCTTGAGTCGAAGCTTGAAAAAGGCGAGAAGATCAAGGCCGGTGACAAGGTTTATGCGGTAGGGATGAAGAAGATCGTTGCTCTGTTTCATGTAGGAACGGAAGAGCTTTCCGGAGGTATGAGCATTCTCTGTGCACATATCGACTCTCCGCGACTGGATGTCAAGCAGAATCCTCTGTATGAGGATACGGATCTGGCTTATCTGGATACGCATTATTACGGTGGCGTAAAGAAATACCAGTGGGTGACACTGCCTCTTGCCATGCATGGTGTTGTTGCAAAGAAGGACGGAAGCATTGTGGAGATCAGCATTGGTGAGGATGCGGAAGATCCGGTACTTTACATCACAGATCTTCTGATCCATCTTTCCGGAAAACAGCTCCAGAAAAAGGCAGCAGAGGTTATTGAGGGTGAGATGCTGGATATCCTGATCGGCAGTAGACCTCTTGCAGAGCTTCCGGATGATTCCAAAAAGGATGCGGTAAAACAGAATGTGCTGAAGATTTTAAATGAGAAGTATGGTATTGAGGAAGAGGACTTTCTTTCAGCAGAGCTGGAGATCGTTCCGGCAGGAAAGGCAAGAGACTGTGGACTTGACCGCAGCATGATCGCAGCATATGGACAGGATGACCGTGTATGCGCTTACACATCCCTTGCGGCAATGCTGGAGATGGAGGAGACACCGAAGCGTACCGGCTGCTGTCTCCTTGTAGATAAGGAAGAGATCGGAAGCGTTGGTGCCACAGGCATGCAGTCCAGATTTTTTGAGAACAGCGTGGCAGAGCTTCTGGACGGAATGGGCTGCTATTCCGAGCTTGCATTAAGAAGAGCTCTCCGTAATTCCAGCATGCTTTCTTCTGATGTAAGTGCCGGCTATGATCCGGCCTATGGTGAGGCTTTTGAGAAAAAGAATGCAGCATATCTTGGACGCGGTATCGTTCTTAACAAGTTCACCGGAGCAAGAGGAAAATCCGGTTCCAACGATGCCAATGCAGAGTACGTTGCAAGAGTTCGCAGGATTTTTGATGATCACAATGTTGCTTTCCAGACAGCAGAGCTTGGAAAGGTTGATTTTGGCGGAGGCGGAACCATCGCTTATATTGCGGCACTTTACGGAATGGAGGTTATCGACAGTGGCGTGGCAGTGCTGAGTATGCATGCTCCGTGGGAGGTTACCAGCAAGGCGGATGTATATGAGGCATACAAGCATATAAGGCGTTTTTACTTGATGCATAAACAGATGTATAAATGTGTGTCAGTTTTGAAGACATTCAGGTAATCTTTTCGTTACAGATCAATGAGCGGGGTTTTCCCGGAAATGACAGAGCAGTCTGCCTGCTGCTGTTTTGGCTTGGAGCGTTCCGACAAGAAACAGCAGTATCCCCTGCAGACTTCGCTCTGTATTTTTAACCTGATCAGGGAAGCTCTCTGTTTCAATGGCGAAAAGCAATAAGCAGAGGAGGGGCTTGCCTGGGACTGATTTACTTTACAAGGAGTAATTTTATTATGGAAGATGCATTGGTACGGGTAGTAGATCTGTGCAAGGTTTACAATCCCGGAGAAAATGAGGTGCGGGCGCTGGATCATGTGGACCTGGAGATCCATAAGGGTGAATTTGTGGCTATTATCGGACAGTCCGGTTCCGGAAAATCCACCTTTATGAACATGCTGGGCTGTCTGGATGTCCCCACCTCCGGGAAATATTATCTGAATGGAACAGATGTATCCACAATGAAGGATAATGATCTCTCGGTGGTACGAAATAAGGAGATTGGTTTTATCTTTCAGGGCTTTAATCTGATCGCAAATCTTACGGCGCTGGAAAACGTGGAGCTTCCTCTGATCTATCGTGGGATCGACCGGAAAACAAGAAGAAAGCTTGCTGTGGAATCTCTTAAAAAAGTCGGACTTGAGAAACGTATGGACCATAAGCCAAACGAAATGTCAGGGGGACAGCAGCAGCGTGTGGCTATTGCCAGAGCTATCGCAGCCAGGCCGCCGGTGATCCTGGCAGATGAACCAACGGGAAATCTGGACTCTGCATCCAGCAGGGAAATTATGGAAATCCTGAAGGGAATGCACAGATCAGGAGAAACCTTGATCCTGATCACTCATGATAATGGGATCGCGGCTCAGGCCAGACGTGTGGTCCGGATCATGGATGGAAAAATTGAATCAGATACGATCAATGAGGAATTTGTCGAGGAGGCTTAAGAATGAAAAAAGGGAAAAAGATTGTGATCGGTGTGGCAGCAGTGGCTGTTGTGGCAGGCGGTATTTATGCGGCATCAGGTGCAGGCCGCGGGGGTTCACAGATTCCGCAGGTTGCTGTTACCAAAGCGGAGACAGGAGATGTGGAGGAGATCGTAGATGCAACCGGAACTGTTGTCAGTGATGAGCAGAAGACCTTTTATTCTCCGGTGAACGCACAGATCAAAAGCGTATCCTTCGCAGAAGGCGATACGGTTTCAAAGGGAACGAAGCTGATAGAGTTTGAAGTGAAGGATCTGGAGAGGGATAATCAGAAAGCAGAGCTGAATGTACAGTCCGGACAGTATGATTACAAAAATTCCATCAATAAATCCAATGAGCCCAGCAGAAGCAGGACAGCGCAAAAGCAAAGGTTTCCAGTCTGGAACAGCAGGTAAGGGAGCAGCAGAATTATCTGGCTTCCCTGAGATCACAGCTGGCGTCTGTACAGGCTCAGGCTGCGGCAGATGCGCAGGCACAGGCCCAGGCGGAGACCCAGGCAAAGGCAGAGGCCCAGGCTGCCAGGGATGCAGAGACTCAGAGAGCGTATTCAGAAGCGCTGACTACATATCAGAATGAGACACTTCCGCAGTACCAGCAGGAGCTGGGACAGCTGAATTCCGATTATGTAACGGCACAGAATGCTTATAATCAGGCAGATACCAGTTATAAGATGGCTTTTGCACAGTGGCAGGCAGACCAGAGCGATGAGAATGCCCAGGCGCTGGATGAAGCGGAAGCAGCAAGAAGTCAGGCAGAGATCACCTGCCAGGAAGCAAAGGAAGCTTATGAGGATAAGAAGGTCAGCCAGCCAAAAATGCCGGAGTATTCCGATTACAGCAGTAGTGCAGCCGGTGATTTTGTTACCGATGGAGCTTCAGAGGAAACACCGGGGCTGACAGATCATGCATCTGCGGATGCTTCTTCTGCAGGAAGTACAGTGGATACTTCTGCCATTGAGAATGCGATCGAACAGGCAACCTCTGATCTGGCGGATCTGCAGTCGGACCTTGCTTCCCAGAAATCCATTGCAGAGGCGGATTCTGCCAGCCTTACAGAAGAAGAGAAAGAAAAAATGCGTGTCAGCAACAATCTTACTGAGCTGGATGCAAAATCTGCGAAAGAGCTGGTAGAAGAAGGAAAGAAAGGCATTTCGGCGGATTTTAACGGCGTCATTTCCAAATCAGCAGTCCAGCAGGGCGCAGCGGCAACACAGGGAATGGAGCTTTTTACCCTGCAGAATACAGATAAGGTCAGCGTTGATATCAATGTGTCCAAGTATGACTACGATAAGGTAAAGGAAGGCCAGAATGCGGACATTACCATCGGCGACAGGAAATATACCGGCAAGGTGACTAAGATCAGTCACATTGCGACAACCAACGAAAAGGGCTCCACACTGATCTCTGCCACAGTGAGCATCGACAAGCCGGACAAGGATATTTTTCTGGGAGTAGATGCGAAGGTAAAGATCTATGCAGAAAAGGCAGAGAATGTGGTAACGCTTCCGGCAGGCGTGGTAAATATCGGCAAGGATGGTTCTTTCTGTTATGTGCTGAAGGATGGTGTGATCACGAAGCAGGATATCACAACAGGAATCAGTTCCGAGGATTCTGTTGAGATCACAGATGGCATTAAAGTCGGAGATAAGGTCATCGAGGATCTGGGCTCCCTGGAAGAGGGAATGAAGGCAGAGGCAGCAGCGGCAGACAGTGACAGTGCAGCAGAGACAGGGGAGACTGCTAATGAGTAATATTTATGAATATATCAAAATGGCGATCCATAATATCATGGCCAATAAGGGAAGATCCTTTCTCACCATGTTAGGGATCATCATCGGTATCGCATCTGTGATCGCCATTGTGTCCATCGGTGAGGGTACGAAGAATCAGATGAACAGCGAGATCAATGATATCGGCGGCGGCCAGATCGCTGTTTACTGCAGTGATGATGCCATAGCAGACCAGGTCTGGATCGAGCCGGAAGATATTGATGCAGTCCGGGAGCTGGATGGCGTGGAAGGTGTTAATGTTTCAGATTCCTATACAGGCGAGACCGTAACCGGAAAGGGTGATTTTAATCTTACAGTGACCGGGGAGGCCCAGGATGCCAAGCTGGTGGACAATGCTTCTGTGAAGTACGGAAGCTATTTCGGGCAGAAGGAGATCGAAGAGGGAAAAAACGTCTGCGTGATCTCCGATGCCGATGCGAAGAGGCTTTTCGGAACGGATGATGTAGTGGGAATGACACTGGACATTACCTGCTATGATCTGACCAAGACATTCCGCATCTGCGGAGTCACCACACAGAAAGAGAACGGAACCTTTGTCAGCTATACTTACGATGGAATGCCGGTGACCATAAATGTGCCTTATACGGCCATGGACGACTTTACCGGAAGCAGCGGAGAATTTTATCAGATCATAGTTCAGGCGGATAAGAGTCTGGATTCCCAGGCGGTCGCAGATAAGATCATAAATCTTCTTGAGAGACGTCACCAGTGTGCCGGAGATGAATATTTCCAGGTACAGAGCTTCCAGGATGTTATGAAATCCATGAATCAGATGCTTGGTATGGTGACTGCGTTTATCTCTTTTGTTGCGGGCATTTCCCTTCTGGTAGGTGGTATCGGTGTTATGAACATCATGCTGGTATCCGTCACAGAGCGTACCAGGGAGATCGGTATCCGGAAATCCCTTGGAGCGAAAACCTCGTCTATTATGTTACAGTTTCTTGCGGAGGCGGCGATCCTGACGATCATAGGCGGCTGATCGGTATTGTGCTGGGGATTGCAGGCGGCTATGTGATCTGTGCGGTGATCAGCAGCAGTATGGGAATGACCATCACACCTGGATCAGTGCGGGAACCATCCTGGCGGCTACGCTGTTCTCCTGTGCAGTAGGTGTGTTCTTCGGAATCTATCCGGCGAAAAAGGCAGCGAAACTGAGCCCGATCGAGGCACTTAGACGGAATTAAAAAACTGTTGCTTTTGCATCAAAAATAGCAATAAAAAATATTTTTAAAAAAAATCAAAAAAAGTTTCAAAAAACCCTTGACATTTTATAGGTCTTAGAGTATCATACATATTGTTGCAGCGGTGATACGAAATATCACAAAGGAAAAGCAACAAAGATGTGCGTTTAGCTCAGCTGGATAGAGCGTTTGGCTACGGACCAAAAGGTCGGGGGTTCGAATCCTCTAACGCACGTATAAAGCCTCTGGAATTGTTCCGGAGGCTTTTATTTTGTGTTTCGGAAACAGGCGAAAAATTGTATTGACACTGGTAGTGGGCCAGAGTAGAATAAAAAAACAGAAAAGAAAAATTTTTGTAAAGCTGTTTGTCTGATACAAGCAGCTTTTTTCACAGGAAAAAGTAAACAACAATGAAAGTACAAAACACCTGAAATAGAGGTGAACCTATCAGGAGGAAAAAACAATGCCAGGATATCTGATCAAAGATACAACAAAAGAGGAACGTAAACAGATCGTGGAGGAATCTCTTGGAAATATTTCCGCGAACTGTGATGGCTGTATGGCGAGACTTGCGGATATGTATCAGGATTATATTGACGGAAAGAAAGAGATCCGTGAGATCAATATGGAGTTCAATGCCAGGTATGTCCATGGAGATATGGATAAAGAGGAAAAACGAAGCTGCCCGATGTAGCGAACGGAGATTAACAGAAGCATGGATCAAAATGAAGTAAAATATGATAAGCTGCTGAAGATCAAAACCACCGGTCGTGACGATTCCAGATCGGATCAGTACTGTTATCCATACGAGCCAACGCCGTACGGGGTGCTGGAACGGCTGGCTTATTGTGGATATCTGGGGAAAAAGAATCATCTGATCGACTACGGATGTGGAAAAGGCAGAGTGGATTTTTTTCTGGCGTGGCAGGTCAGATGCCGGACCACAGGCGTGGAGTACGATGAACGTATGACAAAAGCCGCAGAAGAAAACAGGCAGCGGGCTGTTTCCGGGACAAAAACATCATTTATACTGGAGAATGCGGCCCTTTTTCAGGTACCGGAATCCGCAGACAGATTTTATTTTTTCAATCCGTTTTCTGTGGAAATACTGAGAAGTGTCATCGGCCGCATCCGGGAATCCTGGTATGAAAAAACAAGAGAAATGCTATTGTTTTTCTATTATCCATCTGACGAATATATTTCATATCTGATGACCGTAGAGGAACTGGAATTCCTGGACGAGATCGACTGCAGGATCTTTTTGAAGGGAAAAATCAGAGAGAGAGGATATTGGTATTTCAGATGGGAGAGGAGTAAAAACAACATGATAAAACTGATCGCAACAGACGTAGACGGAACTCTTGTAAAAGACGGGACCATGACTATCAATCCGGAATATATGACAGTGATCCGGAAGCTGACTGAGCTGGGAATTACTTTTGTGGTGTGTTCCGGGCGGCAGTATGACAGTGAGAGGAAGCTGTTTGAGCCGGTGAAGGATCTGGTGTATTTTGTGTCAGATGGCGGTACGGTGATCCGGAAGAATGATAAGATCCTGAAGGTACATACACTTCCGGATGAGGTTTGGAAACGCATGCATCATATGGTGAAAGAAAAAATGCTGGAATGTGACTGTTTTATTGCCACACCGGAGTGCTGCTATGCGGAGAATGAGAATGGAAGGATGTTCCGGTGGCTGCGGGATTCCTATGGTTATGATATGAGAAAAGTGGATGATCTTTCTTCTCTTCAGGGAAAACAGGTGCTGAAATTCTCTGTTTATCACCCGGAACGGTGCGAGGAGCTTTGTGCACCGTATTTTACACCGGCATGGAGGGATAAGGTAACGTTGGCGGCTGCCGGAAAAGAATGGATGGACAGTACACCGCCGGAGGGCGAAAAAAGTACAGCTGTCGAATTTATCCAGCAACAGTTAGGAATTTCTTCGGAGGAAACCTGTACATTTGGAGATAACCTCAACGATATCGCCATGCTTCAGAAAGCGGGAAGGAGCTATGCGGTAGCCAATGCCAGAGCGGAAGTGCAGGCAGCAGCCAGGAAAGTATGTCCGTCATACAGTGAAGATGGAGTCTTACAGATCCTGAAAGGGATTGTTTCTGAAAGCGGAAAACAATAAAGATACATAAAATATGTGCTTTCGATAAAGAAAAGTCACCGGCCAGGGGTTGACTTTTAAAAACAATTCTGTTAAATTGAAAAAAATTGAAAATTTTAATTCCATGAGGGAGTAGTTCGCACGTAAGTGTGATTTGTCAACAGACCCGGTTTTTTCTGAAAAACCTGGCAAATCTTAAAGAATGAGACTCATGTATGCTTTGTTATATTTTATTGCAGCAGGGCATACATGGGTCTTTTTTATGTAACAAAAGAATGCCGGAAAGAATTTTTTCAGCAGGGCGGGCGACAATGAATCTCCGGGTTATGGGAAATAAAAAAAGAAAGTGAGAAGAAAAATGGAAAATCTGGTAAACAGTTCACCGCTGATCCTTGTGTTAGTTTTTCTTGTGATCGGCTTTGTGTTCCTGATGAAGGGTGCGGATTTCTTTGTAGAAGGAAGCTCCAGTATCGCAAAAAGGCTGAAGGTGCCGCCGATCATCATCGGCCTTACTATTGTGGCAATGGGAACATCATTGCCGGAAACTGCAGTCAGCGTTACAGCGTCACTGGTCAATAACAATGAGCTTGCGGTCAGCAATGTGGTAGGTTCCAATATTTTTAATCTGATGGTAGTTGTTGGAGTCTGTTCCATCCTGACGCCGATCCTGGTACAGAAGGAAACCATCCGGAGGGATATTCCGTTTTCCATGATCTGTGCGCTCCTTCTTCTGGGGCTTGGGATCCTGGCAGCAGGAGATACGATCGGAATGAGACTTGGTCATCTGGATGGAATGATCCTGCTGGGATTTTTTGCAGGCTATATTGTGGTAATGATTCAAAGTGCCATGAAGGCCAGGGCAGCAGGAAAAAATGTGGACATGGAAGGAATGGAAGAGCTGGAAGAAGAAATCGGCATCCTTTCCTGGCCGAAGAGCATCCTCTTTATTGTGGGAGGCGCACTTGCCATTGCCTTTGGCGGAGATCTTACGGTGGATGCTGCCAGCCGCATTGCCATTGATCTTGGAATGAGCCAGACACTGGTGGGACTGACCATTGTTTCTATCGGAACTTCCCTTCCGGAGCTGGTGACTTCCGTGGTTGCAGCCAGAAAGAACGAAGTGGATATGGCTGTGGGAAATGCGGTAGGCTCCAATATTTTTAATATCCTGATGGTTCTCGGAGTTGCATCTGCCATCAATCCGGTGGCACTGATCCGGGAAAATATTATTGATATTGTCATACTTATCGTGTTCTCGCTGATCGTGTGGATCTATGCGGCCACAAAGCAGAGGATCAGCCGGAAAGAGGGAATTTCCATGGTATGTATGTACCTGATCTATGCAGGATATATTATCTGGAGATAGCTGCTGTGGGCATGCAGCTGGTCCGACGTGGACAATAGTATCGTATAGGGTTTATATCAATGCAATTTATAAGAAAAGCTCCAACCGTATCAATATCGGGATACAGTTGGAGCTTTTCTGCAATTATGCTCATTTGCCCTCAGAAGAGAAAGCTTTTTTTGAGGATTCTTCTGAAGCGTTCTTCTGATGCGGGGTCATATCATCGCTGTCCGTCATCAGATATTTCCGGACGGCAAAAAGAATGGCGATACCGATGATCCCGATCAGTGTCTGTACAGGATCGAGATGTTCCACGACCATCTGCCTTGCTGTTGCAAAAAGCAGGACCTCCACAACAGTCTGGGCGGAATGGCGGCAGAGCATTTTTACAAACTCCACACCGACTACAAGGGACAGTGCCTGTGACAGGAAACTGGTAAAAAAGCTGGTGTCCATATCCATGACGGAGGTACCGGCAGTTGTAAGGATCAGACGCAGTCCGGACAGTGCGATCACGATAATGATCACGATGGATAACGCGATTTCTGTGTAACGGGCTGTGTTGTATATCAGTTCGTTAAAATGCTTGCGGATATTGTGGTTAACGGCGGTTCTGTCTTTCATGGGAAGTTATCCTTTCTTTTTTGCAGAAGCGGGATGATCAATAAAGCGGGTTGCAAAATAGCCGAATACGCAGGTGATGACCACCATACATGGCAAAAACAGCCAGAAGCGCTGCTGGCTCATGGTGTTGAACCATGGCGCATTGGCCTGCAGGATCATAATGATGGGCATATGCCACAGATAGATCCCGTACTGGTTCCGGGCTACGAAGTACAGCGGACGCAGAAACCTGAAATCCATTTCCGGCAGGAGGGAGAATCCCACAAGCAGTATACTGAGCAGGATCGCCAGGATGGAATGTGCCGGATAACCGGAGGAAGCAGTGCCATAAAGCCCGTGACTGTGATAATAAAAGATCCATACCAGGATCAGTGCGGTGCTTGCAATAGAAACCGGAAGTCCAAGCTTCAGCCGGTAATCCTGCATACGATCTCCGGTCTGCTTCCAGAAAGCGGCAGCAGCCATTCCCAGCACGAAATTATCCAGCGCAGAGAATACCTGACGCTCGTATACAAAATATACAGAGTTATCCGAAATCCCGGAATTGTGGAGATAGCGGACAACTGCGAACCGGCAGATAACAGTGAAAACAATGGACACAATGGCAGAGACGAGCCAGTTTTTCCGGACTGCCTTATAAAGGAACGGGGCAATCAGATAAAACTGAAAGATCACGCCCATCGTCCACAGCGCACCATTGATGGAACCATGAGTCACCGGGGAAAAGTTCTCCGTAAAAGTATAATACGCCAGGATATGCCGAAGTCCCTCATTGCTGAACATCTGCGTAGACATAAAGATCAGAAGGACCGTGATACATACATAATACTGGGGCATAATGCGGATGCAGCGCTTTTTCATAAAAGCCCGCCAGCCGGGGAGACAGCCTCGCGCCTCCGAAGAAGAAAGGGAAAGATAGATCCCATATCCGCTTAACAGGAAAAACAGTGTAACTCCTACTTCACCTCCAAGAGTCAGAAGTGTGTGGATGGCTGTATGCGACTGCCATGGCTGCCCGGACAGAACGTAGCAGTGATACAGCATAATGTAGAGGATCGCCCCCGCACGGAGCAGATCGATATTTTTGATACGCTTCATAAATAAATCCTTTCCTGAAAAAAATAAGTCTGCCCCATGACTGAAACGGGCAGACAGAGATAGGTTTAGTATAGCATGAACGTGGGAGATTGGAAAGCTGTCGGAGGGAACCGTAACGAAAAATTTACTATTGCAGAATGATGTCATTGCACTGATTGACGACGCCGGAGAGACTGTAGTAGAATACAAGTATAACAGCTGGGGAAAAATCCTGAGCATCACCGGCAGCAAAGCCGGCACCATTGGAAAATCAACCCGTTCCGTTACAGAGGCTACTACTACGATGAAGAAACCGGAATGTACTATCTGAAGAACCGGTATTATGATCCGGAGATCCGGAGATTTATCAGTGCGGATAACTTTAAAAGTGAAAAAGCATCTATGGAGACATTACATAATCGAAATTTATTTGCCTACTGTGACGATAATCCACTGGTACGTGCAGATCAGGATGGAAATGCATGGATGGTTGCAGCAGCAAGTTTTGTCGCTGGAATGGGACTTTCAGTTGGATGTCAGATGATTTTTGAGGGGAAAAATCTGTCAGAGATAAACTGGATCACTGCCGCTTCCGCAGGACTTGGAACCGCTATGGGATTTTTGGGAATTGGTGGTTCGACAACAGGTGCAGTTGTAAGTGGTGTTACTTCGTTTGCAAGTGATTATTATGAAAATAGAGATTTTACAAGCGCGGTTATAAATGGTGCGGTAAGTGCGGGAATATCATTAATTTTAAATCCTTTAGCGAGTATGGGGCCGGAGAAAAGAGGATATTTGGAATATATGAGAAAAGATTATCATAACGCAAATCGAAAAATTTTAAATATGAATCTTTCATTTTCAGAGGCATTACCATTACGAAGTGCGGTTAATGAAGAAAAAAGTAGAAAGATAAGGCAATTGGCAGAGGAGGAAATAAGTTCTTATTGTGGAGATTATGCATGCAATGCTTTTGTTAATTCTAATATTGCAATACGAAAGTATGGGAGAGTTATTGGCGGGGGATGTGAGTATACTCCGGGAAAAGGAACGCGGTATATGAAGTGTTATAAGTATTTAGGAAAGTTATATTGGGTTTATGTATAAGTTTTGTATGTAAAAATATATGGGAAATGTATTTGACGACTAGGGGGGGATCATAATAAACCGAAAAAGAAAAAATAATATACCTGAAAAAATTTTGTTATTTTGTATTTTATTTTTGTCATATCGTTGGATTTTTGAAGATGATAGATTCACATTTGCAGTAGCCGGTTTGGGATATATGGCATTGACTGGATGGGTATTCAGATTTGGCGGAAGAGCGGATCAGGATATTTCTTCGGAAAGTGTAGATGAAATCCTCTATATGTTTATGGGATGATGAGAAAAAATCGAAAATGGTTTCCGGAATCAGAGGTTGTTTTCTGTTTCAAAT
>ENA-OQDW01000154-OQDW01000154.1-human-gut-metagenome-genome-assembly--contig:-NODE-154-length-27404-cov-2.583495_pt1 | contig 27404 bp, 27 predicted proteins | sample MGYA00242784_ERZ504613 | MGnify/ENA primary metagenome ERZ504613 (study PRJEB26092, sample SAMD00036330) | human gut metagenome | host: Homo sapiens | study: EMG produced TPA metagenomics assembly of...
TTATCAAGGTTCTTTATTTTCTGTTCTCTCAGACAGCTTCATTTACTTTATCACATCTTTTTTTGTTTGTCAAGAACTTTTTTCAAGTTTTTTCAAACTTTTTCGATGTTCTTTTAAGTAATTCGCTCTCTCGCTGACAGCTTGTTTACTTTACCACATCTTCAAGCGGTTGTCAACAAGTTTTTTTAATTTTTTGAAGTTTTTTATTTCTTCAAAAATCAAACGGAGAAGGAGGGATTTGAACCCTCGCGCCGGTTACCCGACCTACACCCTTAGCAGGGGCGCCTCTTCAGCCACTTGAGTACTTCTCCAAATGCCTAAATATAAAATGATATGTGCGGTCACTCATTCGTGACGCATGGTTTATTATACAAAAACCTTACGTTCTTGTCAACCCGTTTTTTCGATTTTTTTGTTTTTTCTTACTATTATAGAAAATATGCCTTACAGAACCCAAATCAGCCCCCAGAATAGCAGAAAAGAGCGCATATCACGCTCTTTTCTGAAACCGCTACGCGGTTACGACGGCTTCAATTCTCTTCTTTACCATCTCGGCAATCTCTGTTGTCTTCATTCCCTGGTATTCCTCATATGGGATCGGGTCGAGAAAATGGACTTCTACCGTTACGGGACGGACGGTATTGGAGTCAAACGGAACAAAACAGTTTTTTAACGCAACCGGCACGATCGGGCATTTTGCTTTTACTGCGATCTTGAAGCTGCCGCTTTTAAACTCCAGCAGCTGGTTTCCCTTTCTGCTCCTCGTTCCTTCCGGAAACAGAATGACGTTTTTGCCTTCTTTTACGACATCGGCCGCCTCATTGATAACCTGCATTGACTGCCGCAGATTCTCCCGGTCCATAAACAGCGCGTGGATGCACGCAAAGACCTGTTTTAAAAACGGAATATGCTCTACCTCTTTTTGGCAACAACTGTAAAGGTACGCGAGCACGCTCCTGCGATCGCCAGCACATCGTACAGTCCCTGGTGATTCGGATACAGCACAAAACCGTCCTGCTCCGGAAGATTTTCTGCTCCATAGGATTCCACAATGACGTTTCCGCCTTTGTTCGCCCGCTGTACAACAAAGCGCAGCATTTTAAAGTGCTCTTCCAGACTGTACTTGTCCGGATGCGCTGCATGGTAACAGAGCCGGCACCACATCCACGGAACCAGAAGCAGATTCCGCAGCACCATCAGTAAAATTCGTTTCATGTTTTTCTCCCCTTCCCCCAAACGAGCAAAAACGTGCCTGAGCTTTTTTTCTCTCAGGCACGTTTTGCGACGCTGTATTATTCCTGCGTTTTCTCAGAAGCCGTTTCGTTCTCTTTCTCCGAAACCGGAGTCTCCTCGGACGCCTCTTTGTCTCTTACTTTTGCAATGCTGGCAACCTTGATTTCGCCGTCCACATCCATCAGCTTAACGCCGGATGTGATCCGTCCCATCACAGAAATGCCGGAGCATGGCGTACGGATGATGATTCCCTCTGTGGTGATCATCATGATCTCATTATCCTCGTTGACCGCCTTGGAACCGATCAGGTTTCCGGTCTTTTCGGTAATCTTATAGCATTTGACACCCTTGCCGCCGCGGAGCTGTACGGTAAACTCTGCCATCGGCGTCCGTTTGCCCATGCCGTTTTCGGATACGACAAGGAGATAGTCTCCCTGCGTGCAGATCTGCATGCCGACTACTTCATCGCCGTCCAGAAGGTTGATGCCGCGTACACCCATAGAAACACGGCCTGTCGTACGCACATCGTTTTCCTTGAAGCGGATACACTGGCCGAATTTCGTTACCAGAATAATCTCTTTCTCGTTATCAGTTGTCTTAACTTCAATCAGTTCATCATCATCGCGGAGCGCAATGGCAGCAAGACCCGTTTTTCTGACGTTCTCGTATTCTTCGAGCGGCGTCTTCTTCACCAGTCCCTTTTTCGTTGCCATAAACAGATAATGGCCCTTCTCATATTTGCGCATTGGAATAACAGCGTAATCTTCTCTCCCGGCTGCAGCTGGAGAAGGTTGACAATCGCCGTTCCTCTTGCGGTTCTGGACGCCTCCGGAATCTCGTATGCTTTCAGACGGTAGACTCTTCCCGTATTCGTAAAGAACATCAGGTAATGATGGGTCGTCGTCATCAGAAGCTCCTCGATGTAGTCGTCCTCGATGGTCTGCATGCCCTTGATTCCCTTGCCGCCGCGGTTTTGGCTGCGGAAGTTGTCAACGGTCATACGTTTGATATAGCCCAGTTTCGTCATGGTGATGACAGTATTCTCGCGCGGAATCAGATCCTCCATGGAGAGATCGTACTCATCAAAGCCGATGGAAGTTCTTCTGTCATCGCCGTATTTTTCGGATACGGTCAGAATCTCCCTGCGGATAACGCCAAGAAGCACCTTGCGGTCTGCGAGGATGGCTTTTAACTGCTCGATGCGCGCCATCAGCTCTTTGTACTCGTTCTCGAGCTTCTCCCGTTCCAGACCGGTCAGAGCGCGCAGACGCATGTCTACGATTGCCTGGGCCTGGGCATCACTCAGATCGAAGCGTTCCATCAGGTTCTTCTTCGCCTCTGCCGCATTCGCGGATGCACGGATGATATGGATCACTTCGTCAATATGGTCAAGCGCTTTTAAGAGTCCTTCCAGAATATGGCTTCTCTCCTGCGCTTTGTTCAGGTCGTATTTCGTTCTTCTCGTCACAACCTCTTCCTGGTGCTGCAGATAATACGTCAGCATCTCCAGAAGGTTCATGACTTTCGGCTGATTGTTTACCAGTGCAAGCATGATCACACCAAAGGTATCCTGCATCTGAGTATGTTTGTACAGCTGGTTTAAGATGACGTTTGCATTGGCGTCGCGGCGCAGTTCGATACAGATGCGCATACCCTCACGGTTGGAGTGGTCCGCAATGCCGGTGATGCCGTCGATCTTTTTATCTCTTACCAGCGCGGCGATGTTCTCGATCAGGCGCGCCTTGTTTACCATGTACGGGATCTCGGTTACGATGATCTCGCTCTTTCCGTTCGGCAGTGTCTCGATGTTTGATACCGCACGAACACGGATTTTACCGCGGCCGGTACGGTAAGCCTCGTCGATGCCGCGGGTGCCGAGGATTTCTGCTCCGGTCGGGAAGTCAGGGCCTTTTACAATGCCGAGAATCTCCTCGAGATCTGTCGTACGGTCCTCCTCGATGATATTATCAATAATTTTTACAATGGCACTTACCACCTCGCGCAGATTGTGCGGCGGGATGTTCGTTGCCATACCGACTGCGATACCGGAAGTACCGTTTACCAGAAGGTTCGGGTAGCGGGCCGGCATAACAACAGGCTCTTTTTCGGTTTCATCAAAGTTCGGGGCGAAGTCTACGGTGTCTTTGTTGATATCCGCCAGCATCTCCATCGAGATTTTGCTTAAACGTGCCTCGGTGTATCGCATAGCCGCAGCGCCGTCGCCGTCGACGGAACCGAAGTTCCATGGCCGTCCACCATCGGATAACGGGTTGCCCAGTCCTGTGCCATGTTGACGAGTGCTCCGTAGATAGAGCTGTCGCCGTGCGGGTGATATTTACCCATCGTATCACCGACGATACGCGCGCACTTACGGTGCGGCTTATCCGGCGTATTGTTCAGTTCACTCATGGAGTACAGAATACGTCTCTGTACCGGCTTTAAGCCATCGCGGACGTCTGGAAGTGCACGGGATGCAATTACGCTCATCGCGTAGTTGATGTAGGATTCCTCCATCGTGTCTTTCAGATCGACCTCGTGAATTTTATCAAAAACATTATCTTCCATCTTTTCCTCCACTTCAGTTCACAGGACTTTTTAGATATCCAGGTTGTTTGCGTATTTTGCTCTCTCTTCGATAAAGTCACGGCGCGGTTCTACCTTGTCGCCCATGAGCGTATTGAAGGTAAGATCAATTTCAGAAGAATACTCTTCATCGAACACAACGCGGCGCAGAACACGGCGTTCCGGGTCCATGGTGGTCTCCCAGAGCTGCTCCGCATCCATCTCTCCCAGTCCTTTGTAACGCTGGATCTTATTATCTCCGCGTCCGATCTCATTGAGGATCTGATTCATCTGATCGTCGTCGTATGCGTACCATACTTTTTTGTTTTTCTCAATCTTGAACAGCGGCGGCTGTGCCAGGTAAACGTGGCCCTGTTTGATCAGCTCCGGCATGAAGCGGTACAGGAACGTCAGCATCAGTGTGTCGATGTGCGCGCCGTCGACATCGGCATCGGTCATGATGATGATCTTGTCGTAGCGCAGTTTGGTGATATCGAAATCGTCGTGGATTCCGGTTCCGAATGCCGTAATCATCGCTTTGATCTCGGCATTGGCATAAATTTTATCGAGACGTGCTTTCTCTACATTCAGGATTTTTCCACGCAGAGGCAGGATCGCCTGCGTTGCACGGCTTCTCGCGGATTTTGCGGAACCGCCCGCGGAATCTCCCTCGACCAGGAAGATCTCACAGTTTTTTGGATCCTTGTCGGTGCAGTCTGCCAGTTTTCCAGGCAGGGACATACCGTCCAGTGCGGATTTTCTTCTCGTCAGGTCACGCGCTTTTCTTGCAGCCTCTCTCGCACGCTGGGAAAGCAGGGACTTTTCAACGATCGTTTTTGCAACAGCCGGGTTCTGCTCCAGAAACAGCTCGAGCTGGGTGCTCACGATATTGTCGACTGCTCCTCTCGCCTCGCTGTTTCCAAGTTTCTGCTTTGTCTGGCCCTCGAACTGCGGCTCCTCGATTTTGATGCTGACAATCGCCGTCATACCCTCGCGGATATCCTCTCCGGTCAGGTTCGGTTCGCTGTCTTTTAACAGTTTATTTGCTCTTGCATATTCATTAAAGGTTTTCGTCAGTGCATTCCGGAAGCCCACGATATGGGTACCGCCCTCCGGCGTCGTAATGTTGTTGACGAAACCGTACGTATTTTCCTGATAGGAATCGTTGTGCTGCATCGCAACCTCAACGAGAACGCCGTCTCTTTCTCCCTCGCAGTAGATGATGTCCGGGTAGAGCGCCGTTTTGCTCTTGTTCAGGTAGCTGACAAACTCTTTGATACCGCCCTCGTAGTGGAATGCTTTTTCCACTACCGGATCCGTGCGCAGATCGCGCAGAACAATGCGCAGTCCCTTGGTCAGAAATGCGGTCTCGCGGAGTCTTGTTTTTAAAACGTCGTAATCATAAACCGTCTCCTCGAACATCGTGTCATCCGGCAGGAAACGGACCTCGGTACCTGTTTTTTCGATCGGACAGGTATCGATGACCTCCAGCTTATTCATGGTTTTTCCGCGCTCATACCGCTGGAAGTAAACCTTTCCATCGTGATAAACGCGCACCTCAAGCCAGTTGGACAGCGCATTTACAACGGATGCACCAACGCCGTGCAGACCGCCGGATACCTTGTACCCTCCGCCGCCGAACTTTCCGCCTGCGTGCAGCACCGTAAAGACAACCTCAACGGCCGGAAGGCCCGACTTATGATTGATGCCGACCGGAATACCACGGCCGTCGTCGATGACGGTGATGGAGTTGTCCGGGTTAATCGTAACGTCAATATTTTTGCAGTATCCTGCCAGTGCCTCGTCTACCGAGTTGTCGACAATCTCATAGACAGATGGTGAAGTCCCCGTGCGGAGGTACTGCCGATATACATACCTGGGCGCTTCCGTACGGCTTCCAGACCCTCCAGAATCTGAATCTGGTCTGCACCATACTCTGTCTTTTCCATGTTCTCTGTACTCATTTAGATTCCTCCTGTTTCTTTGTGAAACACAGATCCCTCGACCACCTGGAATACGCTGTTTGCCTCAAAATGATTTTCGACAAACTCGTCCAGTCCGGTACAGGTAATCAGTGTCTGTATGCTGTGAATGCTCTGCAGAAGATAATTCTGCCGGCTGCCGTCCAGCTCCGACAAAACATCATCCAGCAGTAAAACCGGTGTATCGTGAATTTCCTCCTCGACCAGACGGATCTCCGCCAGTTTCAGCGAAAGCGCCGCCGTCCTCTGCTGCCCCTGGGAACCGTATTTACGGATATCAATGTCGTTGACCCGCACACAGAAATCGTCCCGGTGCGGCCCGGTGTAGGACTGTCCGAAACGCAGATCACGCTCTCTTCCGGCTTTTAACTCTTCGGAAAACGCTTCCTCGGACACATTCGGTTCATAAGTAATCAGAATCTGCTCCTTTCCTCCGGTCAGATTCTGATGGATCTCGGATAAAATATCATTCAGGCGGCTGATAAACTTTTTCCGCTCGGAAATAATGCTTGTTCCATAGCGGACCATCTGCTCATCCCAGATCTCGAGCGTATCCGCCATTCTGCCGGAAAACGAAATCTCTTTAAGCAGCTTGTTTCTCTGCGCCACCACTTTATTATAATTGGCAAGCTCGATCATGTATAGTCTTGACAATTGACAAATTTCGCTATCCAGGAAACGCCGGCGCTCCGCAGGACCATTTTTGATGATATTCAGGTCCTCCGGAGAGAAAAACACAATATTTACAATGCCAAAAAGTTCCGACGCTTTGCGGATCGGAACTCCATCGATGGCGATTCCCTTGGATTTATTTTTTTTCAGATGCATATCGATTTTATGCGTGCTGCCGTTCCGCTCCACCATCATCCGGATATGGGCTTCCTCCCGGTCAAACTGGATGATTTCGCGGTCCTTGCTGCCACGGTGCGATTTTGTCGTACCCGCGAGATATAAAGCCTCGAGAATATTCGTCTTTCCCTGGCATTGTCGCCGTAGAGAATATTCGTTCCGGGGCTGATATTTATGCATAAACTCTCATAATTCCGATAGTTCTTCAGTTCTAAAGATTTGATATACATGAGCACTCGTCCGTGAAAAATCAGCTTAAGTTTTTAAGCCTTATTTTTTAATTTGTATCTCATTTCCATTGTAGCAGACAACATCTCCGTCATAGAGCTTGCGGCCGCGGCGGGTATCTACTTCACCATTTACGGTCACGCAGCCGTCCTTGATGACGAGCTTTGCTTCCACGCCGTCTTCTACCAGAGCCGCAGCTTTTAATGCCTGGCCCAGTTTGATGTAATCTTCACGCAGCGTAATAATTTCCATTTTTTCCTCCTGCACTGCCGTGCCTTTTCCTCACGTAAGTTCGCAGTTTTCAACCTGTGTGGCTGTAAAACCGCTGAAAGTTCTTTCAGAAAAGGTTCCGGCAGATTTCAAACTTATGTGACTTATCTCACGGAATTGAAGTTTACCGGCAGAATCAGATAGATATAGCTCTCTTCTTCGTTCCGGATAAAACATGGAGCCTTCGGGTTGACCAGATAAATCGAAATCTCCTCGTCATCAATAACACGAAGTGCATCGATCAGGAATTTCGGGTTAAAACCGATCATAATATCCTTGCCTTCTTTGTTGATATCGATCTCTTCTTTCATGGAACCCATCGCGGAGTTGATCTGCAGTTCCATCGCTCCATCCTGGATGTCGATGATGATCGGTTTTTTGTCGCCTTCTTTGACAAGAAGCGTCGCACGGTCGATACAGCTTAAGAATTCTTTTTTGTTGATCGTCACTTTTGTCTCGTAATCACTCGAAAGCATCTGGTCGATGCGGAAATATTCACCGTCGATCAGTCTGGAAACGACCGTTGTATCATCGAACTTGAACATAATGTGGTTTTCCGAGAAGTAAATATCAATCTGATCATCCATCTCACCGGACAGAATTTTGCTGATTTCGTTCAGGGTTTTTCCCGGAACAACGACTTTTCGGTCCGGATACGAATCTTTCAGCTCAATTCTGCGGATCGCAATACGGTGTCCGTCCAGAGATACGACGCGAAGTGTGTTATCTTTGATTTCAAAAAGCTCACCGGTCATCAGTTTGTTGTTCTCATTGGCTGCAATGGAGAAAATGGTCTGACGGATCAGTTCTTTTAAGGTGAACTGGGAAATGGAAACACAATCGGAAGTTTCGAGAATCGGCAGATAGGAAAAATCTTCTCCTGACTGTCCCGGAATGTTGAATTTTGCTTTTTCACATGTAATCGTGGTTACCAGATTTTCATCTGTTTCTATTGTAACCTGATTATCCGGAAGTTTTCTTACAATCTCAGAAAAAATCTTTGCATCCAGAGCAACAATACCGCGTTCCAGAATCATACCTGTGACGATGGTTTCGATTCCGAGTTCCATATCGTTGGAGGTAAATTTGATCACGTTGGAAGATGCATCAATCAGAATGCATTCCAGAATCGGCATGGTTGTTTTACCGGAGACAGCTTTCATAGCGATACCAACGCTTTTTACAAGGTCTGCTTTGTCAAACACTAATTTCATAATTGTGGATAACTCTCCTTTCCTCACTGCTTGGTGAGTCTGCTTATAAAGAAAAAATATAGTAAAAATCCGTAGTCTTAGTCGTAGAGGCTGTGGATATGTGGAAAACCCCGTCAAGAATGCGGAAATACTGGAAAAATCGATCTGTATAACTCTGTGAATAATCGAACGTGAACCTGTGTATGAAATGTTGATAACTTCAGGCCCCAAATTTGTCCACAATTCATCCACAGGCTTTCCACATCGGTTTGTGTATAAATAAGGGCCTGTCAACCGATGAGTTTCTTCTTATATAAATGTAAATCGGTTTTAATCGTTTTGACAGAGTTACAAAGCTCCGCCTATTTCGACGGGTTGATCTTCTTCTTTAAGATGTCTACCGTGTTGCGGACACTGTCTTTAGCACTCATTTCCTTTTCGATCTTCTCAATGCCGTGCATGACAGTGGTATGATCGCGGTCGCCCATCATTTTTCCGATTCCGGTCAGCGGGGCATCGAGCATTTCGCGGCACAGATACATTGCGATCTGGCGCGGGAATACGATTTTGCTGCTCCGCTTGCTGCCGACAATGTCGGACGGCGTAATATCGAAGTGATCTGCAACGGTGTCGATGATAAATTCCGGCGTGATCACCTTCTTCTCGTTCGGGGAGATGATGTCGCGCAGCACCTGCTCTGCAAGATCAATGTTGATTTCACGTTTTTCAAGGTTTGCGTATGCATGATTTTGTTGAGAGCGCCTTCCAACTCACGGATGTTCGATTTAATATTGGAAGCGATGTATTCGATCACATCGTCGCTGACGGAATAGCCGTCTAATTCCTGTTTCTTTCGGAGAATGGCGATTCGCGTCTCATAATCCGGGCTCTGGATGTCGGCAAGGAGTCCCCATTCGAAACGGGAACGGATGCGGTCTTCCAGGATATCCATGTCTTTCGGGGGACGATCCGAAGAAAGGATGATCTGTTTGTTGGCGCCGTGCAGCGTATTGAAGGTATGGAAAAACTCTTCCTGCGTGGATTCCTTTCCTATAATAAACTGCACATCATCGATGAGAAGTACGTCGATATTGCGGTATTTCTCACGGAATTTGGTCATTGCGGTGTTGTTGCTGTTTCGGATAGCCTCGATGACTTCATTGGTAAATTCTTCACTCGTTACGTAGAGAATCCGCGAAGACGGGTTCTTCTGAAGAATAAAATGTGCGATCGAGTGCATCAGATGGGTTTTGCCCAGTCCAACACCACCGTATAAAAACAGCGGATTGTAGATTTCTCCCGGGGATTCGGCCACGGCGAGAGAAGCTGCATGGGCAAATTTGTTATTGCTGCCGACCACGAAGGTATCAAAGGTATACTTTGGATTCAGGTTCGGCACATAGAGATTTTTCTGGACGGGAGCAGGCGCTTTTTCCTGTTTCACTTCTTCCGGAAGAATAAAGCGGATCTCATAGTTGACACCTGTGATTTCCGCGATTGCCACTTTAATAGGAAGAGTATATTTTTTGCTCACGTAATCGAGACCCATTTTTCGGATGGAACCAGGATTGTGATCAGATTGTCCTCAACCGAATGGATCGTAAGTGGTTCAATCCATGTAGTAAAGGAGATCTCAGATAATTCGTGCTCGTCCCGCACTCTCTGCAGTATTTCTTTCCATTTATCTTGTACGATTTCCATGCTTTTTCTGTCGCTCCGCTTCTATAATCATTGCTTTTTGGGGATAACTTCTGTCTGGAAAACGAAATTTCCCCCGAATAGTCGCATTTTTACTTCTATTATGATATAATAAAATGCCGTTTTATTCAACCCAAAAATGTGGATAATTATTTTTTATCCACAGAATGTGTAAAAAATTTTCCTGTTGATGAAATGGAGGATAGTTTGTGGATAACAGGGAATCTTATGTTGATAAAATTGTGGATAGAGGGCTGGAAAAACCGAAATGTGTAAAGTCTGGAAAACTTATATACACATTATACATGGCGTAAATACTGGAAAAATTGGAAATGCCCACAGGTTGTACACAGCAAAACCGAAAGTTATCCACAAGGTTATCCACAGATTGTGGATAATGTTGATTACGGTTACAAGATATCGTGTGGAAAGCACAAAAATCGAACTGGTATTTGTACGCGTGCGGCGGACAGTGTGGATAAGTTGTGGATAAACCGAAAATCAGCACACGGAAGGCACGGGCAGCGGCAGACCGGAAAACCGCGTCAGAGCGGCATTTTTCCGAAAAAAACTGCGAAAATTATTGATTTTAGGGTTGACGAAATGGGGGTTTATGAATATAATTGAAATGATGTTTTCTGTCATACATGTAGTGAAATACTGCCTTGCAGGCAGTTATTGATTAGAATTTAAAGGAGGTGCCTTATCTTATGAAAATGACATTTCAGCCGAAAAAAAGATCCAGAGCTAAAGTTCACGGATTCAGAGCAAGAATGAGCACAAAAGGTGGAAGAAAAGTTTTAGCTGCAAGAAGATTAAAAGGAAGAAAAAAATTATCAGCATAAAACCAAAGGCCGCATAAAATTTATGTGGTCTTTTCTTCTATCTAAAGCTATTCAATGAAAAGAAAATTTAGACAAATCATGAAGGAAAGAATGGATTCATGAAATATTCGGAAAGCCTGAAAAAAAACAGAGATTTTCAGCTGGTTTATAAGCAGGGAACATCGTTTGCAAACCGATTTCTGGTCATGTATGTGAAGAAAAATCAGCTGGGACGGAACCGGATTGGAATTTCAGTAAGTAAAAAGGTGGGAAACAGCGTTGTGCGCCACCATCTGGCGAGACTGATCCGGGAGAGTTATCGTCTGCATGAAGAGGAATTTCAGTGTGGAATGGATGTAGTTGTGATCGCAAGAGTTAATGCAAAAAACTGTACGTATTTCGAGATAGAGGGAGCACTTTTGCATCTGGGAAAACTACATCATATATTAAAGGAAACAGAAAAATGAAGACGGTATTGATAAAAGGTATCCGGTTTTATCAGAAGTACCTGTCTCCTCTGAAGAGGGTGCACTGCCTTATACGCCGACCTGCTCGCAGTACGGGCTGGAAGCGATTCAGAAATATGGTGCTTTCAAAGGAAGTCTGCTGGCATTATGGAGAATACTGAGATGTAACCCGTTTTCACACGGAGGTTACGACCCTGTGCCGTAGATAAATAAGGAGGAAAAGACGTTTTGGATATCGTACTGAGTAAGTCAACGTGGCCGATTATCGGGTGGGTATGCCAGATCCTCGGCTGGCTGATCAATGGAATTTATTTTTGCCTGGAAAAATTGGAATTCCGAACATCGGTATTGCGATTATTCTGTATACGATTATCATTTATCTCGTTCTGACGCCGCTTCAGATCAAGCAGCAGAAGATGTCGAAGATGATGAGCGTAATGCAGCCGGATCTGCAGAGAATTGAAAAGAAATATCAGAACAAAAAAGACCAGGCTTCTCAGATGAAAAAATCTGAAGAAACCATGGCAGTTTATCAGAAATACGGTGTCTCCCCGACAGGAAGCTGCAGTACACTGCTGGTTCAGATGCCGATTCTGCTTGCGCTGTACCAGGTTATCTATCATATTCCGGGATATATCGGAAGTGTCCGCAATGTATTCCAGGGACTGACAACACAGATGATGGGTGTATCAGGATATTCTGACATCCTGACACAGTTTATCACAGATAACCGTGTTACCATGTACAGTAAAGTAAGTGAAACATTAACCGAAAATAACCTTCTGGACATGTTTTATGTGCTGAAACCGTCCCAGTGGACGAAGCTGGCCGATATCAGCGAGTTCTCCGGTATTGCGGATACCATTACAAAAACCGCCGCGGAGTCCAAGCATATCAACATGTTCCTTGGATTTAATATCACACAGTCTCCGATGGATGTCATCCGCGAGGGTATGGCAAACGGATCTGCTCTTCTGATTGTAGGAGCAATTCTGGTGCCGGTTCTGGCATGGTTTACCCAGTGGCTGAATTACAAGCTGATGCCGCAGGCACCATCTTCCAACAACGGAAATAAGACAGCAAACTCCATGGAAAATTCTATGAAGACCATGAACACGGTAATGCCTGTTTTCTCCGCATTTATGTGTTTATCGTTCTCCATCGGTATTGGTATTTACTGGATTGCAGGTGCGCTTGTTCGAAGCGTACAGCAGATTGTGATCAACCGTCATATGTCTTCCATTGACATGGATGAGGTGATCCGCAAAAACCAAGAAAAAGCTGCAAAGAAGAGAGAAAAAGCCGGCCTTCCGCCGCAGAAAATCACACAGGCTGCAACGCAGAGTGTGCGTAATATTCAGGTACAGGAGAACGAAGAGCCGTCTGCTGAGGAAAAAGAGGCAGCAAGAAAAGCTTCGACTGAGTATTACAACAGTAATCAGGAATACCGCGCCGGAAGCATCGCTGCGAAAGCAAACATGGTAAAACAGTTTGATGAAAAGAACAGCAAAAAGAAAAAATAGGGGGTAAATCTTTATGGAGTTTATCGAAGTATCCGCAAAAACCGTGGACGACGCTATTACAAAAGCCTGCATTGAGCTTCAGGCTGCCAGCGATAAACTGGAGATCCAGGTCATCAGCGAAGGCAGTTCCGGATTCTTTGGAATCGGAAGTAAACCGGCTGTGATCCGTGCCGCTGTAAAAGCCGCACCGGAAAAAGAACCGGAAGCACCCCAGAAACCAGAGAAAAAAGAGGCAGCTCCTGCACCGGTAAAGGAAGCGCCGAAAAAAGAAGCTGTAAAGAAAGAAACGGAAAGAAAATCTGCTCCGCGTCAGGCAGAAACTGCAAGACGCTCCGAGCCAAGAGAAGAGCGTGAAGTAGTTCAGAGAACAGACGAGGAAATCGCCCAGATCAAGGCAACGGCACTTGAGTTCTTAAGCGGTGTATTCAAAGCCATGGAGCTCCCGGTTGAGATCCAGATGGAGTACAATGCCGAGAACGGTTCTCTTGAAGTTGATTTTGCCGGTGAGGATATGGGCATCCTGATCGGCAAAAGAGGACAGACGCTGGATTCCCTTCAGTATCTGACCAGCCTTGTAGTCAATAAAGAGCAGAAGGATTACGTTCGTGTCAAACTTGATACGGAAAATTACCGCAAGCGCAGAAAAGAAACACTGGAAAACCTGGCAAGAAACATCGCTTACAAAGTGAAAAAGACCAGAAGACCGGTTTCCTTAGAGCCGATGAATCCTTACGAGAGAAGAATCATCCACTCTGCACTGCAGGGAAATAAATTTGTGGAGACCTACAGCGAGGGCAGCGAGCCATATCGCCACGTTGTTGTAGCGCCGAAACGATAAGAAAGCGTAAAAAATATGCAAAAAGACGGTACCTGTGTAAAATACGGGGTACCGTCTTTTCTGGTTTTCTGCTAAAATGGAACTATTCAGAGCCATGCGAAAGGAAAGAAAAGATGTGGATCTGAATACTGGGATCCCCCAAAAGAGAGGTTTTAGAAAGGACTGGAAACAATGGCAGGATTTCATTTGGATGATACAATTGCCGCAGTGTCCACAGCGATGGCGCCGGCGGGAATTGGTATTGTAAGAATCAGCGGAAACGATGCATTCGAAGTGGCGGATCGCGTATTCCGTGCAAAAAAAGAAGGAAAAAAGCTTTCTGCGGTCAAATCCCATACGATTCATTATGGATGGATTACCGAAGGGGAGGAAGTGATTGATGAGGTCCTTGTCATGGTGATGAAAGGGCCGAAAACATATACGGGCGAGAATACCGTCGAGATCGACTGTCACGGCGGGGTGCTGGCGGTGAAAAAAGTGCTCGAGGCAGTCTTAAATGCCGGTGCGCGGGCGGCAGATCCGGGTGAGTTTACGAAACGGGCGTTTCTGAATGGAAGAATGGATCTGACGCAGGCCGAGGCGGTTATGGATGTCATCTCGGCAAAGAGTGCGTATGCCTTAAAAAGCTCCGAGAGCCAGCTGCGCGGAACGGTGAAAAAGGCGATCCGGGCAATTCGCGAGAAGCTGATTTATGAGATCGCGTTTATCGAGTCGGCGCTTGATGACCCGGAGCACATCAGTCTGGACGGATACCCGGAGCGGCTGGCCGTGGTTGTTGCGGAGCAGAAAAAGCAGGTTGAAAAGCTCCTGGCATCTGCGGATGAGGGTAAGATGATCCAGGAGGGCATCAAGACAGTTATTCTTGGAAAGCCGAATGCCGGAAAATCGTCGCTTTTGAATCTGCTGGCCGGAGAGGAAAAGGCGATTGTAACGGATATCGCCGGAACGACGCGCGATGTGCTCGAGGAAAATCTGGTGCTGAAGGGTATTTCCCTTCGGATTCTCGATACGGCGGGTATCCGCAAGACGGCGGACACGGTCGAGAAAATCGGCGTGGACCGTGCGCTCGAACACGCAAAAGATGCGGATCTGATCCTCTACGTGGTGGATGCGTCGGTGCCGCTCGATGAGAATGATGCGAAAATTATGGAGATCCTGAAAGGGCGCAAGGCGATTGTGCTGCTGAATAAATCAGATCTGACCGCGGTGATCGAAAAAGAGGAGATGGAGCAGAAGACAGGTGCTCCGGTCATCAGCATTTCGGCGCGGGAAGAGACGGGCATGGAAGAGCTGGAAGAGCAGATGAAAAAGATGTTCTTCCAAGGTGAAATTTCGTTCAACGATGAGGTTTACATCACGAATGCGCGCCATAAACAGGCGCTTCTGGAAGCAAAAAAGAGTCTGGAGCTGACGGCAGGCAGCATCGAAATGGGTATGCCGGAGGACTTCTTCTCGATTGACCTAATGAATGCGTATGAGGAACTTGGCTCGATCATCGGTGAAGCGGTAGGAGAGGACCTTGTGAATGAGATTTTCAGCAAGTTCTGTACAGGCAAATAATCACGAAACAGTTCGTAGAGTTTAGATAGAAAAGGACAGGAAAAATGGCAGTTTTAGAAGAAACAATTGATATTGCCGTCATCGGTGCGGGCCATGCGGGATGCGAGGCAGCACTTGCGGCAGCGCGGATGGGGCTGGAAACGGTTGTATTTACGGTAAGTGTCGACAGCATCGCGATGATGCCGTGCAATCCGAACATCGGAGGAACCTCGAAGGGACACCTCGTAAAAGAGATCGACGCGCTCGGCGGCGAGATGGGTAAAAATATTGATAAGACGTTTATTCAGTCGAAAATGCTGAATAAATCAAAGGGACCGGCGGTGCATTCGCTGCGTGCGCAGGCAGACAAGCGGGCGTACAGCCAGTCGATGCGCGAGGTTCTCGAAAACACCGATCATCTGACGATCCGCCAGATGGAGATTGCGGAGCTGATCGTGGAAGACGGCGTTCTGACGGGCGTAAAAGCCGTTTCCGGTGCAATTTACCACTGCAAGGCTGCAGTGCTCTGTACCGGTGTTTACCTGAATGCGCGGTGCATTTACGGTGATGTGAGCACGTATACGGGACCGAACGGTCTGCAGGCGGCAACGCATCTGACGGATTCCCTGAAAGCAAACGGCGTGGAGATGGTGCGCTTTAAGACCGGAACACCGGCGCGTATCGACAAGCGGAGCATCGACTTCTCCAAGATGGAAGAGCAGTTCGGCGATGAGCGGGTTGTGCCGTTCTCGTTCTCGACCGATCCGGAGAGTGTACAGATCGATCAGGAATCCTGCTGGCTGACGTATACGAACGAGGAGACGCACAAAATCATCCGCGAAAATCTCAGCCGGTCGCCGCTTTATTCCGGCATGATCGAGGGAACTGGTCCGCGGTACTGTCCTTCGATTGAGGATAAAGTCGTAAAATTTGCCGATAAAAACCGCCACCAGGTGTTCCTGGAGCCAGAGGGAAGATACACGAATGAGATGTACGTCGGCGGCATGTCGAGTTCACTGCCGGAGGATGTGCAGATTGCGATGTATCACACCGTGCCGGGTCTGGAGCATGCAAAAATTGTGCGGAATGCGTATGCGATCGAGTATGACTGTATCAATCCGAGACAGCTTCTGCCGTCCCTGGAGTTCAAGGCGATCAAAAATCTGTTTTCCGGCGGCCAGTTTAACGGCAGTTCAGGATACGAGGAAGCTGCGGCACAGGGCCTGATCGCGGGCATCAATGCGGCGCTCCGCGTGCAGGGAAAAGAGGAGCTGGTGCTCGACCGTTCCGAGTCGTACATCGGTGTTCTGATCGATGACCTCGTAACGAAAGAGAACCACGAGCCGTACCGAATGATGACGAGCCGCGCGGAATATCGTCTGCTGCTCCGCCAGGACAATGCGGATCTGCGTCTGCGCAAATACGGATACCGCGTGGGACTGATCAGCGAGGAGCAGTATGCGGCACTGAAACGGAAAGAACAGCAGATCCAGGAAGAGATTGAGCGTGTGGAGAACACGTATGTGGGAACGAGCTCGAATGTCAATGAACTGCTGGCAGAATATGGTTCGACGCTGCTTTCCGGCGGAAGCTCACTTGCAGAGCTGATCCGCCGGCCGGAGCTGAACTATAAAATGCTGGCAGAAGTAGATCCGAAACGACCAAAGCTGCCGGAGGATGTGCAGGAGCAGGTCAACATCAACATCAAGTATGACGGCTACATCAAGCGCCAGATGAAGCAGGTGGAGCAGTTCAAGAAGATGGAAGAGAAGAAAATCCCGGAGAACATCAATTACGACGAGATCCAGAGCCTGCGCATCGAGGCGAAACAGAAGCTGAACCTGTACCGCCCGATCAACATCGGCCAGGCGTCACGTATTTCGGGCGTTTCCCCGGCGGATATTTCGGTTCTGCTGGTGTATCTGGGACATAAATAAAAGACGGAGAAAAGTATGAAAGAATATAATCTTGAGGGATTTGAGCGCGGCCTTGCGGAGCTTGGCATCGCGCTCTCCGAGGAGCAGAAAACGCAGTTTCTGCAGTATTATGCGCTGCTGGTGGAGTGGAATTCGTTTATGAATCTGACGGCGATTACCGAGTTCGATCAGGTTATCACGAAACATTTCCTCGACAGCCTGTCGCTGGTGAAGGTCTGTGATGTGGCACAGGCGGGACGCATTCTCGATGTGGGAACGGGAGCCGGTTTTCCGGGAATCCCGCTGAAAATTGCGTTTCCGGAGGTGGAAGTCGTGCTGCTGGATTCGCTGAATAAGAGGGTGAAATTCCTGAATGAAGTGATCGGACAGCTTGGACTTTCCAAAATTACGGCCATTCATGGAAGAGCCGAGGATTTCGCACGCCAGAAGGAGTACCGGGAGCAGTTTGATCTCGTGGTATCGCGCGCGGTGGCGAATTTGAGTTCGCTTTCGGAGTATTGTCTGCCATATGTGAAGGTCGGAGGACGGTTTGTCTCATATAAATCGGGCAAATTGAATGAGGAGCTTGTCGCAGCTCAAAAAGCGATTCATGTGCTTGGCGGCGAGGCAAAAGAGCCGGTTTATTTCCAGCTTACGGGAACGGAGGACGAGAGATCGTTTGTCTGTATCGAGAAGGGGAAGCAACGCCGAAGAAGTATCCGAGAAAAGCGGGAACACCGGCGAAGGAGCCGATTCAGTAAAGAATAATATATTTTGAAAACTGAGCGTCGCATTCTTGTTATTTCAATGATGAGTTAGACGCGCAAAATTTTGAATAAAAAGCAAGGCAGCATACCACAGAGAAATTTGTGGCATGCTGCCTTGCTTTTTGGTTGGGAGAATAATGGTCAGATAAGCGAACATAATAGATTATCATACAAAAAATATGTGTTCCCAGAGATGCTTTATTATAATGTGTTTGAAAAGAGAAGTTAATGAAATTTTGTGATCACAAGATTCACGTCGAGCATGTAAAATTTTCTGTGATGCAAAATTTTATAAAGAAGGGAACACGCTATGAATATTTATGGTTACATACGAGTAAGTAGCGAGATCAAAATGAAGATCGGCAGTTATTATCGTTGAAACGAATTGGTGTTTTGGAAAAGAATATTTATCTGGATAAGCAGTCGGGCAGAGATTTTAACCGTCCGCAATATCGTAAAATGATACGAAAATTAAAGAAAGATGATTTGCTGTATATAAAAAGTATTGATCGACTGGGAAGAAATTATGAGGAAATTTTGGAACAATGGCGTGTGCTGACAAAAGAAAAAGGTGTTGATATTGTTGTCCTTGATATGCCATTGCTCGATACTCGAAGGGGAAAAGATCTGATGGGAACCTTTTTGAGCGATATTGTTTTACAGGTGTTGTCTTTTGTGGCAGAAAGTGAAAGCAAAAATATTCGTCAACGGCAGGCAGAAGGAATTGCAGCTGCAAAAGCAAAAGGAGTGAAATTTGGCAGACCGTCGCGGTCGGTACCGGATAATTTTGATGAAGTTCATAGGGAATGGAGAGAAAAAAAGATAACGTTAAAGGAAGCTGCGAAAGCATGTGACATGCCGGTTGGGACGTTTTATGGGAAGATAAGAAAAATGGAAGATGAAAAGCAAATGACAGGAGAGCAGAATTTGTAAATGTGTACTTTTGCAAATTCTGAAAATTCAAGTTACTTTGTTGTATTATACAATATTAGGAAGAAAAAAACAATGTGTTTTAGTGAAAATATATAAAGAAATAGAATGTATTTTCTGATCTGCAAAGTACACTTCTGAAACGGGGATAGTAGGGGGATGAAAAAGAAAAAATCGAAATCCAAAACCAAAGATATAGAAGCAGGAGGAATGTGTTATGACACGAAAAAAACAGATGTATTTGTTTTTAATGGTCTTAAGCATGATGATGCTAATTGGATGTGGTAAGTCAACATCGGGAACCAAAGAAGTTACAGATGGCAGCATTGTGGTTCAAGTTCCAGAGGGCAGTACTGTAGAGAGTTTATTTGATTTTACATCTACAGAGAATATCAGCTTAAGTGGTGCAGCAAGTGGAATAATTCATGTGGGAAATTTGGCAAACGGCAACTCAGTAGTATGGAAATCAGATTCAGTTTTTCTGTATCTGCAAGGAAAAGCCCAAGATGTAAGTGTGATATATTACTCGAACAGGCTTGATGATGATCCGATTCCCTATAGCGAATTTAAAGAATAATTTATGGTTCATGTTTGAAAAGAAGGAGAAAAATTAAATGACATATATACGTATCGGTGGCAGCAGTTTTTCTGATGAAGATATTTTTGCGTTTGTTATAGTTGTTTTAGTGATAGGAATCGCTTCCTGGATTGGATACTTTATTTTGAAATCAAAGGACAATTCCAAGCCACTGGAAAAATCGAAAGTAAAAATTCTTGAGAAACCAGTACAAAAAGGAAACATTGAATGGTATGTGGTTGAATTTGAAAATGGAGAGCGTAAAAGCTAGAAGTTTTCATGCAGACACCATATTTATTGCAGTAGGAGATGAAGGCATCCTAGAATATCGGGGAATTACAATTCAATCGTTTCGGCCATTAACAGCAAAAAAATAGATAAAAAATAAATTAAGAGAGAAGGAAGGATATGGGAACAGCTACATATGTAAAAATTTGTTGTCCACGGTGTGGAGAAAAAGACTTAAATATTATAGGAGATCGGGATATAGGAGGTGCTGTAGCAAGCGGAATGGGTGTTTCTGTGTTTGCTGGTACGAAAGCTGGAGTATTAGCCGGAGCGAGTGGCTTACAACAGAAGACATATTGGATCTGTAAAAAATGTGGAAGAAAATTTAGAAATCCAGATGAACTTATGGCAGAGATAGAAGCATACCAAAAACGGGCTAAAGGATTTAAAATTGTAGGAATAATAATGTCAGTATTGATGCTGGTAGCGGCGGCAGGAATGCTCATTAATGGAATCGGAATCATGGCATTGTTTTTCTTGATTCTGGATGCACCATTTATTTTAATGTATGCGGGTATCTGCATACCAAGTTCAGAGCCGAAAACAAGAGCTGAACGAAATTATGGAAGGGATGCAAAGAATGTGGCAATCTGGATCCAAATAAAATAGTGTTCGTGATAAAAATTTCAAAATGTGGAGGGAAATAAATGCTTTGCAAAAAATGCGGAACAGAAAATCCAGATGGGGCAAAATATTGCAGTAAATGTGGAAAAGCGCTAAATGAAAAGTCACCTGCAAAAAAAAACAGAGAAAAGGGTATTGTATTAGCATTGTGTGTGATTGTAGCAGTCGTACTTCTTGTTTATACACTTGGGGGAAGAAGCTACAAAAAGACAATAGATACATTTGTAACGTCGCAGTTTGCGGTAGATGCACAATCTATTGTAGAATTGCTTCCGGAAAAGGTAGTAGATAAAGCATTAGAGGAGACAGGATATAGCAAAACAGAGTTGGTAGATGAGGCGAATGATTCTCTCAAGAAACAAGTGGATTCCTTGGATCAATCGCTGGGAGATGACTGGAAACTGTCTTATAAAATGACAAATGTTGAAGATGTGACAGATGATGACCTGGATGATTTAAAAAGCAATTATGAAGATATAAACGTAAAAGTATCTGCAGCTAAAACTGTAGAGGTTGAGTTTACTTTGAAAGGAGATGAAACAGAAGTAAGCAATTCTCTGGAAATATCTGTAATAAAAGTAGATCGTTCTTGGTATTTAGATCTGTATACAATGGGAAACCTGTTTTAGAAGAAAAATCAGATGAAAAAAGGACTCTGTATGTTTTATACGGGGTCCTTTTTTGAAAGGAGCACAAATGGAAAAGAAAATGAGGAATATTTTGATCGCGTTGATAATAGGGTTTCAAGTATTTCCGATTACGGTATATGGAAAAGGGAAAGATGCTTTTCTGGCATATCAGGAAGCAATGCAGAAAACAGTCGTGTCAGGAAACTGGAAAGAAGAACTGGATATGGATGCAGATATGACAATTATCCAGGGAAAAGCAAAAACGAAAACGAAAGTTACATTGGATGCAGTTACAGAGGTATCTGGTTATGATGAGAATGACAGTTCTGCAGTTCAAATGACAGGCTCTGCCAGTATGGCTGTACTTGGACAAAAATATATATGGAATATGACGTATCGAGATGGGACGGCTCATTATGAATATAAGGAACCAGTAAAGCAAAACGGTAGATGTTGAGATGAATCCAAATTATTTTCAGTTCTCTTCATTAACGCAGAATATGATGAAAAAGAGTAAAATTTCTGGAAATGAGATTACCTTTACAATTCCGGCAGAGAAAGCGAATGAGATAGGAGTAGCCGCTGCTCAGATGGTAGAGGGAGTAGAAAATTTAAAATACAGCGATATAGAAACAAAAATAACCATAGATAAAACAACAGGAAAGATTGATGAAATTCTTATGGACTTTCAGGCATCTATGCAGTATCAGGGATATGATGCGGATATGCAGTATACAGTAAAATATAAATTTTTAAGTCTCGATCAGGGTGGAGCAGAGGAAACGGAACAGCAGAAGAATGAGGAGGAAAGCACACCAGAAGATGGATTAGCGGTTTATTCAGATTATACCAGTCTGAGTATTTGTAAAGATAATATCATTACGTTAAGTGCTGGAATTTCAACAATGGAGACTGATGGATGATGTTTCCGGAATTACATTTTGGTAGATGATTCATCAGTTCTTGAACTAAAAAAACAGGTGTGGCAGATAAACGACGTTATACAGAATGGAAAGGAATTCAGACGGGAACGGCACATGTGTTTTTCAAGACACAAATACAGTATATGAGTGAGATTCCAGTTACAGTGTATAAAGACCATGAGTATTCCTATACGGTAAATGCTGTGCCTGTACAATATATTGAAAAAGAATATGCTACCAATATTTATAATATGAATGGTTTATATATTGACAATTATGCATATGAAATAAATAAAGATAATAGGACAGCAAGTGTATCGTTTGATGTATACAACAGCAGTTACATATATGGAAGTGTAGAGACGTATGATGAAAATGGACGTTTAAAAGATGTGATTTTGATTAAAAAGATGAGTTCCAGTAATACGAGTATGAAAGGTGCATTGTGGGATAACACAAGTGGATTGATTTCTGATTTGAAAGATGGAACAATAGGAAGTTATCGACAGAAAAGTGGATTTTCAAAAAAGACGTCAAGTCAAGATAGAAATACCAAAAGATGGGTATATTAAAATCAGCAATGATCCACAGGATTCGGCAGTGGTCAATATTATAAATTCAGCGGATCTCCTGATTGGCATTGGCAAACTGGCAAAGACGATCAAAAATTTTGATGTGGACAGTGAAGTATTTAGCAAAGCATTGACTAAAAAACTTCTGGAAAGTAAAACATTTGTGACTTTAATTGAAGATGGAAGCGAGCTTCCGCAAAATTTATGTAAAGGTGTTTCAGATAAAGTATTTTTTTCGACAGAATCGTTGGGTTCATTTAGTCGAAACCATTATAAAAAATTTAAATGAATTTGATTTGATGGAGGTCATTGAGGATACAGCTAACGATTTCGGTGTGAGTATTGGCGAAAAAATATTTCATTTTGTATCTGGTCCTGCAGGAAAAGCTTTAGATGCAATATTTGTTATGGGAAAAGTTGAAAATGAATTTTTGCAGCATATGAATTTTATCAGGTCGCAGGGCGTGGGTTCTGTTTATATTCAAAATCAAAAAGGATTTCGGGCATCGCAGCAGATCAGGGTGGAGAGCAAAAATGGATTTTCAGATGAAACATCGTTGAGCGTTTTTAAAGTGGAGTTGGATTTTGAAAAATTGGAGGAACTAAAGAAAACAAATTTAGCGGCTTACAATGCGATTAAAGATCGAACATCTTACACATACAATATTTCACTTATGGAAAGCGGAGAAGAAATACAGCCAGAACAAAATGTGCAGGTATATATTCCAATTCCAGAAAAAATGAAGCTTTTTGCCTATCTTGGAAAAACAAAAATTTACAGGGTGGAAGCGGATGGATCCTTAACAGAAATGGATGTGAAAATAAAAAATGGAGAATTTACATTTGAAACATCACATTTTAGCGTTTATACATTGATAGAGGAGAGTCTAAGAAAAGAGATTATGTTAGTAATATTAAGCATTTTAGTTTTTGCTGGAATATTAGTATATTTGAGGAAAAGAAAAAAATAAATTGTAGGGCATTGTGTAACAAAAAAAGAATGTATTAAATCAAGTATAAAAAAGCAAATAAAGGTCATATCCAGTTATGGTGTAGAATTACGAAAACAAAATATTCCGATCAGCCAGACACTGGAGATTCACTGTTCCGCAGTTGCTGATTCGTCTTATATCGAAACTGACGATGCACAAGGAGGAACCAATATTGTCCTTGATGTTGCAAATCAGCCGGTGAAACATCAAAATAAGATGTTGGTAATTACTTTAGGAATTGGGATTCTGGCAATTGTTGTTATAGCTATTTTAGCAATTAAAAGGAAACAAAGAAAGTGAAAGGAAAGACCGGATGAAACATATCTAAAAACTAAAAGCTTGTAATGAAGAAACAGGTGCTATCTGAGAAAAAGAGATAGCACCTGTTTCTTCGTTATCCACAGCAGCCCGGAATCAGAAATCCGATGTAGCTGATGAGAAACAGTACAAGCCAGACTGCTCCCGGCAGGAGTGTCAGATGGCAGGAGGCGCGTTTCCACTCACCGGGAAGCTTTGCAGTGAGTGAAGAATAGCGTCATCGATCCAGACCATCAGCGGGACGAGCGCCGGCATCAGGTAGCGGCCCTGCGACTGGTAGTCGCTGAAATACGTGTTGTACATGTCCATGAACAGCGTGATCAGGCAGGCGAGGAACAGCATCACAAAGAGGAGAAGCTGCGGCTTTTTGCGGAACCAGTGCGGAACCATGCCGAGGAACAAAAACACTAGGAATCCGAATGCCATCAGGCGCGTACAGCAGATAAAGCACCATCGGGAGATGAACGGTCATGTAGGAGAACGAGCCGATGAAGCTGCTGACGGTCGAGAACAGCCAGTTGGAAGTGCGGCCTCCGGGGTTTGTAAATACGTCTGCTTAAAGCTCCAGCCTTCGGATGCCGGTGTCTGCCGGTTTTCCGGTTTGTACTCCTCAGTGGCATACAGCGATGCGGATTCCTTTGTGGTGCGCATGCCGAGCAAGTCTCCGTCGTGGATGACGGCATTGCGGATGAAGAACCAGCCGCCGATCAGGAAGGCGATAGCGAAAACAGCCAGCGCTTTGACAAAAATTTCTTTTGCCGGTTTCCGGAAATGAATCATCAGCGCGAAGAACAGCAGAATGCTGCACAGCAGGTACGCGTAGGCGTTATAGTACGACAGCGCGCAGAGTCCGCAGCCTGCTCCCAGGCCGATACAGTCTTTTTTGCAGAATGCGCTTTTCATGCCGCGAATCCAGAAATAGATGATCAGTGCGACCGTGAAAACGGCGAACGAGTCGTTGTTCACATAGCAGGAGAGGAACACGAACTGCGGCAGAAATCCGACGAAAATACCGCCAAGCAGTGCCGATTCGCGGCGTTCAAAGAGCTCTTCTCCGATCAGAAAGACAACGATCAGTGTGCCGGTGCCGGAAAGGACGCTGGTGAGGCGGGCGGCAGTTAAAAGAGCCGCTGCACTTTTCGTAAACAGCGATGTAATGGCCATAAACACGGAGCTGATGATCGCGGTCAGATACGGATACAGCGCATAGGAGAATCCCCACAGCGGATGGCGCACCGATTCTTCCATGCCGTTCGGCAGTGTGTGGTGTGAGACGATGTATTCCGGAATCAGCATCCGCATCGCCTCATCGGGGGCGTGTTCGGTTTTCAGGAAATCGAGGTGCCAAAAGAGATGCAGAAAAGCCGAAAATCAGCATATACTTGGCCAGTAGTAGTCTTTTTTATTCATAGAGTCTCCTAAAATCTCCAGTCCCGGACGGGAAAAAGTCCGGCGTAATATTTTGCGGCGGAACAAAAATGGAAAAGCGTCCGTCCGCGGATACGTTATAGTATACATGATTCTTATGGTAAAAGAAATTGATTTTTCGTCGAAAAACAAACAAACTGCTCCATGGCTTCACTGTTTTTTCACAAATTTTCCAGCAAATTATCACATTTTCAGAATAAGATAAAGTGTCTTTAGAAAATGAGAGCATCTCCGGCTCTTTCACCCCCAAGGGCGGGCCGGAACTGCTTTAAGAAACAAGGAGGAGGAACATTGATAGAGGTTAAAAATCTGGTGAAACGCTATGGCGACCACGTAGCTGTCAACAACCTGAGTTTTACCGTAGAAGAAGGCCAGATCTATGGTTTTCTTGGCCCAAACGGTGCCGGAAAATCAACGACCATGAACATCATCACCGGCTATCTGGCATCTACGGAGGGCGAGGTGCTGATCAACGGCCACAATATCCTGGAGGAGCCGGAGGAGGCAAAGAAATGCATCGGCTATCTGCCGGAGCTGCCGCCGGTCTACACGGACATGACCGTTCTGGAATATCTGAAATTCGTGGCGGAATTAAAGAAAATTCCAAAGGATCAGAGAAAGAAACAGATTCTTGAGGTCATGAATCTGGTGAAGATCACCGATATGCAGAACCGTCTGATCAAGAACCTGTCGAAAGGATACCGTCAGAGAGTCGGACTGGCACAGGCGGTGCTCGGTTATCCGCCGATCATCATTCTCGACGAGCCGACCGTAGGTCTGGACCCGAAGCAGATCATTGAGATCCGCGATCTGATTAAATCACTGGGCAAAAAACATACCGTTATCTTAAGTTCCCATATCCTTTCCGAGGTCAGCGCCGTCTGCGATTACGTCATGATTATCGCAAAGGGACAGCTCGTTGCGAGTGATACCCCGGAAAACTTAAGTAAACTGATGCTTGGATCAAACACGGTTACATGTACCGTTCACGGAACGAGAAAGCAGCTGGTTCCGGCGCTTAATGCGCTCGATGCAAAAGAGATCCAATATGAAAATACGCCGAATGAGGAGCAGATTAAGGTAAAAATTACCACGGAAAAGGATAAGGATATCCGCGAGGAGCTGTTCTATGCACTGGCAAAGGCCAACTGCCCGATCCTCGAGCTGACTTCCTCCTCGATGTCTCTGGAAGACGTCTTCCTGGAGCTGACCGATGATTCCGGAAAGGCTGCAAGAAAGCTGAAAAAAGCAGAGAAAGAACAGCTGAAACAAAAAGAATGTGAAAAAGAATGTGAACCAGAAGCAGACAAAACGGCTGTCGGGGAAACGTCTGAAGAAAAAAGCACAGATGCAGCGGAATCAGCCGCTGAAACAAAACAGGAGGAGGGAGACGCACAATGACGGCGATTTATAAAAAAGAGTTAAAAAGCTATCTGACAAGCATGATCGGATATCTGTTTATGGCGTTTACTCTGGCGCTGTTCGGCCTGTATTTTACGGCCATCAATCTGCAGCAGGGTTACCCGGAGATCGGATACGCGCTGCAGAATTCCGCATTTATTCTGCTGATCGCAGTACCGGTTCTGACAATGCGTGTCCTGTCGGAGGAGCAGAAAAATAAGACGGATCAGCTGCTCCTTACCGCACCGGTAAAAATTTCCGATATTATCCTTGGAAAATATCTGGCGCTTCTCACCATTTATGTGATTCCAGTGCTGATTATGTGCCTGTATCCGCTGCTTCTTGGAACCCACGGAACAGTTTCCTACGCTGTATCCTACACTTCGATCCTTGGCTATTTCCTGCTGGGAGCAGCCTATATTTCGGTCGGTGTGTTCGTTTCCTCCATCACCGAGAGCCAGGTCATCGCAGCCGTTGTCGGCTTTGTGATCCTGTTCCTGTGCTACGTGGAGAGCGGTATCGCAAACTTCTTCCCGGAAGGAGCCGGAAGCTCTTTCTTTGCTTTCTTTATCATCATTGCACTGGTATGCCTCTGGATCGGCAGTATGATTAAAAACCCGATCATTACAGGTGTGATTGCCGTGATCGGCGAAGGCGCGCTGACGGCAGTTTACTTCACAAAATCCACCCTTCTCGAGGGCAAAATCCAGGATCTGCTCGGTGTATTCAACATGGCAGGCCATATGGATAACTTTGTGAACGGTATTCTGGACATTGGCGGTGTTGTTTACTACCTGTCCGTCATTGCAATCTGCACTTTCCTTGCAATGCAG
>ENA-OQDW01000155-OQDW01000155.1-human-gut-metagenome-genome-assembly--contig:-NODE-155-length-27391-cov-2.999010_pt1 | contig 27391 bp, 30 predicted proteins | sample MGYA00242784_ERZ504613 | MGnify/ENA primary metagenome ERZ504613 (study PRJEB26092, sample SAMD00036330) | human gut metagenome | host: Homo sapiens | study: EMG produced TPA metagenomics assembly of...
ACAAACCGTACGTCACCCTTCCACGGGTCAGCAACGTACTGACCCTCTGGGGTCTGAGCAAACCACTAGTTACTAGTTGGTTTTGATTTGGCATTGTTTCTTTCGAAAATATGTGATATTATATCAATAATTTACATGGAATTGAAAAATAAACATACTATTTGAATAAATGGCGGTGAATGATGGTAGAAGATTTTAAAAATTTTACGCAGTATAAGCGTGAAACGGCGCCGGTCAATATTTGGATGGTGGGGGAGACTTATTGCGACGAAGGCTTCCGAATTGAACGCAGTGAATCTGACCTGATGGCGCTTGAATTCATTATCAGCGGGGAAGGCACGCTGGAGATTGATGGACAGACGCTTCATCCCCTTGAGAACGACGTGTTTTTTTTGCGCAAGGGGAGCAGACATCGGTATTACGCGGATCGTGAAAACCCATGGCATAAATATTGGGTGGTGTTCGATGGCCCCGTAATGCAGGCCTGTGCGGAAAACTATCTGCCAAAGGATACTTACCTGTTTCACGATTGCAATAATTTGCAGTATTTTCAGGAGATTTTTCGCCTGTCAAGGGATATTGTTGTCTATGAGCAGATGGCGTCTGAGATCACTGTGCAGCTGATGAAAATATTTGTCAGTTTGCATAACCGCTCTTTTGGAGAATCCCAGTCGCTCGCAGAGCAACTTCGGCACAGACTTGATGCGAGCATAGAAAAAACGTTTTCTCTGGATCTTTTATGCGAGGAGTTTAATTATTCCAAAAACTATCTGATCCAGGTTTTTAGAGCGCAATACGGTGTTACACCCTATCAGTATTATCTCAATGGGAGGGTGGAAGCAGCGAAAATGCTCCTGCAAAATACAGGGATGCCGATAGGAGAGATTGCGGCCCGTTTAGCATTTGAGGATCAGCAATATTTTGCAACGCGCTTCAAGCGGGCTACGGGTTATGCACCTATGAAGTTTCGTAAAATGTTCCAGAAATGAGCGGCTGCTCAGTGTGACTTTTTAAATATATAATGTGATATTTTCTATTATTTGCACTGCTTATTCGTGATATTTTAATTATATAAACAAAAACGAGGGGGAGAAATCAAATTGGAACAGCCTTTTCGATTCTTCGTTGTAACGGATACGCATTATTTTGAAAACGATCTGGGTGCGAGCGGGGAGGCATATGAAAAAAGGAGCGCGACCGATCAAAAATGCATTGCAGAAACGGGCGCAATTATTGATGCGGGGTTTTCCCAATTGCTAGAAGATCATGATACGCAAACGGTGCTGATTCCAGGCGATTTGATTTTTAATGGGGAGAAGGAGAGCCACCGTGGCTTTCTAAAAAAGCTGCAAAGACTGCAAGCGAATGGGAAAAAAATCTATTTGATCACCGCGAAGCACGATTTTAACGATGCCCCCGTAGGTTATGTGGGCGATCATGAGGTGCCGGTTGAGGGCACGGCGCGGGAGGAACTGTATGCGCTTTATTATGAGTTCGGCTTTTCCACTGCGATCAGCGAGCATCGCAGGACACTATCTTATGTGGCGCAGCTTGCAGACGGCGTCCGGCTTCTAGCGCTCAACTGCGATGGGGATGGCGAGGCTTTACCGGCTTTGACGCGGAGCAGATGGAGTGGATTCTCCGCCAAATTGCGGATGCCAAGGAGAGTGGGAATTTTATTTTTGCAATGACGCATTACCCTGTGCTGCCTGGTTCGCCCGTGATGGAGCTGATCGGAGATGCGAAAATAGATCATTGGCAAAAAACGGCGGATACGCTGGCCGATGCCGGTCTCAATCTGATTTTTACAGGCCATATGCACATGCAGAGCATCACCAAGCGCGTTTCACAGCAGGGGAATCCCCTCTATGATATTTGCACGGGCTCCTTCGTAGGGTGCCCATGCGCCTACCGAAAGGTAACGTTCCTGCCGGACGGCAACGTTCAAATCCAATCGGAAACCATCCGGGATTTTGATTGGGAGAAGGGCGGCCGCACGGCGCAGGAATATTTTAAGTGGCGCTTTGATCGGATGATTACGGATATTCTCGATGCGATGGCGGATGATTTTGAGTTTTTTATGAGCCGCCTCGGCGGGGCTAAGCCGAACCAGAAGCTGCGGCTTCCGGTAAAGCTTGCCGGGAAGCTGCTTCAAAGGCTAACGCTCGGCGGAGTAGGCAGGCTCTTTTTTGTGCATGTTGATCCCTCTCTACGCCATGTGCTGCTTAGGGATCAGGCAGTGGAGCTGGTGCGGAATATCTTTGTGGGGAACGAGCCTATGTGCAAGGCACGCCGCTCTATGAGGCGATGGATCGGTTGCTTTGCCGCCTTTCCCCCATCCTGCATGTGGTGGAGAGAAAGGTAGGCGCGGGGAATCCGACGCTTTCTGATCTGCACGCATTTGTTTTGTCGCTGATCGGGGATGAAAACCAGATAGATGATGAGGCGGTTTTACCGATCGGCTGGATCAAAGAATAAAAAGGGAGAGATTCGATGGAAAACACCATTCAAAGCGCTCCGGCGCAGCAGAAAAAGCATGTATCCAATCAAGAGTTCGTCCTTTTCCTAATCAGCGTATTTTTCTACACAAACATGACCGGTATGGTCAACGGTTACCGTCAGGCATATCTTGTCAATGTGCTGCGGCTGGATAGCGGCAGCGTTTCGCTGATTAACGCGATCTGCGGTATCCTGGGTTTTGCGCTGAGCTTCTTTTACGCAATTATTATGGATAACCGAAAAAAGAGCAAGCTCGGCAAATTCCGTCCACTTGGCCTTGCGTCGGCGGTGCCGATGGGCATTTTAACCGTGATGATGTTTGTCACGCCCCAAATGCCGCTTCCTATCATGATCGCCTATCTCTGCACGGTGCAGCTGCTTCAGGGCGCGGCATCCTATTTTGGAAACAGCGTGAATATGGTTGGCGTTGTGATGACGCCTAACACGCAGGAGCGTGATAAGATTCTGTCCTTCCGAGGGATTTCGAGCGCAATTGGGAACTCGGCCCCGCTTGTGATTGTGCTTGTGATCGGCCTGCTGCGCAAGCCCGGCATTATCCAGACAGAGGCGATGATGTATATTGTTTCCGCCGCGCTGTGCGGCCTGGTCGGCACACTCTCTATGCTGGCGGGTATGAAAGCGGTGCGCGAGCGTATCGTTTATAGCGAGAAGCGGGAAAACCCGCTTTTAGGCTTCCGTGATGTGATCGGCAACAAATATGCAATTCTGGTGCTGATTAGCGAATTCTTAAAGAATTTCCGCCAGATTGCAAATTACATGGGCATTTTCCTGGCTGTGGCGCTGTTGGGCGACCCGAGCAAGTTTATTCTGTTTGGCCTGCCGACCGGCATCGGCACCTTCGTCGGCATGCTGATTGTTAATGCGCTGCTCAAAAAGTTTACCAGCAAGCAGATTTATATTGCATCCGGCGTTTATTCCGTGCTGGCGAACGGTGCCGCGTTTGCCACGGGGATTCTTTGCTTCAACCACCCCGAGCAATCCTCTTTGACCGTTCTGTTTGTGGTTTGCCTTTTCCTCATTGGCTTGCAGTTTGGCGCGTCCAATTTGCTGCCGAGCATGTTCCAGGCAGATATTCTGGAGGATATTGAGCTCAAAACAGGCAAGCGGCTGGATGCGAGCCTCGGCTTTATCATCAGCGCAGGTTCCTCGCTCAGCGGCTTGATCGCACAGTCCCTCTCGCCTCGTATTCTGTATGGCGATCACTCGATCATCCAGTATATCCAGCCGGTAGATCAGATGGTTGATGGCGTAATGCAGACGGTTTATCAAACACAAGCCTATGATACCAAGGTGAAGCTCTTGTTCTTCTACACACTGTTCCACGGCATGATGATGCTGCTGGCGGGGCTCCCCTTCTTCCTTTACAAGCTGACGGGTAAGGAGCGCGACCGCGTGCATGAGGAAGTTTTGCGCAGGCGCGAGGCGCTTGGCGAAGAGCTCGGCGTCACGAAAGGCGAGGAAGAGGCTCGTTGATTTCATCCTATGTGATAGGCGCGTTGCAGGGGTGGCGAAGAAGCCTGATGAAGCCGTGTGAATGGATGGAAAAGCAGTGTGGCAGGAAAAAATGAGCACCGAGAGTCGCCGCCCTTCTGCATTGACAACTAGAGGTGTTTGTTGATGATTTAGGTAGAGCATGGAAGGTCAGACGGCGGATATCCTGACGATCCCAGTTTGATGCCGATTAGCAGTTATTTTTTCGTTCGAAAGGGAGAGAGCCAATGCGCCTTGTTGAGAAAATTGCTGAGAAGATGTGGGAGAATACTGCCAAAGCGGATGCGAAACGCATTGCTTTGCAGAGGCCAACGCCGGGAATTACGCAGGTGACGGACATCGCCTACCTGCCGGATGGGCATCGCGGCCATCTGCTGGACGTTTACTATCCGGAGGGCACGGCCGAACCGCTGCCGGTGGTGATCGATATCCACGGCGGCGGGCTGATGTATGGCTATAAGGAGCTCAACAAATATTATAATCTTGCTATCGCCTCACGGGGATTCACCGTGGTTAGCCTGAGCTACCGGTTGGCGCCGGAGGTGCTGTTCCCGGAGCAGGTGCGCGATATCCTAGCCGCCTTTCGCTGGATTGCGGCGCATGGCGCGGAATACCCTTGCCAAATGGAAAATCTCTTCCTGACGGGGGATTCGGCGGGTGGCCTGCTCGCAGCGTATACAGCATTGGTGAATGAAAGCGTGGACCTTCAACGGATTTATGGCACGCAGGCTCGGGGCTGCGTTTCAATGCCTTGGGCCTTACCTCCGGCATGTTTTTGACGACGCGTGGGGCGATGAAGATTTTGCGCTCCACCATCTTCGGGGCGGATTACCACAAGCAGGCTTTTTATGCCTGCATGGATTTTGCAAATCTGACGGAAACGGCAAAGCTTCCACCCTGCTGTCTTGTTACAAGCCGGCAGGATTTCATCCGATCGCATACGCTCGATTTTGAACGGCGGCTCACGGCAAAAGGTGTGCCGCATCAACTGCATGACTGGCCAAAAGGGATAAAAGAGCGCCCGCTTCAGCATGTGTTCAGCGTGGCGTATCCGGAGTGGCCGGAGAGCAGGCAGACGATTGATGAAATGACGGCATTTTTTATGCGATATGCAAAGATACCGGTGGTTGTAGGCTCACAAGATTAAAACGAATGAGATGGTGCGTGTGGGGGATGCTGCTTTTGACTCAGAGTTCTGCCGGGTGGAGTACCGGATGGCGGACAGCGTGGTGTTTTTGGCATGGAAAAATTTTGCCGCTTGGAGGATTATCGCAGGCCCGCGCACTTTGAACTGGAACTCCTCCAAGAGCACCCGGGCTGCTTTCTTGTGATCGCCGCGCGCAACGGCTTTGAGGACGATCCGGCGGATGTGGAATGGGGCTTCTCTTTTTTGCTTCCGGAGATGGCTGAGGCAAGCTGCCAAGGCGTGGCATTCCTTATGGCGGAAGTGAGCGCGATCAAAGAATAAAAAGAAGAAATGGATTTTTGGATGCGGGAATGTTCACGCTATTTCCCTGTGAAGAAGGCGAGCAGCTATGTAGAGGCTGTTAGGCAATTGAAAGCATAACAACAGGGTATAAATGGCGTTGCTTTGATGGCCGTTTTGCAGTGGGAATTGGCGTGGGGCGCTGCTGTTTATTGTAGAATAAAAATAATAATCAAATAGGTATTTATAATAAAAACAGCCATGCGCCCGTTTGGGCATGCATGGCTGCTTTGTTGCATTAAGGAAGCATGGTGAAATGAGGATGAACTGCGGCGCAGGCAGCGCGGCGCCCTAATCCTTTTCGTATCGTGATAAGAATGCCTTTGTCCTGTCGTTTTTCGGGTGGTTGATCACCTCGTCCGGCGTGCCCTCTTCCGCGATAACACCGCCATCCATGAAAACGATGTAATCCGCCACATCACGCGCAAAGGCCATCTCGTGCGTGACGATTACCATCGTCATATGCTCTGCCGCAAGCGAGCGGATCACCTTGAGAATTTCGCCTGTTAGCTCCGGGTCGAGCGCGCTGGTGGGCTCATCGAAGAAAAGCACCTGCGGGTTGAGCGCCAGGGCGCGCGCGATGGAAACACGCTGCTGCTGGCCGCCGGAGAGCTGGCAGGGATAGGCCTTTTCTTTATCCGCCAAACCCATTTTGCCGAGCAGCTCACGGGCTTTTTCCTGCGCCTGCTTTTTATCTATCCCAGCGATCACCTGCGCCTCCGTAATGTTTTTCAGCACAGAGAAATGCGGGAACAGGTTAAAATTTTGAAAAACAAGGCCGAATTTTGAACGGATTTTTTTGAGAGTCGTTTTATCGGCATATACCGTTTTTCCATGCTCATCCGTATGCACCAGCACGTCTGCCCCATAGCAAATTGTGCCTTCGTCGACCGTTTCAAGCATCGTCGCACAGCGCAGCAGTGTTGATTTGCCGGAGCCGGAAGGCCCGATAATGGCGACGACCTGCCCCTTCTCCACATGCAGGGAGATATCTTTCAGGACCTCCAGGCCGCCGAACCCCTTACGCAGGTTGTTGATGGTGAGCAGCTCTTCCATAGAAATGTTCCTTCCTTTCTGACAGCCGGGGAATTGCACCGGTTCCGGGGAAGCTGGGGCTTCCGCCTTTGGCGGGCAGGCACAACGCTCGTTTGAAAGAAGTGTGAAAGCTTTTTTCAAACGGCTCCCTCTTTATTTATAGTAGTTAAGCGATTTTTCGACGCGCTCCATGATAAAAGCAACCACATAGTTTGCGATGTAGTAAAACACGCCGGCAACAAAGAATGGGATAACAGAGGATTGCGAAGTGGCAAGCATCTTTGCGGCCGTAAACATCTCCACAACGGAAATGGAGAAGGCAAGAGAGGTATCCTTCACCAGCGTAATGATTTCATTGGTAACAGAAGGCAGGATGTTTTTTGCCACCTGCGGCAGAATGATGCGCAGGAAAGTCTGGCTTCTAGTGAAGCCCAGCACCTGGGCCGCCTCATATTGACCAACGGGCATCGATTCAATGCCGCCGCGGTAGATCTCCGCAAAATAGGCCGCGTAGTTGAGAACGAAGCCGACGATTGTGGCGATAAAGCGGTAATTATCCGGCAACGTAACCTCCCAATTCAATTTAACAATCAGGAACCCTGGCGCAAAATATACCACCATGAGTTGCAGCATCAGTGGCGTCCCGCGCATAACACTGATAAAAAATCGTGTCAGCCAGCTCAAAGGCTTTATTTTTGACATGCGCCCAAAAGCGACCAAAAGGCCCAGCGGCATGCTCAGCACCAGCGTCAGGAAAAAGATGGCGCCCGTCGTCAAAAAGCCCTCCCCAAGTTGGGTGAAGATCGCCTGCATATTGACCTCGGCCGACAGTAAAACTGGAATCGGCATGGAATAACATCCTTCCTTTAATGCGATAAGACTGCTACGAAAAGTGATAATACTACTGTAGTAGCGTGATAATACGGTATAGTATAGCAAAAAAACGGCGGGAAGCAACCGTTCCCGCCGTTTTTCATTTGGATCTGTTAGGAATTGGAGACCGTAACATCCTTGCCGAACCACTCTTTTGAAATTTTGGAGAGCGTTCCGTCCTTCGCCATGGCGTCGATCTGAGCCTGCACCTTATCACGCAGCTCGGTGTTCCCCTTGAGGAAGCCAACGGCATATTCCTCTTCTGCGAGGGCTTCTTCCAGCACCTTGTAGTTACCACCCTGTTTTGTGATGTTGTATTGGGCAACAATTTCGTCCATCAATACGGCGTCCACAGAGCCATCTTCAACTCGTTAAGCGCATCGAGGTTGGTGCTGGTCGTCAGCACTTTGCCGAGAGAGGCTTTGAAATCCGCCTTTGCGTTCAGCGCCTTTTCCGCGCTGGAATCTAGCTGAAGCGCCAGCTTTTTGCCCTTGAGGTCGTCAAGCTTGGTGATCTTGGAGTTGTTGAGCACAACGATCACCTGCTGGTTTTTCATGTAGGGCTTGCTCCAGGTATAGTCATTTTCACGGCCGGTCATTGTGAATCCATTCCAAATCAGGTCGATATTCCCGTTTTTTAGCTCGGCGTCCTTGGAGTTCCAATCGATCGCCTGAAGTTTAATATCCATATTCAGGCGCTTGGCAACCTCTTTTGCAAGGTCAAGATCAAATCCACATAGTTACCATTGTCATCTTTAAAGCCCATCGGGGGGAATTCTGCGTCGAAGCCGACGGTTAGAGTGCCGTTTTTGGCGGCGTTCGTGCCGCCTTCCCCTGCGGGGTCTGTGTTATCCCCTCCAGTGCAGGATGCAAGGCCCAGCGTTAACACAACCATCACGGCTGCCAGTGCGAGGGCGATGATTTTTTTCTTCATGTTGTCTCCTCCATTTTTTATGTTGCGTTTTCCACAGCTGGGATGAGCCAAACCGTGGCTTTTTACAGCGGTATTGTAGCATATTACCATGCTAAAGTAAAGCCTTTTTTCTGAGATTTTCATAGTGCTTTCCAACCAGCAAAAACCATTTGCATGTACCCCTGAAATGATGTATACTAAAGTATCATTATCCTGCGGCTAATTGTCTTTTTTACATGATGAAAACAGTGCGCCGCTTTGCGCTGCGCCGGGCCGCAAAAAAGGGAGGAACCCTTACGCTGGCTTATCTTGATAACAGCGCCACCACCCGCGTTTGCGAGGAGGCGGCACAGGAGATTTTATATACCCTTACAGAGGGCTATGGAAACCCATCCTCCCTCCATGCCAAGGGCTTTGAGGCTGAGCGGCTGCTCAGGCAGGCTCGTGAGCGCGTGGCAGGGCGCATTGGTTGTGCGCCGGAGGAAGTGCTTTTCACCTCCGGCGGGACGGAAGCGAACAACCTGGCCGTTTTTGGCGCGGCACAGGCGCTTGCACGCCGGGGCCACAGGATTGTGACGACGGCGATCGAGCATCCAAGTGTGGAAAAACCGATGCGGGAGCTGGAGCGGCAGGGGTTTGAGGTGATTTTCCTCCCCGCTGGAGAAGATGGTAAGGTGCGCAGGGAAGATCTTTTTGAGGCGGTCAATAGCGATACCATTTTGGTCAGCATGATGGCGGTCAACAATGAGGTCGGCTCCCTCCAACCATTGGATGCTGTGCGTGGGGCCATTAAGCGGGCGGGAGCGCCCGCACTGTTCCACTGCGATTGCGTGCAGGGGTTCGGCAAGCTGGAAGTAAAGCCTGCTGCAATTGGCATTGATTTGATGACGGTCAGCTCCCACAAGATCCACGGCCCTAAAGGGCTGGCGCCCTTTATATCCGCCGCGGCGTGCGGGTGAAACCGCGTGTTTTCGGCGGCGGGCAGGAGAAAGACCTGCGCCCCGGCACGGAGGCAATGCCTGCGCTTGTCGGCTTTGGGGCGGCCTGTGCGGCGCTGCCGGAGGTGAAGGCGGGCCTTGCGCATGCCACGGAGCTTCGGGATATTTGCTGGAGCAGATCGGCGGTCTGCGCGGCATTACGCTGAATTCCCCACCGGATGCGCTGCCCTATATCGTTAACCTGTCGATCCCCGGCCTGCGTTCCGAGCCGGTGCTCAACCTCCTCTCGGAGATGGGGGTATATGTATCAAGCGGCTCCGCATGTGCGAAAGGGCACAAAAGCCCGGTGCTCACGGCGCTCGGCTTGCCGGATACGCGCATCGACAGCGCGCTGCGCATCAGCTTTTCCCGCTTTACAACCCCACAGGAAATTGACGCACTGGTAGCGGGGATCAAACGAGTGCAGCAGGTGCTCAGAAGAATTTGAGTATTCAGATCGATACATGGCGCTGCAAATCGGGTGACACATCCCGTGGGCGCGAAAGGACGAAGTTATTTACATGAAAGAAATTATTCTAGTCAAGGATGGGGAGCTTGCCCTGAAAGGGCTCAACCGTTCTACATTTGAGGATATTCTGGTAAAAAACATGCGGCGGCGGCTTTCGCCCCTTGGTAAATTTGCCTTTACCAAAAGCCAGTCTACCGTGATGATTGAGCCGTTGGAAGAGGGGATCGATCTCGACGAGGCGGCAGGCAGGCTGACCCGTGTGTTCGGCATCGCCGGCTTCAGCCGCGCCGCGCAGGCGCCCAAGGAAATGGGCGAAATTTTGCGCATAGCAGGCGAATACCTTGCACCGCAGTTGATGGAGGCCGCTTCCTTTAAGGTGGAGGCAAAACGGTCAGATAAGAAATTTCCGCTCAAATCCCCGCAGATCAGCGCGGAGCTGGGCGGCTATCTGGGCGAAAAATTTCCGCATCTGCACGTTGACGTACATCATCCAGATGTGATCGTTACGGTTGAGGTGCGCGATCAATGGGCCTATATCCGGGGCAACCAGCAAAAGGGCGCGGGCGGTATGCCCGTGGGCTCCGGCGGCAGGGTGGCGCTGCTTGTTTCAGGTGGGATCGACAGCCCGGTTGCGGGTTGGATGATGGCAAAGCGCGGCTTGCAGCTGACGGCTGTCCATTTTGCTTCCCCGCCCTATACAAGCCCTCGGGCGGAGGAAAAGGTGCACGCCCTGCTCCGGAGAGTAGCGCGCTATGCCGGGCATATTTCCCTATTCGTCGTGCCGTTCACGGAGATTCAGGAGCAGATTAAGGATCATTGCCCCGAGGACCTATTTACGCTGATCATGCGCCGCGCGATGATGCTGCTCGCAGAGCGGATCGCCCGCAAGGAGGAATGCGGCGCACTGGTCACAGGGGAAAGCATCGGCCAAGTGGCGAGCCAGACACTACAGGCAATTGCCTGCACGGATGCGGTGGCGGAGATGCCGGTATTCCGGCCGCTGATTGCAATGGATAAGGATGAGATCGTTGCGCTTTCCCGCAGGATCGACACCTTTGAGATATCGATTCAACCCTATGAAGATTGCTGCACGGTATTTACGCCGAAGCATCCCAAAACCCGGCCGCAGCTCGACGCGGTGGAGAAGGCACAGGCGCTGATCCCCCTGGAAGAGCTCATGGAGCGAGCGCTGGCGGGTGTAAAAATTGTGCCGATCGATGCGTGAGTCCATTCCCTATCGTGTTCTTTAAAGGAAGTTTTATGTAATGAAAGCTGAAATATTATCAGTTGGAACAGAGCTTTTGCTCGGCGATATTGTCAACACAGACGCCCAATTCCTTGCTAGGGAGCTAGCGCGGCTGGGGGTCACCGTGCTTTATCACAGCACGGTGGGTGATAATGAAGAGCGGCTTTCCGATTTGCTGCAAACGGCGCTCTCCCGCAGTGATCTCGTGTTGACCACTGGTGGGCTCGGCCCCACCGCGGATGACCTGACCAAAGAAGTGTGCGCGAAAGTGCTCGGCATTCCCTTGGTGGAGGATGCAGAGAGCATGCGGCGTATGGAGGCTTTTTTCCAGGCCCGCGGGCAGGAGATGCCGGAGACGAACCGCAAGCAGGCGTTTCTGCCGCAGGGCTGTGTTGTGTTTCGCAACGATCACGGCACCGCGCCCGGCTGCGCAGTGGAGAAGGGCGGGAAGATCGTGATCAACCTGCCCGGCCCGCCGCGTGAGCTCAAGCCCATGTTCCTGGAGCAAGCGCTTCCTTATCTTTCGCGTTTTGCCGGCGGGGTGATCGTATCGCACACGGTGCGCACCTTTGGTATCGGCGAAAGCGCAATGGCAGAGCGGGCTGCGCAGTTTTTAGCGCAGGAGAATCCGACCGTCGCACCCTATGCGAAGGATGGGGAGGCGCTGTTGCGGGTGACGGCAAAGGCAAATTCCCAAGCGGAGGCAGACGCCTTGTGCAAGCCCACTGTGGAGGCGCTGTGTGCGCTTTATGGCAAGCTTGTTTACGGCGTGGATGTGGGCAGCCTACAGCAGGCCGTTGTGCAAATGCTGCGCGGGAGAGGCCTCAAAATCGGCCTGGCGGAATCCTGCACGGCTGGGCTGATTGCCAAGCGGATTACGGAGATCCCCGGCTCCTCCGAGGTGCTTGAGTGTGGGATCGTCTCCTACTCCAACCGGATCAAGGAGGAAGTGCTCGGCGTATCCCCGGCTACTATTGAAACATACGGCGTGATTAGCGCCGAAACCGCCGCCGAAATGGCGGCCGGCGCGCTTCGCATCAGCGGCGCGGAGATCGGCCTAGGCGTGACGGGGCTGGCAGGGCCGGATGGAGACGATCACGGCAACCGGCGGGGCTCGCCTTTATCGCGCTGACAGATGGGGCGCACACGCTTCAACGCACGGTTCATACCGGCCGAGGGGGAGATAATCGGGAATATAACCGGTTTGTAATTTCTTCCCATGCGCTGGATCTGATCCGGCTGTATCTATTGGAATACCAATAGCAGAAAGGGCTTTTGCCTCATAAAAGCCCGGAGATTACCCTCTGCTTGATCATACTCTACCGAAAGGCGGAATTATCAATGGCTCAAAATCATTCTGGAAACCGGTTGTTGCATGCTGTTTTCCCCTTCCCTGGAGATGCGGCGCTTACATGGGTGCGTAAGATCATAGCGATTTTATCTGTATGCGCGATCCTTGCGAGCAGCGGGGTGCTGATTTACCGCGTTGCACAGCCACAGGCGCAGCAGGGGGAAAAGCCCGCGCAGGCGCAGGCAGACCCCATCCTCTCCGCGCTGAAAACGAAATATCCCGCTCCACGCCGCCAGAGGGGATGCAGGAGAAATTTAAACACCTTTATGCGGTGAATAACGACGTGGTTGGCTGGCTGACCATTCCAAACACCCGAACGGATACCCCAATCCTGCACGCAACAAAGGCGCAGGGCGGTAATGACTACTATCTGCGCTATAACTACTATCATAAATATACGGAGTTTGGCGATCCATTCATGGATTACCGCAACAATGAGAAGGAGCTATCCCGCAACACGATTCTCTATGGGCACAACCTACAGGGCGATTCGCTTGATAATGGCATGTGCTTTACTGGCGTGATGGGCTACCATACGCTGGAGGCTACCGGAATGCGCCTGTAATCACCTTTAATACGCTTTATAAAGACTACAAATGGAAGGTGATCGGCGCTTTTGTTGCCACAACGAAGGCAAAGGATGATAACGGCTATGTGTTCAATTATATTTACCCGGATATGAATGATGAGAAATTTATGCAGTATATCGACGAGGTGCGTCAGCGCAGTCTCTTTACGACGGATGTCGATGTGCAGAAGGATGATAAGGTGCTCACACTTTCCACCTGCACCTATGAGCTTGGCACGAGCATTGACACGCGTTTCGTCGTGGTTGCTCGTATGGTACGCGATGGTGAGAGCGAAGCGGTGGATGTTTCCAAAGCAAAATTAAATCCCAACCCACATTATCCGCAGGCTTGGTATGACCGCCACGGCAAAACGAACCCTTATAAAAATGCGGAGCGCTGGTATCCCTTTTAAATTTAGGGTGCACTTGGGAAACCAATATCCCTTCTATAGGAGGGTTTGCAGATGAAACACAGTGAAAATAAGGCGGCAGGCGCGCATCAGCAGGCGAAAGGCCTGCTGGACGAGCTGGAAGAGGTCCGCAGGAAATATGGCCTGGCAGAGGAGATTGCACCAAGGGCAGGCGATTCCCGTCAGAGCGGCGTGCAGAGCAAGGAAACCGGCGCCGCCTCCAAGAAGGAAGGAGTTATCATGACTGATCAGGAAAATCAAAAGCAAAAAACGCCGCGGGGGCCGGACACTGCGGGGGATCAGCCAGTTTATTATGATGCAAACGGCAACCCAGTAACGCCAGTCGTTTATTATGACGCGGAGGGAAGGCCTGTCATTCCCGTTTTTGCAGCCCAGCCGGTTCAACCCCCGCAGGAGGAGCAGTATGAAACGCTGCCGGATGGAACGCGGGTGCGCATCGTCTATCAAGAGCCGGAAAGCAAGCGGACAAGCGTTGCCAAGCCCCCGGTTGCGCCAAAGCCTCAGGTGATCCCAGCTGAAAAAAAGGGGAAGCCTATGCCGGATGCGGGGCAAAGCAATTCCATGCATGTCATATACGAATCACCGGATGCAAATCATGAAACGGTTGCGCCTGACACCCCAGTTGCCCCGCCGCCCGTGGAGGCGCCGGATAAAACGCCGGAGGCTACCTCTAGCGGACTAGCCGACCTGTTTGCCCAGGCGGAGGATCCGTCTTCCAGTAAAAGGAAGAAAAAGAAGAAAGGCCGGTTTGGCGATAGCTGGCTCCCCTGGAGAGGGGATACGGCTGCGGAGAAGGTGCGCAGGACGGTTTTTTTGATCGCTCTGGCCACCCTGCTCGTCTGCCTTCCGTTTTTGGGATATCGCCTGTATGAAGGCTGGTATAACGACTATTTTACCAAACAGTTGGCCGGGCAGGTGCAAACCGGTCTGGATGAAAGCGCTTGGGCGGATATCCGTGCCAAATACCCGAACGTCAACTTCCCGGAGGGAATGAATCCTGCCTATGCAGCGCTTTATGCGGCCAATCAGGAGATGGTGGGCTGGCTGAAAATCCCCAACATGAAATATATCGATTTTCCCATCGTCCAAGGGAAGGATAACGACAAATATCTGAAGCTCGATTATTACGGACGGACAACGAGTTACGGAAATCCGTTTCTGGATTTCCGCAACAATATCAAAGAGCTTGACCGCAACACGATCATATTTGGGCACCATATGCGCTCCGGCGATCAGGTGTTTTCCGAGTTGACGGATTATTTGACCATTGACGGCTTCAAGCGCAATCCGGTGATTGAATACAACACGCTCTATGCCGATTATCAGTGGAAGGTCTATGCGGTATTTTTGACAAATTCTAAGGCAGAGCATGATAACGGTATATTTTTAACTATATCTTTACCAATTTGTCGAGTGATGATAAATTTAAAGAGTATATCTCCGAGATTGATCAGAGGAAGCTTTATTCTACGGGCGTTGATATCAGGCCGGATGATAAAATTCTGACGCTTTCCACCTGCAATTATGATTGGGATGAACAGCGCCTCGTGGTGGTCGCCCGCCTGGTCCGGGAGGGTGAGGATGCGTCTGTTGACACCAGCTTGGCAAAGAAAAATGAAAACCCGCGTTACCCGCAGATTTATTATGATAAAAAGGGAATCGCCAACCATACCGGGATGCGGAAAAGTGGAAACCCTGATGATGGAGAAGCAGCCGGTTTGAGCGGGGAGTAGATAGCTGACTAAGAAACGAAAGGCCCAGCTTTTTGCGCATGGGCAGGAAGCGGAAGCTGGTAACAACCCCCCGGTATGTGTGGAAGGATGTGTGATTGGCATGAGCTTGCAGATATTATCCCTCAATTCCAACCAAGTGCCCGCCTGTGCCGCCGCCCAGGAAAAAATCCTGGCGCTTTTGTCCAGCGGTGAAGGCGCTATGGAGCCAAAGCAGTTTGGCACGGCAAAGGAATTGTTTTATGCCCTTGCGGAGGCATTGAAAACCGCCCAGACCATTTTGTTGTTGGTGGAGCCGGATCGGTATCTCCGCACGAAGGAGCAATTGCTGCGGGCGATGGGGCTGTCTACAGTGCCGAATCCGGAGCTGATGGAAGCGTTGCAAAAAAGCCCTGTACAGCTCCCGGAAGAAGATTTTTCGCGCCATGCCGCCATCCCGGTGGGCGCAGCTGCGTTCCCGACGCAGGATGGCCTGTTTGCGGGCTTTATGCTGACTGCGGGGCGGCAGACGATTTTGTTTTTGCCTTTGGATAACCGAAGGATTGACAGCATTTTAAAGGCGGAGGCGGGCGCGTTTTTATCCGGCTCACAGCTCGGCCGGCAAACGCGGGAGACACAGCCCCAAGCTGAGCAAAAGCCGAAACAGGCAAATGGCGCCCCTGCGCAAGGCGAATCAGAAAACAGAAACGAGCCGGAAGAACTGGCTGCACAAGCTGCCGCTCCTGGACAATATGCACAGCGGGCGATGGAGGCGTTGGAGGCTAAAGATTTACGCATCGCCTTCGCCAAAACGCCCACGGTGGAATTCCTCAAGGAAGCGGCGGGAGAAAATGAGCTGGCCGCACGGCGCTGATCTATAGCAATGCGTTTTGCGAACCGGACGAGGGTTCCGCCAAGCAGTATGCGGCGGAGCTTGCCCGCCGGGCCATGCAGGAGGAAGGCACCCCGCTTGGCGCTGCCATTACAAACGTATATACCGTAAAAAAAGAAGGCAGAGTGGAAACCTTTTTGCTCATTGCTGTTGCAGAGGAAAGCGGTGCGCAGGTGCGCCAGCTTTATGCGCAGCCAGATGAGCATCCTGGCCTTTTGATTGGAGACGGCGTTCAAGCCCTCTATGAATTGGTGGAACAGGTAGTAAAAAAAGGGTCGGACAAGCTGGAAGCACGCCCGGCGCACTGGAAGGCGTTTGCGGCTGTGTTGAGTGTGTTGCTCTCCCTGTCCATTTTGCTCTGCATCGGAACGGGCGTTTTGCTGCGCTTTCAGGAGAACCGCTCCTCCCAGCAGGTTTCTCTTTCATCGGCTCATGCACCGGCAGGCCAACAGGCGACACAGCCATCCGATCCGGAGAATGCGCAGGCTTCTTTCGATATCGGCCAGCAAACAACCGATGCGGAAACGCAGGCGGATTCTTCCACGGCCGTGCGGTTGCCGACCGCATCTGCTCTTAAAAAGCCCGCTGTACCCGCTAAGGATCAGGCAATCCTGGATGAGGTAGCGCAGGCAATGGAGGATGAGCTGAATTCCGGCGGAAAAAAAGAGGAAGAATCATCGAAACAGCCGGACACCACAGCAAAGCCGGAGACTACCACCGGAAAAGGCAATGCGGATTCCTCCCAAACAACGCCGCCGAGCTCGGTTCCGTCGGATGAAATTTCTACGGCGCATCCTTCATCCCAGCGGAAAAGCGGTAAATTCCAATTTACAGTTTATGGCTATGGGCACGGCGTTGGCATGAGTCAGTTTGGGGCAAACGAATTCGCCAAGAGCGGGTGGAATTATCGGGAGATCCTGCTGCATTATTTCCCTGGGGTGCAGATGCAGAAGATGGATGGCTGCTATCCGGAAACGCTGGAGGTAAATGGTCAGCAGGTGGATACGAAGGTTGTGCTTGCCCGCATTCTGGAGAAAGAGATGGGCGGCTCCTATCATCTGGAGGCACTTAAGGCGCAGGCTGTTGCCGCATATACCTATATTTTGCGCCAAAACCGTGTGACAGGGGTTGCGATAGGCAGCACCTATTCCGCGCGTGCCATGCAGGCGGTGGAAGAAGTGCTCGGCGAATATATGACCTATAACGGAGAGCCGATTCTCGCTACCTTCTTTGCCTACTCGGCGGGAAAAACAGCGGATGTGCGCACCGTTTGGGGCGGTAGCGGCTACCCCTATCTCCAGGGCGGCTGTACGAGCCCTGGGGATAAAAACCATAAGAATTATAAAACGACCTATACCATCACAAGTGAAGCGCTTCGCAGCCGTGTAAAGAGCGCGCTTGGCATTGAACTTGCCGGCGATCCGGCCCAATGGCTAAAGATTAAATCACACGATGCGGCGGTCAGCGGATCAGTTGGCTATGTATCTGCGATCCAGGTTGGTTCCAAAACGATGAGCGGCCAGGATTTTCGGGCGAAAGTGATGGATTATGATATCCGATCGCATTGTTTTACCATCACTTATGTGCCGGATTCGTAAGATAAATGAACGATCTGGCGCCGGGCTCTAGTAAGTCGAGGCCGGTTGGCACGGTTGGCGACCAGTAACCCCCATAGCAGCTTTCGGGCTTGCTATGGGGGTTTTTATATTCGTTCAGCCGAACGAAATACAGGCAGAATTTTTCGTGGGGGTACCGAAACCCCTTTATAGGAAGTTCATAGATAGAGCAATTAAAAAGTTCAATTTGAACTCATTTAAAAAAAACGAGTTTAAATTGAACTAATCAGTCAAAAATTTAAATAATTAAATGATTTTTTTATATAACATTTTTATTAATTTCTTATTCGAAAATTTTATATTTTAAAAACTGTATATAATAATGCCGCAAAGATTATCTTTGAGGAAAAAAGGAGGCATTTCTATGACGTGGAAAAAGCGGATTGCGGGAGTGGTCAGCATGATTTTAGTGCTGTCTATTTTGATGGTGCCAATGGCGTCCATAGCCGGAAACGATCGAATTACCATCTCGCAAAACGGGTATTACATGCAAAAGCTTTCCAACCTACCGCGGGGGAAGGCGAGGCGGACGGCCTTGTAACGCCGGGCGATCGCTTCAACAGCTATGCATGGGCGACCGGCGAGCTGGGGGATTATATTTATGTTGGCTCCAACCGAAATTTGGTGGGCAGTACGATCGAATTATACATTCATGCGTATGGTGATAAAATTCCGATGGATACCGTGCGGCAGTTCGTCGATACGTTTACCAATGGAGAATTGGCCCTGACGCCGAAGGACGAGCAGGGAAAGGGCGGTGTGATCGTACGGTATAGCAAGACAACTGGCAAGATGGAAACCGTATTTGAGCCAAATGCGGACATGCCTGCTCCATTCAACGATATTACCGGCTACCGTATGTGCGTGGAATTCAAGGGGAACCTCTATTTTGGCACAACAGGCACAGCGAACACAATGCTGCTGCGTATTGGGCCGGATTTTCAGCCGGGTGATTTGCCGGAAATCCTTGTACATATGACCAAGCCCGCAGAGACCGGCATGGGCAATATTCGGGCCTATGACGTGACGGATGATGGAGAGCGGCTTTACATCGGCGGCACGGATGCATCTCAGCTCTCGCATGAGGAGATTGCGCAAGGCGTTACCTCCGCAGTCCGAATTCAGACGACGACAGACGGAACGCATTTTGATACTATTGCCGGGCCGGATGATTTTTACCCATATACGTTAGAGAAATATATCAGCAATTCAGGCGACGTGTGGGATTTGGTGGTGTATCAGGATACGGTTTACCTCTCTCTGATGACAACGATCGGCGCGGTGGTGTATCAGGGCGTTGAGGTTGGCAAGGGGCAGCCCGGCGCAAATGAATATGGATGGAAGTGGACGGAGTTCATCGGGGATGGCCTTGGCAAGCAGGGTGACCCGATCTATCCAGCAGGCTTTGGCAATCCGCTCAACTACGTTATGTCCCCGATTGTGTATCAGGGTGATCTTTATTACTACACGCTTTCCAATGCATTTGATGCAATGGTCAAGGCGATCTTCTCATTGGTTAAATTGGTGCGCACACAGGATATCAACGCCTATTTTGAAGGCTGAAACGATGGAAAACAGCATGAAAAATCAGGCCTCGATTTACCGCCTCACTTCAGATGGCAAAATGCAAATGGTAATGGGCTCACCAGATCAATATTTTAATCGGGAGAAGGGGAATTACCTTTCCGAAACGCTGCATGCCTTCTCCAACAGCACGGAGCTCGGCTGCATGCAGTATATCTGGCGTGCAACGGAATATAACGGCAAGCTGCTCTTCGGCACGTTTGACGCATCCACCTGAATCATTACTTCACCTTCCTGACCAACGGCGATTTGATTGGAATGGATGCCGATGATTGCGAGCATCAAATCCGTTCTGCTGTGGATCTGATCAACCTCCTGAAGAAAGAGACGGTGATTGATTCTAAGACGACAGATATGCTTGTTCAGGTGCTGGGCACGCTCAATAGCATGGTGAACAAGAAGGCAACAGAAGCCTCCGTGAAGCAGCTGCTGGAGATATCTCTTCAATTCAAAAAGGCGTTTGATAAGATCCGCCCCATCTTAGATAAGATTGTGAATTCCGACTTAGCCAATCCCTTGGCGATCAGCTCCAAGGCCTCAATGCGCTGCGTTCTATCTATAATACATTGGCCAATATTGATACCGAAGGGCTGGAGCGGTACATCCGCATCTCCAATGCGATTATGGAGGCCGACGGTGGGTTTGACCTGTATCAGACAGAGGACGGCGTTCATTATCAAGAAATTCTGAACGACGGCTTCCATGATAAATATAATTACGGTTGCCGCTCCTTTATCGCGGGCTCAGACGGCTTGTATCTCGGCACGGCAAACCCTTATTATGGCGGGCAGCTGTGGAAGCTGAACGAAATCACGGCAGAGCTGAAAACGCTCTCCTCACCGCAGCTCAACCTCTCTTTTGAGCGGAATGTAAAGGCGTATCAGGCCACTGTAGACCAGAATGTAACGGAGCTTTCTCTAACGGCTCTTGGCGCTGATCCCGGCACGCAGGTGCTTGTAAATGGACGGGAAAGCGATGGAGCGGCAGTAACTATTGCGCTGAAAAACGGAGAGAACATCATCCGAATTGAAACGACCTCCATTGACGGCAGTGTGACGGATGTTTACGTGCTGACAGTGACGCGTGGAGCGGCGGCATCTGAGCCGACGGAGCCGGATACGGCAGAGCCGGTGAGCAGAGCCCCTCTAACCCAGACGCCTCAGGCACGGAAGGAGAAGCCCCAACTGCTTTCACCCAGAAGGATGCAACACAAGCCCCCACCGGCCCCGACAACGTGGATATTCCGGGCACTGGCAGCGGCGCGTCGGTTGCGATGCTTGCGGTGCTGGTGATCGGCGCGGCTGGAACGATGACGTTCAGCCGCAAAAAGCGCGGATAAAAAAATAGCCGTGAACCGCCCGCTCCCATGAGCGATGCGTATCCCTGTGATCCGTGTGGTCATAGCAAGCCTTGCTTTGTTACTCGGTTCGCATCGTGATAAAAAATAGACGATCGATTCGATGCCCGGCAGCTATATGATAGAGGTTGCCGGGCATTTTTGTGCCACACAGCCTCATGGTGAACGCTATGTTTGATACAGAGCGGGGCATGTGGGTTTGTTTGATGGGATCAGGCGGTTTAAAGATGAAATGGGCAGCTGCAAAAGGCTTTGCAGCTGCCCATTTGTTTTTGGGGTTAGGCGTCGTGTTCCTCCTGCCGCAGCTCCTCTAAATCCACATAAAACGCTTCGGTGGAAAGATCCGGTAGATCCTCCTCTTGTGGAAAGGTGGGAATTTCTGCGATGACCTCGGCTTTTTGGCCGCGCATCCATATGGATGGCGTAATACGCACCGTATAACCACAACCGCTTGGGGTACGCCATTCAGGCATAGGCAATTCGGGGATCCCAAAGGCGGCGAGGATCGTCATAATAACGCCGCCATGCGTGACGATTGCGGCATTGGTCACATTGGTTTTCATCATACCTTCGGCAATTTTGAGAAAACAGCTGCATACCCGCGTGGAAAACTCCGCGTTGCTCTCTCCGAAAGGCGGGGCGGCATCCGGCCCACCAGCAAGCCAAGAGGCAAAGCCTTCGTCATCGGCGAGCTGCTCCGGCGTTTTACCTTCATATTCACCGAAATCATATTCAATGAGTTCGCGCATAACAATGGCTTCACGCTCTGGATAGATCGCGTGTGCCGTTTGCGTGCAGCGCTTGAGCGGGCTTGTAAAAACGGCCTCCACATAGGGATAATCCGCTTGTTCCTTGAGCCGGTGGAGTTCAGCAACACCTCCGGGTCAAAATGCGTCGGTATGGCCAATGTAACGGCCGGAGGTGCTGTCGTCCGTGCGGCCGTTGCGGATCAGATGGATTTGATATGTCTTCATTTTTCCTCCAAATTATTTTATCGTTTTTGTCAGTAATCACTATGTACAAATTAGGGGTAGTCCCTTATAATTATTTTACAATATACGATGCGTATTATTTATGGGGGTTCAAGAGGATGAACAAATGCTTTCCGACGCGGATGGTGCTATTGCGGAAGGAACGTGGCCTGAGCCAAAAGGAGGCGGCCGCCCGCCTTGGCGTATCACAGGCGCTCTTATCGCATTATGAGAAGGGAATACGGGAGTGCGGGCTGGATTTCGTGACACGTGCGGCAAAGCTCTATCACGTAACCTGTGATTATCTGCTGGGATATAGCGAAAGCCGAACGGGGTTGACAGGCTTTTTTATTTCAGATGAGCTGGAACAGGATCGTGAAATGAGCATCAGCACGATTTACCGTGCGGCCTCACGGTTGTTGGAGGCAGTCAATCTTGAATGGGATACTGTTCTGGGCGACCGTATGCAGTGGTTGTTTGCACTGTCTGTTTATAACGGAATGGTCACTTCTTCACAGGCTGGGTTTCTCTCAAAGGATGCGATCCACTTTGATCCGCAGGCAGCAGAACTGCTCACTAGCGGGATGATGGAGGCAATTGCGCGCTCTATTATAAACTCAGGATCCGAAGTGGCGGTGGCGGCGCATGAGGATAAGCTGCCGCAGTGCATGCAAACGCTGATCTTGGAAGCGGAAAATTACATAAGGCGCAATGTTGACCAGTATTTATCCGGCGGAGAGTTGCGGTAACGTGGGGCCTGCTGGCGCCTTCTTGTGCCAAAATTTCAAGCAATGTTTCTGCCCCAAAGCAAAAAACACAGTTTGGGTGGATGAAGCTTCAATGGACCTGATAAGTGAATAGAGGGGATCATTACGCTATTATAGCATAATAAGCGCACAGCAAGATGCAAATGCAGCATTTTGCTGTGCGCTCGCTTATGATACGCATTTAGCCTTCCAACATGGATTTATAGAGCCGGATATATGCATTGGCCGAGCGGCCCCAACTACAGTCGCACTCCAGTGCACGCTTGACAAGCATCGCCCAACCCTCTTGATTTTGATAGCCTTCCAAGGCGCGGCGGATCGTGTGGAGCATTTCATGCGCGTTATAATTGGCAAAGGTAAAGCCGTTGCCTTCCCCATCGCCGCTATCCTTTATGCTGTCGCGCAGACCGCCTGTTTCCCGCACAATCGGAATGGAGCCATAGCGCAGCGCAACCATCTGGGAGAGCCCGCAGGGCTCGCTTTTAGAGGGCATCAGGAATAGGTCGCTCCCCGCATAAATTTTGCGCGCCAGATCCGGCACAAAACCGATGCGGATGCAAGCTTACCAGGGTGGCGCGCGGCCGCCTCACGGAAGAAATTTTCATACTCCCAATCTCCTGAGCCAAGCACGACGACCTGTATATCCGTGGTTTCCAGCAGCTCGTCGAGCACAGCCTTGACCAGATCAAGCCCCTTATGAGAAACTAAGCGCGATACCATACCCATTAAAGGAACATCCTCCCGTACAGGAAGGCCCATATATTCTTGCAGGCCGAGCTTGTTGCTCATCTTTCCGGCCGGATCCTCCGCAGAATAATTGGTAAAGAGCGATTGATCTGTGGCAGGATCATAGCTGATGGTATCGATGCCATTGAGAATCCCACTGAGCTTCCAGGAGCGCTGGTTGAGAATGGTGTCGAGGCCGTGGCTGTACCATGGATCAAGGATTTCCTGCGCATAGGAGGGGCTGACAGTGGAAACCCGGTTGGCGCATTCGATCGCGCCTTTCATAAAGTTAACGTCACCGTCATATTCCAAAAGCGCCTCATCTCGCTGGGCAATGCCGAGCACATCCTCCAAGATCTCTTTGCCGTATACGCCTTGATACTGAATATTATGGATGGTGAAAAGCGTTTTGATATTTTGATATCCCTCGCGGTGCGCATACATCAGCGAGTAATAAACCGGTGTTAGAGCGCTTTGCCAATCATTGCAGTGGATGATATCGGGATGAAAATCAATATAAGGCAGCATTTCAAGCACTGCGCGGGAGAAAAAGGCGAAACGCTCGGCATCGTCGTAATGGCCATAGATCGTATCCCGCTTGAAATAATACTGGTTATCGAGCAGGTAATAGGTAACGCCATTGGCTTTGGCTTCAAATATGCCGCAGTATTGCCTGCGCCACGCTACGGGCACAGACAGGCTTGCAATAAAATGCATACTGTCACGCATCTCCTGCGGGATCGTGGCATATAAAGGCATGACAACGCGGCAGCCGATCAGCCGCTTACGCAGCGCCTGGGGAAGACTCCCTGCAACATCGCCCAAACCGCCGCTGGCGATAAAGGGGAGCGCCTCGCTCGCAACAAATAAAACCTTCAAAATGAATCCTCCTTTTCAGACGCATCATGGGATCAACGCAAATTCTAGCCTTAGATCACGATGCCTTTGCCAATATAAACAGGGTAAGTGCTGGTGCCTGTTACCGTTTTGTGCGGGCGAACGACTACGCTCTTATCGGCAATGACGCAGTCGAGATGAACGCCCTCGCTGATGTAAGTGCCCTGCATGATGATAGAATTACGCACCACAGCGCCCTTGCCAATTTGAACGCCACGGAATAGGATGCAGTTTTCCACTTCGCCGTCGATGCTGCACCCATCTGCCACCAGTGAGTTTTTGACTGTAGAGCCAAGGCCGTAAATTGCCGGCATATCGTCGCGCACCTTGGTGTAAACCGGGCGTTCGCGTGTGAAGAGCTCCTGGCAATTGGCTGGATCCAGCAGGCTCATGCTGATATCATAATAACTCTGCAAAGAGTCAAACACGCTTGTAAAACCGGATACCTCATAGCCGTAGATGTTTAGGCGCTTGAGATTGTGCTGAATGACATCCCGCACGAAGCTGTCCTGATTGAGGCTCACAGCGTTGTTAATCAGGCGGGTCAGCAACGCTTTGCTGATTAGGATGATATTCATTGCGTAATCGACTGGATTGCTCGTTTTAGGGTCAAGCGCAATTTTGGCAACCTTCTGATTTTCCTCAAAGGTGAAGGTCATCAAATCATCCAGCCGCGGCGCGCGGCCGTGGTGGTAGGCAATGGTGATATCGGCCCCGCTCTCCGTATGAGCGCGGCACATATCGTTGAGATCAAAATTGCAAACCACGTTGGTATCCATCAGGACGATATATTCCTCTTTTGATTGCTCTAAAAAGCGCATAATGCCCCTGAGCGCTGGATTCGGTCGCGGTACATACCAGTGTGGCTATTGTTAAAGGGCGGGAGGAGGAACATGCCTCCGCGCTTGCGGGAGAGATCCCAAGGTTTGCCTGTGCCGATGTGATCCATCAGGGACTGATAATTGCTTTTTGTAATAATGCCAACTTTGTTGATGCCGCAGTTAACGAGATTTGAGAGCGCGAAATCAATCAGGCGGTAGCGCCCGCCAAAGGGGACGCTGCCCATGGTACGCGCATTGGTCAGCTCGCTCAATACAGAATCATAGGCGTTGGAATAGATAATTCCTAACACATTATTCGCTCTCATAGTTATAACCATTCCTTTCGCTCCAACCGTGGAGTTTTAAGCGGTTTTGCGAAGCAAGATTTTGAGATTCCCTTGATGCAAAAAGGGCGAAACTCCCGTTTGAAAAACACGTTTTTCAAACTGTCACCTCCGGCAGGTCCTCATCGACCATTGCCTTCGGCGCGACGCGTGTGCCTGCGCCAATGCAGACGTTTGCGCCGACTACAGCCACACCCCAATCAGAAAGGTTTTCCATATCCTCCGGGCGTTCGCCGACGACGGCGTTTTCTTCAATCACGGCATTTTCCGCGACGATTGCATATTGCACCACGGCGCCTTTTTTCACCACCGTGCCGGGCATCAGGATGGAATCACGCACGACTGCGCCCTTTTCGATCGATACGTTGGCAAATAAAACGGAGAAATCCACACTGCCCTCAATCAGCCCGCCTTCTGAAATCAAGGAATTCTGAACGGTGCGTCCGGAGAAACGTAGTGCGGCGGAGCGACCGGGTTGCGGGAGTAAATTTTCCAATCGGGGTCGCTTAGGTCAAGATCAACATTGGGGTTGAGCAGGTCAAGATTGGCTTCCCACAGGCTGTCAATCGTGCCAACGTCTTTCCAATAGCCATCGAAGGGGAAAGCGAAAAGCCGCTCGTGCGCCTCATGCATGGCTGGAATCAGATCGTGCCCGAAATCGTTGCCAGAGGCTTCGTTGGCCTCATCATCCAGCAAATACTGGCGCAGCTTCTCCCAAGTAAACATGTAAACCCCCATGGAGGCCTTATTACTGCGGGGGTGCTTTGGCTTTTCCTCAAATTCTGTGATGGCGCCATCTTCATTCACCATCATCAGGCCAAAGCGGGGCGCTTCCTCCCACGGAACTTCGAGCATGGCGATGGTACAGGCCGCTTCCTTTTCCTTATGATAGGCAAGCATTTTGGAATAATCCATCTTATAGATATGATCGCCGGAGAGGACCACAACATATTCAGGGTCATAGCGATCGATAAAATTGATATTCTGATAGATCGCGTTAGCGGTATTTTTATACCACTCTGTCCCACGAATTTTTTGATAAGGGGAGAGGATATGTACCCCTCCGTTCACACGGTCCAGATCCCATGGCTCTCCATTGCCAATATAATCATTGAGCTCCAGCGGCTGATACTGGGTGAGAACACCGACGGTATCGATGCCGGAATTCACGCAATTGGAGAGCGGAAAGTCAATGATACGGTATTTTCCACCATAGGGCACGGCAGGCTTGGCGATATTTTTTGTCAGGATACCGAGCCGGCTTCCCTGCCCGCCTGCGAGGAGCATTGCAATGCATTCCTTTTTTCGGGCCATATATGTTGCCTCCTTTATTTTATAAAAATTGATTTTATGAAATCCGTGGAAATAAATTCCAGAGGATTTGATCAGATTGATTTAGCTTCCGGTGAGACGGGCTTTGCCTTTTTGCGGGATGGAGCCGCCTGTGCAGCGGAAGCGGGCGTTTTCTTCTGCCTTTTTTTACGCTCCTTTGCAAGCTCCAAATATAACACGGAAAAACCAGGAAGATCCAGCACCATGCTCTGCTCGCAGCTATGCATGGGGAGATCCTCCGTTTTGATGATGCCGGAGGAGCCGTTGCCCTCGCCGCCGAACGCAATATCGTCGGAATTGAGCAGCACGCGGTAATCCCCCCGCTTCGGCGCGCCGATGCGGTAATCCGGGCGCTCTACCTTTGTAAAATTGCAAACGGCGATGATCTCATTGCCTGGTCATCCATCCTGCGAAAGGCGATCACGGAGTTTGCACTGTCATCACTGGAAATCCAGGAGAAGCCTCCCAGCTGAAATCAATTTGCCACAGCGGGGAATGCTTGAGGTAGAAATGGTTGAGCGCTTCACATAGTCCCGCAGCTGTGCATGTTTTTCATAATCGAGCAGAAGCCAGTCCAGCTCGGCGGCAAAATCCCACTCCTTAAACTGCCCGAATTCCTGCCCCATGAAAAGCAGCTTCTTGCCTGGATGCGCCATCATATACCCATAAAACACACGCAACCCGGCAAATTTTTCTTCATAGCTGCCCGGCATTTTGCCGATTAAGGAGCATTTTCCATGCACCACTTCGTCATGTGAAATCGGCAGAACGTAGTTTCGGAAAACGCATAGAAGAAAGAAAAGGTGAGGCAATCATGATTGTATTTGCGGAAATAGCCATCCAGAGAGACATAGCGCAGAATATCGTTCATCCAGCCCAATGTTCCATTTAAAATTAAAGCCGAGGCGCCCACATTTGTCGGCTTCGAGACGAGCGGCCAGGCGGTGCTTTCCTCTGCAATCATCAGTGTGGAAGGATGCTCCTGAAAGATAACTTCGTTTAGCTTTCGCAGGAAG
>ENA-OQDW01000156-OQDW01000156.1-human-gut-metagenome-genome-assembly--contig:-NODE-156-length-27344-cov-3.378550_pt1 | contig 27344 bp, 30 predicted proteins | sample MGYA00242784_ERZ504613 | MGnify/ENA primary metagenome ERZ504613 (study PRJEB26092, sample SAMD00036330) | human gut metagenome | host: Homo sapiens | study: EMG produced TPA metagenomics assembly of...
TGATCCATTGGGAAACGGGGCAGCTAGTCTTTTTTTTATTGCGAGCACGAGCAACAAAATCAAAAGTGAAAATAATGATGATGTACTCCATTCGCCTCACCTCCCTCCCGCACGAAACAACGCGCAAGGAGAAAGGACGCTAACTGCCTACCGCTGAGGTAGTGCCATTGGTGGCTTTCACCACGTGTCAATTATATATGATGAATCCTTATCAGTCAATATTTTACAATCTGTTTTTTCATCCATAACAGTCCAAATGAAAATAGGCAAAAACGGCCGCTGCGGGAAAGCAACGGCCGTTTTTATTACTATCGTGTTTTTTACGCCTTGCCGGCGCCTGCCCGAAGGCTCTGCAAAACCTGCTGCTCAAAAAACGTGTCCGTATCCGCTGGCAGGAGGGATTGCACCGGGCCGTCATCCACGCTGACGGATACGCCGTCCTGACCGCAGTTCCCCATGCAGAACTTGGCGCGCACCTCTACGCGCTCGCCCAATTCCTGCTTTGCAATCAGAGCTTGCAGGCGGTTAATAATATCATAAGACCCTTTCAGATGGCAGGCGCTGCCGATGCAGACATAGATCGTAGTCATCTGTAAACTCATCCTTTCACAGGCCAAAGCCTTTTGGAATCCGCAATTCGGAAAAAACGACTCATTTATTCTATTATAGCGTGTCTGATATTGATGTCAATTCCCAAACCGGATTATTCAAAATCATAAACGCTGATCGCGTCTGTCATCGTTTTTTCCTTGGCGAGCTGGCCGTATTTATCGACGTCGAGCTTATTTTTCGGCCCGTGTGTCAGGCAGGCCGCGCCGCCGATGCAGCCCGATTCGCACGCCATACCCTCGATGAAGTTTTCCTGCAAAACGCCCTTGGACGCCTTGAGCAGGGCGGTGCGGCATTCGCGGATGCCGTCGCAGGAAACGGGCTTATAGCGGAAATCGCCCAGGTCATACAGGCCCTGCTCCCGAAGCGCTTGCTCGACCGCGCTGGCAAGGCCGCCGCTGCGGGCGAAGATGCGGCCGTAGTAAGAGGCGTTGTTGAGGTGCTCGTCAGGCAGGGAGGCGATGTCGATATCGCGCGCATCAAACAGGGCTTGCAGCTCCTCAAAGGTGATAACACAGTCGATATAGGGCTGACGGTTTCCCATTTCTGCTCCATTTTTTTGGCGATGCAGGGGCCGACGAAAACGATCTTGCAGCCAGGATCGAGGCGCTTAATGTGCTTTGCAATCTGCGCCATGGGGGAGAGGTTGTGCGAAACGTGCTGTGCAAGGTCCGGGAAGGCCTTGCGGACATAGGTGACGAAGGCAGGGCAGCAGGAGCTGGTTAAAAAGCCCTTTTCATACAGCTCGTTTGCCTCCTGATAGGCCACCATATCCGCACCGAGCGCCGCCTCGACCACGCTGAAAAAGCCGAGATGCTTGAGCCCCGACACCACCTGCTCCACGCGCACCTGCACAAACTGGCTCACAATAGAGGGGGCGACGACCGCATAGACATTGTATTTTGAATTGTTTTCAGACTCCTTCAGGAGTTTGATGGCTTCGAGAATATAGGATTTATCGGCGATCGCGCCGAACGGACATTTATACACGCACGCGCCGCAGGAGATGCATTTTTCGTTATCAATCTTCGCTTTTTTATCCTCGCCCATGTGGATGGCGTTGATGTGGCAGGCGCTCTCGCACGGCCGCACGCACTGAATGATTGCGTTATAGGGGCAGGCGTTGAGGCACTTTCCGCATTCCACACATTTGGATTGGTCGATCACGGAGCGGTGGTTCACAATGCTGATCGCGCCCTTCGGGCAGACGTCCACGCACTGGTGGGAGATGCAGCCGCGGCAGGCTTCGGAGACGCGCATGCCCTCGACCGGGCACTCGTCGCAGGCGATATCCAGCACCTCGACGACGTTTGGATTTTCCTTGTTGCCACCCATAGCGAGCTTGATGCGCTCCCCGATGATGGCGCGCTCCTTATAGATGCAGCAGCGCATGGTGGGCTTGGGACCAGGCATGATTTTGGCGGGGATATCGAGCAGTGCGCCGCTGTCGAGCTGATCCTCAAATGCAAGGCGGGCCACCTCGCGCAGAACCTTATATTTGAGCTTCTGCACAGCGGTATCAAACAATTTTTTCATTGTGTTTCCACTCCATTCGGGTAAAACTAGGGATATGTATTTTAATAGAAGGTTTTATCCACCCGCTTGCCGAGCCTTACCATTAGCTCCGCCAGGCGGTCGATGAGCTTGAGTTTAATGCTCAGGTCAGCGGGCAGGTTCGGGTTTTGGTGCGCGGGGTTGATCGCCGTGCCGATGAAGAGCTTTAAATGCGTGCAGTCCTCCAGCAGCAGCCGCGCAAGCATCGCCGCGCCGTTCTCTTCATCAATGCGGTGGAAGTAATAGGAGTCCGCGTCCTTTTCGCAGTATTCCTGCAAAATATCCAGCGTGCGGGTGAGCGTGAGCACGCCTTCCGTGACAAGATCCACGCCCTCGATGAAGCCGATGGGGGGGATGGAAGGGTCGGAATAGGTCAGCGACGTGCGGATTTTACGGTTCAATACGCGGGCGACGATATTGGCGCTTGTGCCGCCGCAGATGACCTTTTTGCCCTGCGAGCGCATATAATCGCGCACCATGCGCTCATCGTCCGCCTTTTCCTTCGGCGGCCCGGCGAGCATATTGACCACCCTGTGCGGCGTGACCTCTGCGACGAGCACGGTGGAATCATCGCCCGGCTTTTTCATATAGAGGTCATTGACCGTATCGGAGAGCGCGGCGGCCAGCCTGGGCGCGGACATATCAAGCGCCGTGGCGTTTAAGAGCCATTTGACCACGTGCTCCCACGTCCAGCCGAAGTTGAGCGATTCGCCCACGCCTGCATAGATCACGCCGTCGCTGACGATGGTGATGACATCGCCGGGCAGGGCCTGAAAGCGGGTTTCATACACGCCCTTGCCGGAGTATTCGTTATATTCGCACTTGAACTCCATGCGCTGCCCGTCGCGGATATAAATGCAGAAGGGGTTGTCGAATTCCGCGAGATAGCCTTCGCCGCTGTCCTTAATTTCTAGGATGCTGAAGGTGGCGTAGGCCACCTTGCGCACACTGCACACGGGCAGGGTGTTGACGATGGTTGAAACAACGTCCGCCACGGATGCGCCCTCGCGCACCATGGTCGCGCAGATCGTGCTGGTGAGGGTGGCGAGGATATTCGCCTTGACCCCGCTGCCAAGGCCATCCGCCAATACGGCGATGGTGGAATCCGCTGTGCGCACGGTGACGACCTTGTCGCCGCAGAGCTCCTCGCCTTTTTTATTGAGGCTTTTCCATGCAACGTCGATATGTACGCTCATCCGGAATCCCCCCTCAAGCCCGCGTGTCGTCGCGGGCGATCATATCCTTGAGCTTTGTCAGCGTGACCTTCGTCTCCGCCGTTGTCTCGCCCAGAAGGCTCGCGATTTCCTGCGCGACGACCATCTGCTTGTCGATTACCTTTTGCGCCATGTCGACCGTATCCATGCGCAGCTTCTGGCTTTTTTCCTTTAGAGCTTCCTCCTCGGTGATATCCTTGAAGATGCCCATGCAGTAGTTTCCTTCCTTGATATAGACGATGCTTTCGAGGAAGGTTTTGTGATAGGCATCCACCGTGATTTTTTTATCAAAGATCGGCTGCCTGGAATCAAAAACGGCGAGCGTATCCGCAGGGTCGAGAATTTCATAAAGCCCCTTCGTGAGCGCCGCGGCGCGGCTGACGCCAAAGGCCTTTTCCGCCGCCGCGTTGTATTCGACGATGTTGAGATCCTCGTCGACAATGATCGTGATATTCGGCGTTTCCGTAAGGACAACATTGGAAAGGGATTCCGCGCGCTGACGCATGAACGGCATGCACATCGTCAGCTCCGCCTTACCCTGATAGACGGCGATCGCCTTATCGCGGCAGGTGGCATAGCCGCAGGAGCCGCAGTTTAATTCCTGTGCTGGTGAATCCTTGCCGATCTTCTGCAAAATCGAGCGGATGACCTCCTCGCTGGGGATCTCCCGCTTGTCTGTCCGATCCACGAAGCCCTTGTGCATGGGGATGACGTTGGTCAGCGCCGGATAGCCGTCGCCCGTCGTATGTACATGCTCCTTGATCCGGATGCGGCCGGTAAACCGGTCATGCGCGCTGGAAACGCGGGCCGGGCCGTTAATGCAGCCGCTGACACAGGCGTTGATCTCAATAAAGCTGCCGGTGATCTGCCCGGCACGGATGGCGTCGAGCACATCCTTGCAGTTGTCGATGCCGTCAATGCTCATGATATTATAGTGCGGCAGGTCGCCGCCCTCGCGGCGCTTGAGTGTTTTGATAATGCCGCCCGCGATGGGGTAAAGCCGCAGAATCTCCGAATCGCCGCGCAAAAAGTCTGCGGGCTCGCAGTTATTCACACAGATTTCTTCCTGCTCAAGCCACATGTGCATATCGTGGAAGGTGAGCACCGCGTCGATCTCCGTCTCATGTCGGATGTCGTCCGCCTCGGCCTTTTTGGCAATGCAGGGGCCGACGAAAACTACCTTCGCATCGTGCCCGTAGGTTTCTTTGAGCAGGCGGCCGTGCGCGATCATGGGGCTGACGACCGGGGCCAGATAGGGGATCAGCTCGGGGTAATATTTCTCCACCAGGTCGTTGACGGTGGGGCAGCAGGTGGTGATGATATTCTCCATCTCATGCGCTTTGATGAGCTTGTGGTATTCAGCCGTGACGTAGGCCGCGCCGTCCGCCGTCTGCGCCGTGCCGAAAATGCCGAGCCGTTGGAAGGCGCCCAGAAGCTTTCGCTCATCGTCAAAATCAAAGGAAGTGTAGTAGGAGGGGGCGAGGGAGAAGATTACGCGCTTGCCGTTTTTCAAAAATCCCTTTACCTTGTCGAGATCGCTCGAAAGCGTTTTGGCGTTCTGCGGGCAGGTGTTGAGGCACTTGCCGCAGAGAATACAGTCCGCCTCAATGATCTGCGCCTGCTCGCTTGCCAGCCGGATGGATTTGACCGGGCAGACCTTGATGCATTTATAACAGTTTTTACAGTTTGCCTTTTGCAGGCCGATGATGCTCATTTGGACGGCTCCTTTCTTGCGGGCAGGCTAGGCCAGCTTTTCTAAAATTTCATTTTTAAAAAAAGAGGGAACATCCGCAGGGGTGAGGGAGAATTTTTGCTCGTTTACACGCACGCAAACGCCGCCTTTGGTGCATTCGCCCATGCAGAAGGAGCCTTTGAGCTCCACCTTGTCCGTAAGCCCATGGGCGGTAACAAGCTTTTCGAGCACCTGGATCACGTCGCGCGACCCATGCAGGTGACAGGAGCTGCCAATGCAAATAGTGATCTCCACGAAAAAGCACCTCCGTAAACAGATTTCAGTCATCAGATGTCAAAGTTCAGAGATTGATTCTATCATAGTATATTTTGAAAAAATATGCTATCCCTAAATTTTCACATCTAATGCCTGTACCACAGCCGGTGGGGTAAAAGCGGGATTTTCTGAAAGAGCTGCTGCAAAATGCAACGCATTTTGCAGCAGCTCCTTTGCGGTTCTAAAACAGGATGCAGGTGCGGGGGTTATCTGCCGTAATAAGCGTCTGTATAGAGCTGCTCAATCTCAGACACCAGCGGATAGCGCGGGTTGGCGGTGGTGCACTGGTCGGCGTGCGCGTTGTCCGCAAGGCGCGGCAGGTTGTCGAAGAATACCTTCTCGTCAACGCCGCACTCCTGGATGGAGCCGGGCACGTTGAGGCTTGCGCGCAGATCCTTGATTGCCTGCACAAGGTTCGCAACGCTCTCCTCTGTGGTTTTGCCCGCAATGCGAGATGCTTCGCAATCTTGGCAAATTTCTTATCCGCAACAAAGGTTTCATATTTCGGGAAGATTGCAAACTTCGTGGGCTTCTGGCCGTTGTAGGCGACGATATAGGGCAGCAGGATGGCGTTCGCGCGGCCGTGCGGGATGTGATACTCACCGCCGAGCTTATGCGCCATGGAGTGGTTAAGCCCCAGGAAGGCATTGGTAAACGCCATGCCGGCGATGCAGGAGGCGTTGTGCATTTTCTCGCGGGCCTCCTTATCGGCCGCGCCATTCTGATAGGCGCGGGGCAGGTATTCAAACACCATCTCGATCGCCTGCATGGCAAGGCCGTCCGTGTAGTCGCTTGCCAGCGTGGAGGTGTAGGCTTCGATTGCATGGGTCAGCACGTCCATGCCCGTGTCCGCGGTTGCGGATTTCGGCAGGCTCATGACGAACTGCGGGTCAATAATCGCCACATCCGGGGTCAGAGCGTAGTCTGCAAGCGGGTATTTCACGTTGCCGTTTTTGCGATCTGTGATAACCGCGAAGCTTGTTACCTCGGAGCCTGTGCCGGAGGTGGTCGGGATGCAGACCATCTTTGCCTTTGTGCCAAGCTTCGGGAATTTGACGGCGCGCTTGCGGATATCGATGAACTTCTGCTTGAGGCCGTCGAAGGAGGCGTCGGGATGCTCATAGAACAGCCACATGCCCTTCGCAGCGTCCATTGCGGAGCCGCCGCCGAGCGCAATGATCACATCGGGCTGGAATTCGCGCATGACCGATACGCCGCGCATAATTGTTTCCACATCGGGATCGGGCTCGACGTCGGAATAAATTTCACTGTGGCAGTAGTGCTCGCGCTTGCGCAAATAATAGAGGATTTTATCGACATAACCGAGCTTGACCATCATCGGGTCGGTCACGATGAATGCGCGCTCGATATCCTGCATCTTCTCCAGATACTGGATGGAATCCTCCTCAAAATAAATCTTCGGCGGGATCTTGAACCACTGCATGTTGACCCTCCTCTTGGCAAGGCGCTTTTTATTGATGAGGTTAACGGTGGAAACGTTGGAGGTCGTGGAGTTGTGGCCATAGGAGCCGCAGCCAGGGTGAGCGACGGCGTGTTGGAGTTGTAGATATCGCCGATGCGCCCTGCGAAGAGGGGGAGTTGACGATTACGCGACCGACCTTCATCTCCTCGCCGAAGGCCTTGATGATATCGTCGTTGGTGGAATGGATCACCGCAGAGTGGCCCAAGCCGCCCATATGCAGCATTTCAAGCGAGCGTTGGAAGCCTTCCTCCACGCCGTTTACCACAAAGTAGGCCAGCACAGGGCTGAGCTTCTCGCGGGAGAGCGGGTATTCCGGGCCGACGGCCGGAAGCTTCGCGATCAGGATTTTCGTTTTTTCCGGCACCTTGATGCCTGCATGCTCGGCAATCCAGTTGGCGCTCTTGCCGACAACGTCGGGGTTAACGGCCTGCTTTTGGGCGTTGATGACATAGTCGGAAACCTTCTGCGTTTCCTCCGCGTTGAGGAAGTAGCAGTTGTTCTCCTTCATGATGCGCTCAAAATCCTTGTGCAGCTCCTTATCGACGATAACCGCCTGCTCAGAGGCGCAGATCATGCCGTTATCGAAGGTTTTGGAGAGCATCAGTCAGTGCAGGCACGCTCAAGCTTCGCGCTTTTTTTCGATATAGCACGGCACGTTGCCCGGGGGCCGACGCCAAGGGCGGGCTTGCCCGCGCTGTAAGCGCTGCGCACCATGCCCGCGCCGCCGGTGGACAAGAATGAAGGACACGCCGGATGGTTCATCAGCGCGGTGGTCGCCTGGATGGAGGGCGTTTCAATCCACTGGATGCAGTTCTCCGGCGCACCGGCCTTTACTGCCGCATCATATAGGACCTTTGCCGCTTCCACAGAGCATTGCTGCGCCGAGGGATGGAAACCGAAAATAACCGGATTACGGGATTTCATGCAGATCAAGGATTTGAACATTGTGGTGGAGGTGGGGTTCGTCACGGGCGTAGCAGCGGCAACGACGCCGACCGGCTCCGCGATTTCCACATAGCCTTCCAGCTCGTTTTCCTCAACAATGCCCACGGTTTTTTCATTCTTGATGGAGTGCCAGATATATTCCGTGGCGAACATGTTTTTGATGATTTTGTCCTCATACACGCCGCGGCCGGTTTCTTCAACCGCCATTTTCGCGAGCCGAGTGTGGTTTTCCTGGCCGGCGACGGTCATCGCCTCCACGATTTTATCCACCTGCTCCTGCGTCATGTCCATAAATTGTTCGAGAGCCTTGAGCGCTTCTGCACATGGTTGTCTACCATGGCGTCCACGTCAATCTCAGGGGTTTTCTTTTCCTGTTTTTCGTTTGCCATTGCAATCGCTCCTTATCAAATATTGATCGGGTTTTCATGCTGCGAAGATTGTTTGTTAATTATTTAACGACTACAGTATAACCGACTTTTTCTTTTTTTTCAACTAGAAAAAGGCACATGTTTTTTCACATTTTTCGTGCGAAATCCCCAAATCAAATCACCCAATGGCGATAGGGGAGAAAAAGCTGGGAATCCTGCTGTTACATTCCATAAAAAATGGATAGCGAACAGCCCTGGAATAAGCATACTGGCCTATTGTCAGTATTGCCGGAAACCCATGGTAAGATTATATAGCGGGGAAAATAGCGGGATGCATAAAAACCTGCGGTAAAAAGAAAGCGAATTTTCTCAGTTGGATGGGCTACAGATCCCTATGAAATGAGAAGGGCGGGCTGCCAATGCAGCCCGCACCGTGGAATAACGGTTATTTTTTTAGGATCTCTTTTTTAATATAGGCAAAAACGGCATCCTCCCCCTCATCCCGCAGACGCGCAAGCAACGCTTCCAGCAGGGCCTTTGTATGCGGATGGATCAGATAGTGATCGCGGGAATGCAGATAATAATCCAAAGGGTCGCTATCCCGATAGGCGGCGCCGCGGTAGGTTTTGCTGGCCGCCATGCGATCGCAAAACATTTCCACCACATATTTAACGGGCATCTCCATGCCCGCAAGCCCGTGGCCACCCACCGGAGAATAATCGATCCAATATTCCAGATGGTGCCGGTTTCGCCCTTTGTGGTGCAGCCATGCGCTGCTGTAGCCTTTGGCGGCCCGTTCCGCTTCATTGGGCTGCGGTTTCCCTGATAATATTTTACCCCTGGAATCCATTCAACAGGGGCATATTTGGAGAGATCATGCGTCAACCCCTGCCAATAAAGGCCCACTCGGAAGCAATGCTTCCGGACAAGCGCTCTATGATGGTGGACGGTTTTCAAATGCCCAAGCCAGTTTGCCATATATGATACACCAGCGTTTCTCAATTTCTCCCTTTAAATCACGATTCCTCCGTTTACACCGAGCACTTGCCCGGTGATAAAGGATGCTTTGCCGGATGCAAGAAAGGCGATCGCTTCAGCGGCCTCCCGCGCTGTGCCAATTCGGCACAGCGGCGTTTCCTCGCACAGGGCCTCCCGTGCCTCCTGCGTGAGCATGTTATTCATATCAGTATCAATCACGCCGGGCGATACGCAGTTAACAGTGATCCCGCTGGGGCCGAGCTCCTTGGCGAGCGCCTTTGTCATGCCGATCACAGCGGACTTGGCCGCTGAATAGTGCACTTCGCACGATGCGCCAACTTCGCCCCACATGGAGGATACGGTCACAATACGGCCTGCCTTTTGACGGATCATATGGGGCAGAACGGCCTGGCAGCAATGGTAAAGCCCATCAACATGCACAGCGAACATCCGGCGCCAATCCTCCGGCGTAATGTCTGTAAATAGTAACTGCTGCGCAATCCCTGCGCAATGCACAAGAATATCTATGCCGCCAAAAGCTTGTTCTATTTTATGCATCATGTTCGTTACCTGTTCCCGGTCGCAACGTCGGCCTGAAAGGATAACGCATCCGCGCCCGACGCTTGCAGGCATCGGACGAGCGCTTCCGCTTTCTCCCTTTGCACGCGGTAATGAACGGCGATGCGTATTCCCTGCCGGGCGAGCAGCAGGGCGGTTTCCCGGCCGATGCCGCGGGAAGCGCCAGTGATCAATGCAGTTTGCGCCATGAAAACCCCTCCATTCCAAATGGGTTAAAATTCGGAGAGCTGCAAAAAGCGGATCCCATCCGGTTTTGCGCTGCCCGCATACAACGCGCTGCCGTGCCGCCCGGTTTCGAGGTAATGGGCAAGCACTTGCTTTGCAGTAAAGGGCATGGCCAGATGCATCGCCTGATTGATCGGGACCCATTTCAACTCGCCCTCATTGCAGGCGGGCAATGTACGATCTGCCCTGTTCAACTGTGCGAAAAAGTAATAGTTCTGCCGCACCTCTCCGTTTTTCAAGCGCAGGGTAATGTAACGCAGCTCTGGGGGCGTGATATCCTGCGGCGTGATGCCGGTTTCCTCTTCCAGCTCGCGTAGGATACAAAGATCGGGCCGGTTGAGCTCCTCCGGCTCGAAGTGGCCGCCGACGCCGCACCAGGAGGGCTCCACAACACGGGAACCGACCCGGTAAAGCAGAAGCAGGCAATCCTCCCGCAGGATATAAATCGAAGTCATATTCCGAAGCTTCATTTTGTTCCCCTCCTGTATCGCCCCGTCGTGAAAGCCTTGTGAATGCCTACAGCCGATATGGAAGCAGGGCGCCGATTGTGGTGATAGAACCATCCTCCATCAGCACCTCGCACAGATGGTTATCGTCATGCACTGCGTCGATAAATTCCCGGCACCGGCCGCACGGCGCGCAGGCGCTGCCGCCGTCGTCCACTCCGGTTGCGGCAAGCTTAACGATCTTGGACTCCCCTGCGGTGACCATGGCCGCGACAGCGGCATGTTCCGCGCAGAAGCCCATTCCAGCGGGGTTTCAATGCAAACGCCTGTGTAAACATTGCCTTTATCCGTCAGGATTGCGGCCGCGACCGTTCCGGCAGTCGCCATCCGGGAAATTTTCCGCTCGTGAAGCACCCTTTTGGCGCAGGCCAGCAATTCGTCAAAATCCATATGGACTCCCCTTTTCGGCCGGCTTTGCGCCGCTCGTGTGATTCGCTAAAAGACCTGTTGAAAGGCTGTTTTTAATCATATCGTTTTCGCTATATGAAGTCAAATGGAAATTCTCTTTGTGTCGAATTAGATAATTTCACACACAAGTCCAAAAAATCATTTATATGAATTGACTGAAAACGAAAAAGAAGATATAATACAAACACGAGCGAACCTTGATATGGATAGGGCGTTTGATTGCACCGTATCAATGCATCAAAAAGAAGGGAATGGTTTTAGGAATGAAACAGCAGCGCAGTCCCAATACTTACACGCCGAAGGAGCGCAATCTGTACCTGACCGGTCTGCTTGGGCAGAATATGATCTACAACATCATCGGCACAGGCCTTGTGTTCTATTTCCAAAGCGTACTGTTCATCCCGGCGATGGCGACCGGCGTTATTTTCGCAATCGCCCGCGTTTGGGATGCGATCAACGACCCGATGATGGGCACGATCGTCGACCGGACAAATACGAAGTGGGGCAAATGCAGGCCCTATCTTATTTTTGTGCCTGCGGCGGTATGCGTGATTACAATCCTCTGCTTCTGCAACGGAATCTATGGCTCGCAGAACAGCAGCACAGTCAATGGTCTAATTATTGCCTGGGCAGGCGTGTCCTACATCCTTTGGGGCATGACCTATACGGTAGGAGATATCCCGCTGTGGGGCATTACAGCACGTATGACAGATGATGAGAACGATCGTGCGAGCCTTCTTTCCCTTGCCCGTATCGCCGGAGGGGTAGGCGGTATCGTGCTGGCGATTATTGTCCCGCTATCTCAGGCAGTGGGAAACAGCTTAACGAAAAGTCAGGGCTTATCCACGCAAAAAGGGCAGCAATTCGGCTTCATCATCGTAGCGGTGATCCTTTCGGTGATCGGCTGCGGATTGTTTCAGCTTTCGAGCTTTGCCAAGGAGCGCGTAAAGTCATCTGACGAACACTATACGATCAAAGAGAATTTTCAGCTTATGTGGCGCAACCGCCCTTTCCGCCAAATCATGATTTCCAGCATCCTGCGCGCGCCGATTATGCTGCTGATGATGGTTGCGATGACGCTGCTTTCTTATTATTACGGAGACTATAACCAGAAGAGTTATGTTGTCTATATGATTGTGCTCGGCGGCGGCATCTTCGGCGGTCAATTTATAGCCATGGCATTTGCGCCAATGCTTGTGAAAAAGTTTGAGAAGAAAAAGGTTTATAATATCAGCAGCATCGCGAGCGGAATTGCTTTTGCGCTCATTTTTGTGATATATAAACTTGCCCCCAACAAGCTTGATCAACCGCTATGGCTGGCGATCTGCTGTGTTGTGTTTACGATTGCGGCGGCAGGCATGGGCATTGTCAACGTATATCAATCCGTTATGATCGCGGATACGATTGACTATGAGGAATATGAGCATGGCATCCGCCCGGACGGCGTTTTCTTTGCAGGGCAATCCTTCTGCACAAAGCTCAACTCCGGCATTGCGGCGCTGATCCAGGGCATCGTGTATTCCGTCGTTGGCTTTTCCGGCGAAGGTGTGGAGAAGGTAAACGCGCTGTTGGAAGCTGGGGCGAGCTTCAAGGCAGACCCGGCCTTTGAACCCTATCGCATGGCGATGTTCTTCCTGTGCTCCATTCCGCCCGCCATCGGCATGCTGCTCTCCGTGTTGCCGATGCTCCATTATGACCTGCCGGATAAAAAACATGCAACGGTGCTCGAAGAGCTGCGTATCCGCCGCCAGGAGAAGGCGGACAAGGAAGCAAAGTGAGAAATAGCAGTTTATCTTGCCAATGGTTGACAACGGGGAAGGCCTTCCACTATAATCAAGCAGGAGCCCAATTTATGATAAGGGAGCATCTGCAATGAGCATGAAAAAAACCTTTTTTGGCGCCTTGCCCGATGGCAAACCGGTAGACTGCTATACAATAGAAAACCAAAATGGCATGCGTGCCGAAATCCTAACCTACGGCGGCACGCTCAATAAGCTGTATGTGCCGGATCAAAACGGTGTATTTGCAGATGTTTTGATCGGTTTCGATACCTTGGAAGGGCATTTGAACCATTCTGATTATCAGGGCATGCTTGTTGGGCGCTATGCCAACCGCATTGCGGATGGGGCTTTTGTGCTCAACGGCGAAGAATACCATGTGACGAAAAATGAAAATCAAATCACCTGCTGCATGGCGGCGGCGAGTTTTCCCACGCCGTGTGGGATGCCCAGCCTGTGGGAGAGGATGCGCTGCGCCTGAGCTATGAAAGCCCGGAGGGCGCGCAGGGCTTCCCCGGACGGGTAACCGCTCACGCAGTTTATACCCTGACGCAGGAGAATGTGCTTCGCATCGATTATTACGCCGTATCCGATCGGGATACGATTCTGAATCTGACGAATCATGCGTATTTCAACCTTGGCGGCTATGATGCGGGCCAAATCACCGGCCATATCCTTCGGCTGAATGCAAGCCAATTTATCCCCACGGATGCGCGTAATATCCCAACCGGTGAACTGCGCGATGTGGAGGGAACGCCGTTTGACTTCCGAGAACCCAAAGCGATTGGGGATGGAATTGATTCAGACTATGCCCCTATCGCCTCCTGCAAGGGCTATGATCATAATTTCTGCATCGAGCATTGGGATGGATCGCTGCGCGAGGCGGCCGAGGTGTATGAGCCGCAAAGCGGGCGTGTGATGCGCGTGACGACCGATCTGCCGGGTGTGCAGCTCTATACGGGCAATTTCCTTGCCGGGCATCCCGGAAAAGGGGGGAAGCCCGTCGCATGCCGCACAGGGTTCTGCCTGGAGACACAGTATTACCCCGATACGCCGAACCAGCCGGATTTTCCTTCCTGTGTGTTCCGGGCAGGCGAGGCGTTTGAGAGCACAACGGAATTTCAGTTTTCCGTGCGGGGCCTCAGAGATTGATGTTTCACATGCAGTGTATAGTGCTGGGCAAAAGCGCGGGCCTGATGCGGCCGTGGCGTTTTAGCCTGTCAAAAAAGGCCGCGTTTGGGCGGCCTTTTTTGATTCGTTCATAATGAGCAGACGGATTGATGTTCTGCCGGATTCATGATCGCATAAGCAATTCTTTGTTTATCATTGTGAAATCAAAAATTGATTGCTCCCCACTGTTTGACGGATGCCCCTGTTGAAAGGGAGGGGAGAACGACAGGCAAATGACGGATGGAGAACAGCAGTTACCAGCTACCGCCTTCCTCGCGGGAAACGCGGATAAAAATGAAATTTTGAATAAACTGCTTGCAAAAAATCCGTAGAAATGGTAAAATTTTAATAGCCTAGCTGCAATTTATGCAGCTTTTATTTGTTCGGCATCCAAAATCGCCCCAAAATCAAACATAGGAGGTCTTTTATGAACATTTTTCTCATCCTTGCCCTTGCGGCAGGGGCCGTAGCGCTTGTTTATGCGCTGCTGCTCGCGCTGAAAATCGGCAGAGCTGATGCGGGCACGGCGCGTATGAAGGAGATTGCGGCTTCGATCCACCAGGGCGCAAACGCGTTTCTTTTTTCTGAGTATAAGGTGCTGGTCATCTTTGCCGCCGTGCTGTTTCTGCTCATCGGCTTTGGCTTGGCAATTGGGTGACGGCCATTTGCTTCATTGTCGGCGCGCTGTTTTCCACCCTGGCCGGTTATTTCGGCATGAATGTGGCAACGAAAGCCAATGTGCGCACCGCGAACGCGGCGAAGGAAGGCGGCATGAACAAAGCGCTTTCCATTGCCTTCTCCGGCGGCGCGGTGATGGGGATGTCTGTGGTCGGCCTCGGCCTGTTGGGAATCACTGCGATTTATCTGTTTACAAAGGATGTCAGCGTGCTTACAGGCTTTAGCCTTGGCGCCTCCTCCATCGCGCTGTTTGCGCGCGTCGGCGGCGGTATTTATACCAAAGCGGCGGATGTGGGCGCAGACCTGGTCGGCAAGGTGGAGGCCGGGATTCCGGAGGATGACCCGCGCAACCCTGCTGTGATTGCGGATAATGTGGGTGATAACGTCGGCGACGTTGCGGGCATGGGGGCGGATTTGTTCGAATCCTATGTCGCTCCATCATCTCCGCCATCACGCTGGGTGTGATCGCTTTTACGGCAAAAGAAGGGTTTTCGGAAGGCGCGTTGTTCCCCATCTTCCTCTCCGGCATCGGGATCATCGCTTCGATTATTGCCACCTTCTGCGTGCGCTGCAAGGATGGCAGCAACCCGCACAAGGCGCTCAAGGTGAGCACCTATGTCTCCTCCCTTCTGGTGCTGATTGGCGCGGGCGTGATGAGCCAGTATTTCTTCCATGATTTCAAGGCCTTTTGGGCCGTGTTTGCCGGGCTTGTGGTCGGCCTGATTATCGGGCAGATCACGGAAGTGTTCACCTCCGGCGATTACCGCTTCGTCAAGGAGATTGCCAAACAGTCTCAAACCGGCTCTGCGACGACGATTATCAGCGGCCTTGCGGTCGGCATGAAATCCACGGCAATTCCAGTGCTGATTATCGCGGTGGGGATTCTGGTTGCTTATAAATTCTCCGGCCTGTATGGTATTGCCCTCGCTGCGGTGGGTATGCTGTCCACAACCGGCATCACCGTAGCGGTGGATGCTTACGGCCCGATCGCGGATAACGCGGGCGGCATTGCTGAGATGGCGGAGCTTGATGGGAGCGTGCGCGGCATTACGGATAAGCTCGATGCGGTGGGCAATACAACGGCCGCAATCGGCAAGGGCTTTGCCATCGGCTCCGCAGCGCTCACAGCGCTTGCGCTTTTTGCCTCTTATGCGGAGGCTGTTGGCATTACGAGCGGCATCAGCATTTTGAGCCCCGCCGTGATCTGCGGCCTGTTCATCGGCGGAATGCTGCCGTTCTTATTTTCTGCAATGACGATGGAATCCGTCGGCAAGGCGGCCAACCAGATGATCGAAGAAGTGCGCCGCCAATTCAAATCGATCCCCGGCCTGATGGAGGGCACCGGCAGGCCGGATTATAAGCGTTGTGTGGAGATTTCCACAAAAGCAGCCTTACGGGAGATGCTGATCCCCGGTGTGCTGGCAGTGCTCTCCCCATTGGTGGTCGGCCTGCTGCTCGGCCCGCAGGCGCTTGGCGGCCTGCTGGCAGGTGCGTTGGTCACAGGTGTAATGATGGCGATCTTTATGTCTAACGCGGGCGGCGCGTGGGATAATGCCAAAAAATATATTGAAGAGGGTGCAAACGGCGGCAAAGGCAGCGAGGCGCATAAAGCGGCGGTCGTCGGTGATACGGTCGGCGATCCGTTTAAGGATACTTCCGGTCCCTCAATTAACATCCTCATTAAACTGATGACGATTATTTCCCTTGTTTTTGCCCCTCTGATCGCTCAGGTTGGTGGGTTGATCCATCTGTAATGATAGTTGAATTTCGGCGGCGCGAAAAACGCGCCGCCGTTTTTTATGCCGGTGAGATTTCGTAACGCGATGAATACGGCGGAGTAGATAAATGTTAAATAAGCGTAAATTCAAGGGGGGTTTATTGACTTTTTGGACAGATCCCGTTATGCTTAACCATAAGTATATCTATGTGAAATCGGCAATTTGCCGAAGAAAGGAGGCGGCTACGGTGGAGGAAGTGATGGAAAAAGTGCTGCGGTCCGGAATGGATCTGCTTGTGGGAATCGGCCGGTATGCATTGCCTGCGCTCGCATTCCTGATCGTCCTGCGATGCCTGTTCTCCCTGTTGCGCAACCGCCCGCGGCCTGTCACGCTCGGCATTCTTGTCAACGGCGCGAATGGGGATGAATTTCTGCTGAACCACTGGGAAACCTCCATTGGCCGCAATAAAACCTGCGATATCTTTTTGGCTTATAATACGATCTCTAGATTCCATGCAGTGCTTTCCCGACGCAAACGGGGATGGACGGTTTTTGATACCTATTCCAAAACCGGCGTCTATGTCAATGGGAAAAAATCGAGCGGAAATCTCCCGTCTATGATGGGGACAGCATTATGATGGGCAATGTCGTGCTCTTTTTGCGCGCGCCGGACAGCCCCCCGCCAGCAGGCTGGCGGGAAGCGGCTCAGATAGATGCGCAGCCGCAGCAGTTTCCCCAGCCTGTTGAAATGCCGGAGGAGGTTGCCTCTGCGGAACAGCCGGTTTTTGTAGCTCCGGCCGATGTTGCCGCGCCAGAGTATGAGGATATTCGCTCCAATCGGACGCCGGTTTTACTGGCTGAGTCAACCGGGGAGGTATGCGAACTCTATGAAGGGAGCTATTTGATCGGTCGGTCGCCGGAGGCGGATTTTACGCTGCCTGTGCAGACGGTTTCCGCCCGTCATGCCCGCCTGTCGCAGTATGAGGATGGCTGGGTGATTGAAGATCTTGGTTCCAAATCCGGGACGATGGTGAATGGCAAAAGGATCGGCGGGCCGCAGACGCTGTTTGATGGAGATCACATCAATGTGGGTGGCGTAACGCTCCGCTTTTATGAGGACTATACAGGTTGATCGTTTACCAGAAGGTATGAGAAAAAGGAGGGAGACCATTGGCGAAGAAGAAAGCGGCGCAGAAAGCGCAGAAGCCCGGGCCCCAAAAAGAGGCGAAAATTTGCAGGAAGCGCCCGGAAAGGCCAATGAGCTGGTTTATCGTCCTGCTGATGATTACCATTTTTCAGGTGTGGTCTGCCGTCCAGACGATATTTGAGGAAGATGGAAGCTTGAATGCTGAGCTCGTGTCTATATTTGGAATTTATATTGCGATTGAATGGCTGTATTGTGGTTTTGTTCCGCACAATTTTTAAAAAGAAGAGCTTTGAGCTTGAGCTGATCGCTTTTTTTCTTTCCGGGATCGGGCTGGTGATCTGCGCGAGCGTTTATCCGAATTTGCTACTAAAGCAATTCATTTCTGTGTTGCTGGGGCTTGCATTGTTTATCGGGATGGTCTGGTTTTTGGGCGACATCAGCCGGGTGGATGCCTCACGTGTGCCGATGGCTTGTGCGGCGTTGCTGCTGCTGGCAGTCAATCTGGTGCTCGCCAAAGCGACAAACGGCGCGCTTAACTGGCTGGATCTTGGCTTTGTATCGATCCAGCCTTCGGAATTTGTAAAGCTTGCGTTTATCTTTGTGGGAGCTGCAACCCTCGATAAACTTCAGTCGACCAGAAGCCTAACAAAATATATTCTCTTTTCTTTTGCGTGCGTCGGATTTCTATTTTTGATGTATGACCTTGGCGCGGCGCTGATTTTCTTTGTTACATTCCTAATGATGGCTTTCATGCGCTCCGGCGATATCCGCACGCTAATTGCGGTGTGCCTGGTTGCGCTGGCTGGAGCCGCGTTCATTGTGATTTTTAAAGGGGATTATGTGGCGCAGCGGTTCGCCGCCTACCGCCATGTGTGGGAATACAGTGATGGAAAGGGCTTTCAGCAGACGCGCGTGCTTGTCTATATGGCGAGCGGTGGGCTGTTTGGTGTTGGAATCGGCGCCGGAAAACTGAAAAATGTGTTTGCAGCTACCACGGATTTGGTGTTCGGTGTTTTGTGTGAAGAATGGGGGCTGCTGCTGGGTATCGTCGTGCTGCTCTGCTTTGTGGGGGTCACAGCGTATGCGGTGCAGTGCGCGCCGGCCTGTCGCTCTTCGTTTTATGCGATTGCGGCCTGTGCGGCGGCGGGCATGATGCTGTTCCAGATCGCGCTGAATGTGTTTGGCATTACGGATCTCCTCCCGCTGACTGGCGTTACGCTGCCCTTTATCAGTCGAGGAGGATCAAGTATGATCTGCGTGTGGGGACTCTTTGCCTTCATTAAAGCGGCGGATGTGCGGACATACCCCAAAATTAATCGCGCGCTGGATGCATCGTTCAGCAAACAGAAACAAGGGCTTTCGGCCACGCTCTAGGGAAAGGATGGGCGATTTGCATGAGGATTACTTCCAAACGCGCGCTGGCAATTTATGCCCTGATCGGCGCGTTTTTGATTGGCGTCGTATTTTTAATCGGCAGTTTTGCTGTTAATGGGGAAACTTGGGCGCTCAAGCGTTTTAATCAGCACCTCTTCACCGGCGGAAGCCTGACGAGCGCCGGAACGATTTATGACACGAAAGGCGTCATCCTCGCCCAAACCAAGGATGGCGAACGCATTTATAACGACAGCCGCCGTATCCGTAAAGCCACGCTGCATATGGTTGGAGATACGGCAGGCTATATTTCGACAGGCATCCACACCATCTTCCGTTCCGAGCTGACCGGTTATAACCTGGTGGACGGCGTATATCGCCTGATGGAAGATGGAGAGGGCAATAATATCCGCTTGACCATCAACGCGGAGCTCTGCGCAACCGCGTTGGATGCGTTGGGAGATCGCAAGGGGACCGTTGGCGTTTATAACTATAAAACGGGCGAGATATTGTGCATGGTGTCCTCCCCCACTTATGATCCGGAGCGTAAGCCGACTGATATTGATACGGATAAAACCGGCAAATACGACGGCATTTACCTCAACCGCTTCTTATCCGGCGTATACACGCCGGGCTCCACGTTTAAAACCATCACAGCGATTAGCGCGATTGACAATATACCGGATATCTTTACGCAGAAATTCACCTGTAAGGGGAAAATGCAGACCAGCGGCGGCGTAATCTACTGCAATGAAGAGCATGGGCACGGCACTATCACCTTTGAACAGGCGCTGAATCGATCCTGCAACGTTGCATTCGCGCAGATTGCCATCCAGCTGGGGGCGGAGAAGTTAACCGCTACGGCTCAACAGCTCGGCTTCAATCAGGCGATGAAAATGGATGGAATCAATATCGCCATCAGCAAATTTGATCTAACCGGAGCGGATGAGCGCGGGCTCGGGCAGGCGGGCGTTGGGCAGCATACCACGCTTGCCAATCCCTATCACATGCTCACTATCATGGGCGCAATTGCAAACGGCGGCACGCCCGTGCTGCCCCATGTGGTTCAATCCATCGAAACACCGGGTGGCCTGGCGTTGCGCAAAGGCAAGGCGGAGACGGGCGAGGCTTACCTCTCAGCCGGGACAGCCTCTAAGATGGTGGAGCTGTTGCGGTCGAATACCGTGAATTTTTACGGCGACAGCCGTTTCCCACGCGGCATGCAGATCTGCGGCAAAACCGGCACGGCGGAGGTCGGTGGGGATAAGACACCGCATGCCTGGTTCGCTGGTTTCTCACAGAATTCGGAAACGCCATATGCGTTCGTGGTCGTCGTGGAAAACGGAGGCTCTGGCTATCAGCAGGCGATTCCGGTTGCCAATAAAGTGCTTGCAGCGGTTCGTGCAGCCTCCTAACCTGTGGAGGACGGCTATGCTGCCCATTGGGAGACAGCGTGTTGTATTTTTCGTTAGCAGCCGCTGTATAGGGAATAGATTGCTTTTTTATGGGGATTTGTTTCGCTTTTGGATAAGGATTCCACCCGCTTTTCTATTGACGCTAGGCAGTCAATCCTTTATAATTGTTTTCACGTGGCAAAGATTTTGTCCAAAAGGGTAGGAGTCCGGCGATTTTCGCCGGAGAGGGACATTATGTGCGCCGGATAAGACGGCGAAAATCAAGAAACGGGGTAAAATGCATGAGCTTTATTGAGTTCGATTCTGTTTACAAAAGGTACAAGATGGGGGAAATCACCATTAACGCTGCGGATGGAATTACCTTCAATATTGAGCAGGGCGAGTTCGTCGTAGTCGTCGGCCCATCCGGTGCCGGCAAAACAACGCTGCTGAATATCCTAGGCGGTATGGATGATTGCGATGATGGTAAGATCCGTGTGGCAGGTGAATTAATCAACGATTATGACCGCAAACGCCTGATTGAATACCGGCGCTATGATGTGGGCTTTGTGTTCCAGTTTTATAACCTGGTGCAAAACCTGACTGCGCTGGAAAATGTGGAGCTTGCCACACAGATCAGCAAGAAGTCGCTGCATGCGGAGAAGGTGCTTGAGCGCGTGGGCCTTGCCGATCGCATCCATAACTTCCCCTCGCAGCTTTCCGGCGGCGAGCAGCAGCGTGTGGCGATTGCACGCGCGCTGGCCAAAAACCCGAAGCTCCTGCTCTGCGATGAGCCGACGGGCGCGCTGGATTATAATACCGGCAAGCAGATTTTGAAGCTTTTGCAGGATACGAGCCGGGAAACCGGCATGACCGTGATCGTCATTACGCATAACCAGGCGATTACGCCGATGGCGAACCGTGTGATCGCCATGCGCAGCGGCCGTGTCCATAAAATTATGGTCAACGACAACCCAACGCCTGTGGAAAGGATTGAATGGTAACAATGAGCAAAGCCTTGTTAAAAGATACGTTCCGTTCAATCTGGAGGACGAAGGCGCGTTTTATTTCCATCATTTTGATTGTTGCGCTCGGCATTGGCTTTTTTGCCGGCATTAAGGCCACCGCTCCTGATATGAAGGAGACGGCCAACCGCTATTTTCTCAGCAACAACCTGATGGATTTGCGCGTGCTCTCGACCGTCGGGTTTGAGCAAGCGGATGTGGATGCGATCCGTGAGATTGACGGCGTCCATGCGGTAATGCCCGCTTATTTTGCGGACGGCCTGGTCAAAGTAAACGGCGAGAGCTTGATTGATATGGATGGCTCTGCGTTCAGCGTTCGTGCGCATTCTCTCAGCATGGAAATGCTGGCAGATTGGCAAAACGGAAAAAACGATGCGGAATATATGAACCGGCCCACGCTTATTGAGGGCGAATGGCCGAAAAATGCGAACGAGTGCTGGTGGACCGCAGCGAGCTATCCACCCCGGATGAGTTCCAAATCGGCAGCACGATCACTATAGAGAGTGATCGGGAGGATCTGAACTCTTCTATGGAAACGACGGAGTTCAAAATCGTCGGCATTGTGGAATCGCCTTACTACATATCCTTTGAGCGTGGCAACAGCCTTGTCGGCAGCGGCAAGGTCGGCGCCTTCATTCTGGTGCCGGATACCGCGTTCAAAACAGATTACTATACGGATTTGTATATTAAGGTCAACGGCACGACAAAGAGCGACTTTGACTCTTACGGCGATGCATATGAGAAGCTGGTGCAGCCTGTTGTGGAGCAAATCGAGGCGATTGGGCAGGATCGCGCCCCGGTTCGTGCAGAGGTGCTCCGCCCTGAGATGACGGCAACGCTGGAGCAGGCGCGCCTTGACTATGCGCAGGCCGAGGTTGATACGAAGCAAAAGATTGAGGATGCCCGTAAGTCATTGGATGAGGCGCTCGAATTCGCGGAGAATGGCGACCAGATTCTCGCTGAAAAGCAGCAGGAGTTTAACGACTCATTGAGCGCCGCGCAGCGGGAGTTTGCTTCCGGAAAGGCGGAGCACAGCGCTGGGTTAAATACCTATTATCAAAGGGTAAATGAGTATAACCTTGCTGTGAGCAAGCTTGCTGAGGCAAAACAAACGGTGGCAAACTCTCAGCGGGAGTATGATAAAAACAAAGAGAAGCTGGATGCGGCTGAAAAGCAGATCAATAGTGCAAAATCGCAGATTTCGAACGGTGAAAATCAAATTAGGCTGCTCAAGCAGATGATTGCTACTGCTGAAACGGTAGCCGGTGATTTAGGCAGCAGCAACAACGCTTCCTATGAAGAACTGATTAAGCGCGCGGAGGAGATCTTTGGCCCGGACAGCACTGTGGTGAAACAGCTCAAGGAGCTCTCCAATATCACGGCAGGCGGTATGGTGCAGGAGGCCGCGCAGGCTTTGAGCAAATATTTGGGCGATTATAAGGATGATTTGGCCAAGGAAGAGGAAAAGCTTGCTAAGGCAAAGGCCGATTTGAAAAAGGGCGAGGCAGATTACGCCACAAATGAAAAAACACTGAAGGCTGCAAAAGCAAAGCTCGACGCCGCTAACGCGGAGATCAATGCCAAACAGGCGCAGCTGGATGCAAGCAAGCGGCAGCTGGATAGTGCACAAAGCGAGCTGCAACAGGCCGGGTTTGCATTGGATGTGGGTGAATTAACCCTTTCCTCCAAGCAGAGCCAGGCGCTCATGGAGATTGAACAGGCCAAGCAGAAGCTGAAAGAGGCAAAGCAGGCGGCGGTGGACGGTGAAGAAACCTACCAGAAGGCCAAGGCGGAAGCGGAAAACGAACTCTCCCGTGCAAAGCTGCGCCTGTCTGCCGGCGAGCAGAAGTTAAACGATTTAAGCAGCGCCAAATGGGTGGTGTCTGACCGCGACGATATCCCGGGCTTCACTGGTTATGGACAAACGGCGGACCGCACCAAAGCGTTTGCCCAGGTATTTCCGATCTTCTTTTTCCTGATCGCGGCGCTCATCTGCCTGACGACGATGACGCGCATGGTTGAAGAGGAGCGCACACAGCTTGGCACGCTTAAGGCGCTCGGCTATGACAATAAGGCGATTGTTTCGAAATATATTATTTATGCGATCCTTGCGAGTCTGATCGGCTCTGTGATCGGCCTGGCGGTCGGCTTCGTGGTGTTGCCGCTGGCGATTTCTGCGGCGTATGGCATTATGTACACGCTACCTACGGTGCATCTCCAGTTTATCCTGAGCTATGCGCTCATTGGCACGGCGATTGCGATCCTTTCCACAGTGGGGGCTACCTTCCTCGCCTGCTATAAGGAGCTGGCCACCTGCGGCGCAGCTGATGCGCCCGCGCGCGCCCAAGGCGGGCAAGCGTGTGCTGCTGGAGAAGATCCCGTTTATCTGGAAGCATTTGAACTTCACCTCTAAGGTGACAGTGCGCAATATCTTCCGTAACAAGCGTCGCTTCCTGATGACAGCGTTTGGCGTGGCGGGCTGCACAGCCCTGTTGCTGACGGGCTTCGGACTCAATGATTCCATCAGCGCTATCATCAATAAGCAGTTTAACGATGGCGGTATCGCCATGTATGACGCACAGCTCGTTTTGAAGGATCCGGTGCTGACCGACGGTTCCGCTGAGGCGCCGATCATCACACAGCTCAAGGAAAACGACGGCATCCAGAATGCGATGCTGACCTATATGAAAGTGCTGCACGGGCATTCTGAGCGCTCGGATGAAGAGCTGGAGGTAAACGTGCTTGTGCCGCAGAACAATGCGCAGCTTTCCGATTTTGTAAGGTTGCAAAACCGCCAGTCCGGCGCGCAGCTCACCTTGCCGGATGACGGCGTGCTCATTACGGAGAAGCTTGCAAGCAAGACGGATACCGAGGTGGGTGATGAGCTGATCGTCACGAAATCCGATGGTTCCGAGGTGCGCCTAAAGGTTGCAGGCATTACAGAAAACTATACCTTCCACTATGTTTACATTTCCCAGGCGCTATATGAACAGGCCTTTGGGGAGGAAGCGCAGTTTAACTATGTCATGGCGCAGCTCAAGGATGATATCAAGAATGAGAAGCCGGTGGCAGATGGCCAGGAAAATAACCAAAAAGGTCAGCTTGCGACCGAGCTGATGAAGATGCCGGAGATCAATGCCGTTGTTTATACTACGCAGACGATCGACACCTTCAATAACGTTATCAACGCATTGACCCTTGTGGTTGTGGTGTTTATCATCGCGGCGGCGGCGCTGGCGTTTGTGGTGCTTTATAACCTGTCGAACATCAATATTAACGAACGGGTGCGCGAGCTGGCCACAATTAAAGTGCTTGGCTTCTATGACAAGGAGGTAGACGCTACATCTACCGTGAGAATGTGTTCTTAACCGTGATTGGCATTGTACTCGGCTTGGTCATGGGAATCTTCCTGCATCGATTTGTGGTGAGTGTTGCGGAGGTGGACGTGGTGATGTTCGGCCGCACGATCAGCTGGCTGAGCTATGTGCTTGGAGCGGCAATGACGGCGCTCTTCGCGGTGATCGTCAACTGGATCATGCATTTCCGCTTAAAGAAGATCAGCATGGTGGAATCGCTCAAGTCCGTTGAATAACAGCTGTAGGTCAAAAGAATATTCACATTGGCGCTTGGCACGCCGCAAGGGGAGGTCTCCTCTTGCGGCGTGCTTTTTTGCTTTGCGGGTTTGTAAGTGGCAAGGAGCTGTGAAAGCATGTGAAAAAAGAGCGTTGTTCGATCAGGTTTAGCTGCCTTTTTTGATGTTTGAATTGACTTTTCTTTTGATTCGTTTTATAATAAACCAGCTAATAATTAACCGATTTATTATAAAACGGTTGATTGTTAAGAAAGGAGGTTGATTGATGCATTCCTATCGGGAAATTGTGGGGAAGCTGATTCAACTCAACGCCCTCAAACGGATTAGCACCCACCGCGCGGCATCTGAAATCGGGTTGTATGACGGGCAGATGCCGCTGCTAGAAACGCTGGAGCGAGATGGTTGCCTCACGCAAAAAGCGCTTGCTGACCGGCTGCATGTATCGCCCGCCAGTGTGGCGGTATCGATCAAACGCATGCAGAAATGCGGTATTGTCGATAAAATGCCTTCGGAGGAGGATTTGCGCTATAATCGGGTGATGCTTACAGACAAGGGACGGGATCTGACCAGGCGCACGAGGGCGCTGTTTGACCGGCTGGATGAGGAGCTCTTTGCCGGATTTACCCTGAATGAGTGTGAGCAGCTCTATGGCTATCTTTGCCGCATGACGCAAAATCTTGCGAAAGAGGATTTGGAGGGCGCCGACATGATCACGCTCATGGCCAAGGAGCAGGAAGAGATGGAGCGACGTAGAAGGAGGATCAGGCTTATGATCAAACAATTCGCACCCTGTGTGAAGAAATATTGGTGGGCTGCGCTGCTCAGCCCTTTGACGGTTATCATTGAGGTTTTGCTAGAGGTGCGCATTCCGATGCTGATGTCCCAAATCGTGGATACCGGCATCACCAATCAGGATTTGCAATATGTGGTAAACATGGGCGTTCAGATGGTTGCATTTGCGCTATGTTCTCTCGCGGCGGGTGCGCTTTCCGCATGGTTTGCTTCAATCGCCGGCATGGGGCTCGGCGCGGGGCTGCGGCAGGGCATGTTTGACCGTGTGCAGGATTTCGCGTTTTCCAATGTGGATCGTTTTTCCACCGCCTCCCTGGTCACCAGGCTTACAACCGACGTCAACCGTGTGCAGATGACTTTCATGATGCTCATCCGCGTATGTGTGCGCGCGCCCGTGATGCTCGTGAGCGCAACGGTGCTCGCTGGCAGCTCAACGGGGAGCTGGTCACGGTTTTCCTCATTGCAATCCCCGTGCTGGGCGGGATGTTGGCGCTGATTGCAACGCGAGCTTTCCACGTTTTCAGGTAATGTTGGAAAATTTGATGGTCTTAATGCCCGCGTGCAGGAAACGTTGATGGCGATTCGGGTGGTCAAGGCTTTTGTCCGTTCGAAATTTGAGAAGGAAAAATTTGAAGTTACCAATGATGATTTAAAGCGCGCCAGCATCATGGCGGAAAAAATCCTTGTTTGGAACGGCCCGCTAATGACGCTCGCCATGTATGCCTGTATCGTTGCCATCGTCTGGTTCGGCGGCAAGCTGATCGCTTTCGGCTCAATGGAAACGGGCCAGTTGATGAGCTTTATTAGCTACGTGACGCAGATCTTGATGTCCCTGATGATGATTACAAACACCTTTGTGATGATCGTAATGTCGAAGCGTCTGCCAACCGTATTTGTGAGGTGCTTCAAGAGATGCCGGATATCAGTGATGCACAGGCTGATCCAGCACTCGCCGTGCCAGATGGCTCAATTGAGATGCGGCATGTGTTCTTCCGTTATAATCAGGAGGCGGAGAAGCCCGTGCTTTCTGATATCAGCCTTTCGATCCGCTCCGGAGAAACCATTGGCGTCATTGGCGGCACAGGCAGCGCAAAATCCACCCTTGTCCAGATGATCCCACGGCTGTATGAGGCGGAAGAGGGAGAGGTGCTCGTGGGCGGGCACAATGTGAAAGATTATACGCTGGATCACCTGCGCGGCGCAGTCGCCATGGTGCTGCAAAAAAATGTGCTCTTCTCCGGTACGATCCGGGAAAACCTGCTTTGGGGCAATCCGGAGGCAACGGATGAGGAGCTGATCGAGGCCTGCAAGGCGGCGCAAGCGCATGAATTTGTGATGGCCTTCCCGGATGGATATGAAACCAATCTCGGTCAGGGCGGCGTGAACGTATCAGGCGGGCAAAAGCAGCGGCTGTGCATTGCGCGCGCCTGCTGAAGAATCCGAAAATTCTGATTCTGGATGACAGCACCTCCGCAGTGGACACCGCAACGGACAGCAAAATCCGCGAAGCGCTGCGTGCGCATCGAAGCGATACGACAACGATCATCATTGCGCAGCGCGTAACCTCCGTCTGCGAAGCGGATCGGATCATCGTGCTGGACGATGGTAAAATCAACGATATTGGCACGCACAGCGAGCTGCTCGCCCGCAATCAGATTTATCAGGAGGTCTATTATTCTCAGCAGGAAGGGGTGGCGTCCTAATGGCGGTCAATACCAAAGCGGGCGGAGGGCCAGGCGGCCCGATGCGCCACGGATTTCAAAAGCCAAAAAATGCAAAGCATACCCTAGGAAGGGTGCTGCA
>ENA-OQDW01000157-OQDW01000157.1-human-gut-metagenome-genome-assembly--contig:-NODE-157-length-27266-cov-4.146616_pt1 | contig 27266 bp, 29 predicted proteins | sample MGYA00242784_ERZ504613 | MGnify/ENA primary metagenome ERZ504613 (study PRJEB26092, sample SAMD00036330) | human gut metagenome | host: Homo sapiens | study: EMG produced TPA metagenomics assembly of...
CTGCCGCCGCCGTAACACTACCTTTTCACAGTTGAAATTGGGGCGTAAGGTCAGCGGCGACTCGCCGCCCGCCGTAACACTACCCTTTCACAGTTGAAATTGGGGCGTAGGGTCAGCGGCGGCTTGCTATCCTTGAGCAAGTCTGCCGTCGCCATTTCCGCTGGGCGACGGGCTGACCCGCCGCGAAAAGAATTCGCATTCCACCTGTACTATACGGCAAATGCATCGCACGAAGTGCTGCCTTGTTATATTTTAACGTCACCAACGAACTTGAGGCAACACCGCACAAAGAGCGTCTGGCGACTTTGCACGCCATCTGCTTGCAAATTTCCCGTCATATTTCACAAAAATGCTCGTGAATACATTAAGTATTCACTCCGCTTTTTGTTTCATCTGACGGAAAATTTGACGACGCATCTGTCGCACAATCTTTGTGCGGTATTGCCTTGACAATTCTGCAAAAATCCTGTATAATAAAAAGAAATCAACTTTTCAATCATAGTATTATGCAGAATGTTCATAGGGTGTTGCATTCTCTACACGAGCTTTATGCACTGCTTTCCAACAGCAGAATTTGAACGATATGGAGCCCGAACAGACGAAACCGCTGTTCCGACAAGAGAGGACTGATAAGATGAAAAAAGAAAAACTGTTGCATTCTACAAAGATCCAGCAAATGATCGCACAATATAAACACGACATGCAGCTGGTAGACCAGCTGACCGCAGATGCAGAACCCCACTACGAGATCGAACAGGAACTTTATAAAAAGTACGAAGTTAAGCGTGGCCTTCGTGATCTGGACGGTAAAGGGGTGCGTGCCGGTCTGACCACGATCAGCAAGGTGTCCGCTACCCAGATCGTAGACGGCCGGGAAGTTCCCGCAGCCGGACAACTGCTGTACCGCGGGATCCCCATTGAACAGCTGGTGCAGGGCTTTATTACCCATGACCGCTTTGGCTTCGAGGAGATCGTCTATCTGCTGCTCATGGGACATCTGCCGAAAGCCGACCAGCTGGCACAGTTCAAGGGGCTGCTGACAGACTATCAGGAACTGCCCAACCACTTTAACAGCGGCGTTATTATGAAGATGCCCAGCGACAATATCATGAACACAATGGCAAAGTGCGTGCTGGCACTTCACGCCTATGACCCCAAGCCCGATGATACCAGCCTGCCCAACGTGATGCGGCAGTGTATCCAGCTGGTGTCCCAGTTCCCGTCGCTGGCGGTGTTCGGCTATCAGGCTTCTATGTACTTCCGCAACGACAGAAGCATGTTTATCCAGAAGCCCGACCCGAAGCTTTCCATTGCGGAAAACATTTTGTATATGATGCGTCCGGACGGCAAATATACTCGTCTGGAAGCGAAACTGCTGGATCTGTGTCTGGTGCTCCATGCGGAACACGGCGGCGGCAACAACTCTGCGTTCACTGTGCATGTGGTTTCTTCCTCCGGAACGGACACCTATTCTACCGTTGCTGCGGCACTGGGCTCTCTGAAAGGACCGAAGCACGGCGGGGCGAACATCAAGGTCATGGAGATGTTCGAAGACTTGAAGCAGCACTGCCCCGACTGGGAGGACGAGGACGCTCTGCGGGAATATCTCAAGGGGCTGCTCCGCGGCGAGGGCTTCGACCACAGCGGTCTGATCTATGGCATGGGTCATGCGGTGTACTCCGTATCCGACCCCAGAGCGTGATCCTGAAATCCTTTGTGGAACAGCTTTCCGATGAAAAGGGCTGCCACGCTGAGTACCAGTTGTACGCCACCGTGGAACGCCTTGCCAAGGAAGTTATCACCCAGAACCGGAAGATCTATAAGGGCGTTTGTGCCAATGTGGACTTCTACAGCGGCTTTGTATACCGCATGCTGGGACTGCCTATGGATTTGTTCACGCCGATCTTCGCCATTGCCCGCATTGCCGGCTGGTCGGCACACCGGCTGGAAGAACTCATCAACTGCCGGAAAATTATCCGTCCGGCATATCTCTCTGTGGCGGAGCCGCAGGAATATGTGCCGCTGGAAGAACGATAAGAGGAAAAGTCTGGAAAGCTCCTGAGATATGGCAACACCGCACAAAGCTTGTGCGTAAGGTGCGTTGTTGCCATATATATTCACGTATGCTTTCTCTGGCTGACGGCCGAAAGGAATTTCTGTGGTTTTTCGAAAACAACTTGCAATTTCTGTAAGAGTATGCTATAATACAAATATCTGATGCGTTGACATCAGGACGGATTCCGGAATATAGGTGTGCGGGTCCTGTGCAACAAAGCACCGTGAACCATGTCAGGCGGGGGACCGAGCAGCATTAAGCGGATGTGTTTGTGTGCCGCAGCAAACCTGCACACCTATGTTCCGGAATCTTTTTTGCTGGGAGGTGTAAGGGTTGTATCAGGCATTGTATCGGAAATGGCGGCCGCGGTCGTTTGACGATGTGATCTCGCAGCCGCATATCACAACGGCTCTCCGGAATCAGATCCGTGAGGAAAAGACAGCCCACGCCTACCTGTTTACCGGTTCCCGCGGCACGGGAAAAACCACCTGTGCCCGCATTCTGGCGAAAACGGTCAACTGTGAACACCGCACGCCGGAAGGAAATCCCTGTCTGGAATGCGACATCTGCCGCGAAGCAGAACGGGGAGCCCTTTCTGACATCGTGGAGATCGATGCGGCTTCCAACAACAGCGTCGAGGACATTCGCGACCTGCGGGAAGGCACCGTCTATCTGCCGGAACGCTGCCGGTATAAAGTGTATATCATCGACGAAGTGCACATGCTCTCTCCCAGTGCGTGGGGAGCATTGCTGAAAGTCATGGAAGAACCGCCGGAATACGTCAAGTTTATTCTGGCGACCACGGAAGTCCACAAGGTGCCGGCGACCATTATTTCACGCTGCCAGCGGTACGACTTCCACCGGATCCGCACCGCGGACATTGCGGCACGGCTGGAATATATCGCCGGCGAGGAGCAGCTTTCGCTGGAGCCGGAAGCGGCACAGCTGATCGCTCACCTGTCTGACGGCGGTATGCGTGATGCGTTGTCCCTGCTGGATCAGTGTGCGTCCGGCGGCGAAGCGATCACCGCGGCATCTGTTACGGCGGCAGCCGGCGTTGCCGGTCGGGACAGCGTGTTCGCCATTCTGGAAGCAGTGCAGGCACAGGACGCGGCAAAGGCACTGGAATACACCGGTGCCCTCTACGACCAGTCCAAGGACATGGTGCGGCTTTGTGACGAACTGCTGGAACAGCTGCGGAATATGATGCTGCTGAAAGCTGGCACGGGACAGCCGGATCTGCTGACCTGTCTGCCGGACGAGCTGCCGCGGTGGAACAGCTGGCACAGAAGCCCTCGCTGGATACGATCCTGTGGCAGATCGCCCAGCTGCAAGATTGTCGGGAACGCATGCAGCGAAATCAGAACAAGCGTGTGGAACTGGAAATGTTGTTGTTGCAGCTGGCAGTGCCCAAGGTCGCTGTACCGGTTTCGCCGGCAGTGACAGCGGCTCCCCAGCCGGCACAGCCTGCCCCGCAGCCCGCTGCGGCACCTCAGACCACACAGTCTGCACCAGCAGCCGAGCCTGCTGCGGCAGAACCGGAACAGAAGCCCCTGACGGCGGCAGAGATCCAGCCGGTCAACAACTGGGCGGATATTCTGGCGGCATATCAGGCAGTGAATCCGGCGGTGTCCGGCAGTCTGGCGGAGTCTTCGGCATACGTTGCCGGAAACAATCTGCTGATCGTGGCAAAGAACCGGTTTTTCCTCACCCTGCTGAAGAATAAGGAAAATGCACTGTCCCTGCGGGAAACCGTCAAGCAGTTCCTCGGGGCAGAGTACAATATCCGTGCCAAGTGCAGCGAGCCGGAGGAACAGACCTCCAAGGCACAGAATCTGCTGCAAAAGGCAATGGACAGTCATCTGGATACGGCAGTGGAAGAATGATAGAAGCCTGCCTGACAGGCTGGCGTAAGTGATGAAGTGAAACCCGCATTTTTACCAATGCGAAAAGATATGAGTTTATACTGAAAGGAAAGATTTTCTCATGAGAGCAAGATTACCGAAACAGAATCAGGCGGTGCCCAGAATATGAACGCAATGATCCGTCAGGCACAGAAGATGCAGGACGAGATCTCCGAACTGCAGGAAGACATCGAGAGCCGTGACTTTACTGCAACCGCAGGCGGCGGTGCAGTCAGCGTTACCGTTACCGGCAAAAAGACCGTAAAGGCTCTGGAGATCAAGCCGGAAGTGGTAGATCCGGAGGACATTGAGATGTTGCAGGATCTGATCATCAGTGCAGTGAACGAGGCAGTGAATCAGGTAGAGGCAACCACAGAATCTGAAATGAGCAAGATCACCGGCGGTGTTTCTCTCCCGGGCTTGTTCTAAGGGAACAGAATGGCTGGTTATCACGCACTCCCGCTGGAACTTCTGGCGGAGGAGTTTGCAAAACTGCCGGGCATCGGGCTGAAATCGGCACAGCGTCTGGCGTATTCGATCATTTCCAGACCGGAGGAGGACGTGGAACGCTTTGCCAACGCTCTGCTGTCGGCGAAGCGGGACATTCACTATTGCCCCTGCTGTCAGAATCTCACGGAAATGGAACTTTGTTCTGTCTGTGCAGACGAAGAACGGGATCACAGCCTGATCTGCGTGGTAGAGAGCCCGAAAGATGTGACGGCACTGGAACGCACGGGGGAATACACCGGCGTGTATCATGTGCTGCACGGGCTGATCTCACCGATCGACGGCATTACGCCGGACAAGCTGCGGATTCGGGAATTGCTGGCACGCTTGCAGGACGGCAAGGTGCGGGAAGTCATCATGGCGACCAATCCCACTGTAGAGGGCGATGCCACGGCGATGTATCTGGCACAGCTGCTGGAGCCGCTGAAGGTCAAGGTCACACGGTTGGCGTTTGGGCTGCCGGTAGGCGGTTCGCTGGAATACGCCGACGAGGTGACACTGTTCAAGGCACTGGAAAACCGGACGGCAATGTAACAGCACTGCCGCAAGACAAAACGAAAATATTTCGCCCTGTTCGTGGGGGATTCTCCGCAGGCAGGGCGATTTTTTTATTATACGGGCGGGGTTCACTCGTAAAGTGAACTTCTAGGGCAGTCGCGTCGAAACCGTCCGGCGGAATTCGCTCGTTGCCCTCGCTGTCCGCCTGGGGCTTGCCAACGCCGGTGGTTGCCCTTGCCTGTATCGGTAATGTTGATATTCAGGTGCTTTCTGGTGCAGGCGGGTGACTTTATGAAATACGGCGTTTGCAAGCAGTATATAAGCCTCCCTTGAAAAGGGAGGGGGACCGCCGTTAGGCGGTGGAGGGATACTTTATCGTTACAGCAGCCAACCGGTTTCACAAGGAGTTTACGCTTCTTTTTTCTTTACTGAAAAGAAAAAGAAGCAAAAAAAGAAAAGAGTTCGCGTTTTCCTTGTGCTACAAGGTCAAATATCACACGAAGATTACACGTCGCAAAAATCCCCCGGCGGGGCAAACAGGCGGCTGCCGCCGCCGTAACACTACTCTTTTCACAGTTGAAATTGGGGCGTAAGGTCGGCGGCGACCCGCCGCTTTCTTTACTGAAAAGAAAAAAGAAGCAAAAAAAGAAAAGAGTTCGCGTTTCACTTGTACTACAAGGTCAAGTATCACCCGAAGATTACACGTCGCAAAAATCCCCCGGCGGGGCAAACAGGCGGCTTGTCCGCCGTAACACTACCCTTTTTACATTTGAAATTGGGGCGTAAGGTCGGCGGCGACTCGCCGCCCGCGAAAGGATATGATAATTATGATTACTGTTTCTAACGTTAGTCTGCAATTCGGCGGCGATACGCTGTTCAAAAATGTAGACCTGCAATTCAACCCCGGCAACTGCTACGGTGTTATCGGTGCAAACGGTGCCGGAAAATCCACATTCCTGAAAATTCTCTGCGGTCAGCTGAAACCTACTACCGGTGAAGTGACCATTCCGAAAAATCTCCGCATGAGTGTCCTCAAACAGGATCACTTCGCCTATGATGCCTATACCGTTCTGAATACCATTATTATGGGCAACCAGCGGCTGTACGACATCATGCAGCAGAAAGATGCCCTCTATGCCAAGGAGGATTTTACCGAGGAGGACGGTATTCTGGCTTCTGAACTGGAAGCGGAATTCGCTGAACTGGACGGCTGGGAGGCGGAATCCAACGCTTCCAAGCTGATTCAGGGGCTGGGTCTGCCGGAAGAACTGCTCTATCAGCAAATGGCAGACCTCTCCGGTAATGAAAAGGTGAAAGTCCTGCTGGCACAGGCTCTGTTCGGCAATCCGGATATTATCCTCATGGACGAGCCGACCAACCATCTGGATATTGATGCCATTGCGTGGCTGGAGGACTTTTTGTCCGAGTACTTCGGTACCGTTATCGTGGTTTCCCATGACCGCCACTTCCTCAATGATGTCTGCACCCATATCGTGGACATTGACTATACCAAAATCAAAATGTACGTGGGCAACTACGAATTCTGGTACGAATCCAGCCAGATGATGCAGCGGCTCATCAAACAGCAGAACAAAAAGGTTGAAGATAAAATCGCCGAACTGAAAACCTTTATTGCCCGCTTCTCCGCCAATAAGTCCAAGTCCAAACAGGCGACTTCCCGCCGGAAGCTGCTGGACAACCTGACTGTGGAAGAACTCCCTGCGTCCAGCCGCCGCTATCCCTTTATCGGCTTCGATATGGATCGGGAACTGGGCAAGGAAGTGTTGCAGGTCAGCGGTATCTCCAAGACTGTGGACGGCGTGAAGCTGCTGAACAACGTCAGCTTTACGCTGGGACGCACCGACAAGGTGGCGTTTATCAGCGAGAGCGAACAGGCGATCACCATGCTGTTCAAGATTCTCATGGAGGAAGAACAGCCGGACGAGGTACGTTCAAATGGGGCGTGTCTACTTCCACTTCCTATTTTCCGGTGGATAACTCTGCATACTTCAATGACAACGATGATTCCATTCTGGACTGGATCCGCCAGTATTCCACATCGGACGAAACCGAAACGTTCCTGCGGGGCTTTCTGGGCAGAATGCTGTTCTCCGGCGATGATATTTATAAGCCGGTCAAGGTACTGTCCGGCGGCGAAAAGGTTCGCTGCATGTTTGCCCGCATGATGCTGTTCCACTCCAACGTACTGCTTCTGGACAGACCTACCAACCACCTCGATCTGGAGAGCATCACCGCTGTCAATAACGGTTTGGTGAATTTCAAGGGCGTAGTCATTCTGTCCTCTCACGACCACGAGATTCTGGAAACTGTGGCAAACCGCATTATCGAGATCACACCGGAGGGCTGCATCGACCGGCAGGCACTTATGAGGAATATCTGGAGTGGAAAAAGGAAAACGGGAAATAAGCACGGATATTCATTATCTGAGTAATGCACGAATCTTGTTGCTTTGGAAATTGAAATAGGTGATTGAATGAGCCTGGAGAAAAGCGTACAGTCTGTAAACCCTGTCATAACACTTCCAGCCTATCCGAATCAAAACGGTTTTCTGTATCGTTACTTGCATCGGTACGAGCATCTCATTCTCATGATGGATATTTGTGCATGCGGGTGTCAGGCGGCAACGTCTTTGATTTTTTACGATACTCAAAAATCAGCAATTGTGACGTTTCCAGACTGGACAGCATATGAGAAAAGCTGCCGTGTTTTTGAGATATATCCGGTCAAATCGTGTGTATTTTCACTTGCTCTGCTGGGCGGAAAATGTATTCTTTCTTGTTTTGAGATGAACACGCACACATGCAGAACTGCGAGATTCCTGTGGAATGGTCACACAATTGCTTTTCAAATCCAAGAATCCGAATGGAATATGACGGGACAACACTCTATGTAGGGATTTTGGATACAAAAACTGAATTCTGGAGATATTTCAAAATTATCCGAACCCCAAGAGAATTGTATCTGGAGCCGCTGTCTTTTTTGTGTGGAAACTTCGCGCTATTTCACCCGATTTGGTCTTCGCAAGATGAAATGGTGTTTCGTGTGTCGGGAAATGCTATGGAAATTCAAAATGCACATGAAAACGCATTTCAAAAAGTGAATGCAAACGATGCGATAATTCGATACAGCCACAGCGGGATTGAAATGATTGCAGCTGATTCGAAACAGGTTTCTTTTGAGTACGATGCACAGATTGGAAAATGTATTTATTACGAACTCGTTGAAGAATCGAAATCTACATTGATGAAATATGATCTGGCATCGCAGAACAACGATGTTGTTCCAGTCGATCAGAATCAATACATTGCACTTTCTTCTGAAAAGGATCTGTACGCTTATGATAATACGGCATTTCAGCGGTTGTCAGACGGCAAACGGTTTTCTGTTGATGCAGTGATGCAGGCTTTTCAAAAATTGAACGTTCCGGCTATTGATAAAATGGAGCCTTTTCCCTCGATGTGTTTCTTTCATGACCATTGGCTGGAGATTGAAGTCTGCGATTTTCGGTTTTTTGTCATTCATTTGGATACAATGCAGCCGTATTATTTGGAAGGTGTGATTGATGTTGTTGGTAATCACATCTACCACTATGCATAATTTGGTCTGCTTTTGTTGAAAAAGCTCCCGCCAAGTCTGCTCCTGCCCTTTGCCGGAATCCATAACCCATGAAATCCAAGGAGAACCCTATGATCTACTACTGCATCAGCGATATACACGGCTGTCTGTTCGCATTTCAAAACGCTTTGGACATCATCATAAGCCACTTGAACGAGGAGAACACTGCCCTGATTCTGTTGGGAGATTATATCCATGGCGGCAAAGAAAATGCTGCTGTGCTTGACAAAATCATGGAACTGCAAAACAGATATGGAAGCGGCAAAGTCATTGCCCTGCTGGGAAACCACGAGGAACTGGTTTGCGAGGGTATGGCATCGGTCGATGCATGCGGCACAGGCAGCGGTGACGATGACAGGTATGTCAGCTGGCTGCGTGGCCTGCCGAGATACCACGCTGCCGGAAAGACCATATTTGTCCATGCCGGCATTGATGAAGAAGCAGAAGATCTATGGAAATACGGCACCATGGATCATATCTTCATGGAAAAATATCCTGCCCAGACAGGACACTTTTTCGAGGATTACAAAATCGTTGCCGGACATATCAGCACTTCTGCGATCGCTGAAGATCCGCACTTTCACGGGATCTATTTTGACGGCAGTTCTCACTATTATATTGATGCGGATACGGTGGCGACTGGCTTCTTGAATATTTTGAAAGTGAATACAGAAACGCAGGAGTACTTTGTGGTTACAGATGCCGGAGAGTTTCCTGTTTTGCCCTATGATGAGGAACATTAAAGCTTTTTTACAAAGGCAACACCGCACAAAGCCCGCCTGACGGCTTTGCACGCAATCTGCGTGCAGATTTTCCGTCATATTGCCCAGAAATCCCTTGCCAGACATCAAGTCTGCCTGCGGAATTTCTAGGCAATCTGCCGAAAAATCTGACAACGCACCTTACGCACAAGCTTTGTGCGGTGTTGCCTAAAATTTTCCTGCATAACTCCGCCCGCTTCGGGCATACTGAAAGTGTACCGTTCGCCGGAACCTGCGGCGGTAACTTCTTTTAGAACTGGAGCGATCATTATGGAGATCAAAAAGAAAAACAGCAACATTCACTGTTCCGTGACCCAGTGCAAGCACAACATGGTCAGCGAAAACTACTGCGGTCTGGACTGCATCTGTGTGGGCACTCACGAATCCAACCCCACTGTACCGGAATGCACCAACTGTGATTCCTTTGTCAAACGCTGCGGCACAGAGTGCTGAACACGCGTACCGGAGGATTTTTCCTCCGGCTACATAGGGAATCCTTTGGGGAATCGGCTGTTGATTCGTCATGTTGCACAAAAAACAAGGTGCATTCAAATGCAAAACGGCAAAAAAAGTGGGAATCCCTTGTACATTTACGAAAATTCGGGTATAATAAAAGAGTATCCAAGTTCCGAAGGAGGTAGAATTTTCATGTATGATAAAACAATGACGTTTTCCGTCAATGACGAAAAAGAGATCGAAATGAAGAAAACGCTGATGCTTGTATATGATGCACTCACGAAAAAGGGATATAATCCGGTGAATCAGATTGTAGGCTACATTCTCTCCGAGGATCCCACCTACATAACCACATACAACAATGCAAGAAGCCTGATCCGTCATATCGATCGGGACGAACTGTTACAGGCTCTGGTAAAGTCCTATCTGCACCAGTGAGCTGTCCTTTAAACAATTCGAAAAAACTGCACCGCAGGTCTGCGTACAAGCAGAAAGCGGTGCGGTTTTTTGTACGTTGCACTGGAAAATGTCAATATTGTATCCCACAAATCCGCATAAGAAATACACGAATCAGCGAGGTTCTTTTATCCATTCCGTCAATTGACAGAACATGCAGGGTATGGTAAACTAACTATAAAGAGGGAAATCCACCAAAAAGCACCAAATATACAAAAAACGAATTCGGCGTTTGTACATTCATACAAATAGACTTGAAATCCGTTGACAAAAATGTATAATAGTGCTATAATATTGGATAGAAGGTTCTGTGCGTTTTCCGATTTGGCAATGAGAGGAAGGATACACGATGAAACGCATTTGGCAAAAAATAATGGCGATTTTAATGGCAGTATTTCTGGTATGCACAACATTGGTGCTTGCGGGCGGAGCTGAAGCTGTTTCTGCACTGGCAGAGGCAGGCGGGAATACACCGGAGGTAACGGACGGGGCAGATGCACAGCAGTTCGCCGACAATTCCGGCGATATTATTATAGGGAATATTTCGATTGAGCTGGATCAGCTGATCAAAAACCACTATATGGTCACTGTGCCGGTCACCATGCCCAATAACCCCGGCTTTACCGTTCTGCAATTTGGTGTAAAATGGGATGTGACACGCATGTCCGTGCAGGGTGCACGTTCTACCGGCAACATGAAGCTGCCGATTCTCACCATTGCCAATGACAAAAGGCAGATCTGGATGATGTTCATTGAGAACGACTGCAAGGAAACCAATATCAGTTCCCTGACAGCAGAGATCAATCCGGATGTCAAGGTGGGGGATACATTTGTGCTGGAAGGGGCTTATGCGGACTATGCCGACAACAAGGCTCTGTACAAAGACAAGACGATGAAATCACATGACCTGAATATTGTTTCCCGGTACAATCACCATTGTGGACAGCGTTGTGCCGGAAGTAAAACTGCAGATCGGAGAAGTCAGACCTTCTATGCGGGATCTGGATGAGAACGACTATATGGTAGAAGTGCCGGTGACCGCAGAAGCGAACAATGGCTTTAGCGACATGGTGTTTGGCTTTCGCTGGGATGCCAGCAAGATGACGGCAGAACCGCCGTCGGGCGATATACCGGAAGGGCTTTCTCTGATCCCCACCATCGACAACCAAAACGGTGTCGGGTGGATCCATGTCATTGCCGACAGCACCTATACCGGCAGCGACATTTGTACGCTGCGGTTCACAGTACCGGACAATACGAAGCCGGGGTCGATCTATGACATTACCGGTTGTAGCAGTGATGGAGATACAGAGGCATCGGTTGCCAACCACTCCGGCACCGCGGGTACGCTGACCATCAACAACGGCAGAATTTTTGCCACTTCCACCCAGGCGGCGAATTCTTTTGCATTCGGTAAGGTGACGATTCCGGACATTTCCATTTCCATGGAAGATCTGGAGCAGAGCGATCACCTGATCTCCGTGCCGATTACGATCACGTCAAACAGCTGCTTTACCATGCTGGCGTTCGGTGTCAGCTGGGACACCAACGATTTGAGCATTGTCAGCTGCACCTGTGATGATACCAAGAATCTGGGCATGATCGAATCCTATTCCGATGACAACAACGGCATCTGGATGCAGTTTCTCTATCGCGGCCCCTATGATGCTTTTACAGGAACGGCACTGTGTACGCTGACGTTCCGTGTGCGGTCGGATATATCGCTGGGCGACAAGATCATGCTGAATCCGCAGGAACTGAGCCCCGACGGCGACAGCATGATCATCGTCAGCACCAAGGGCACCTTTGGTGACTGAACATGCAAAAGGGCACCATCAGTCTGGTGTCGGCAAACGAGCTGATGCGGCGGCAACCGTAAAGATCAGCGATGTGGAAATCGATACCTATCATTTGTGGCTCAAGAGCTATGTGGTAGATGTGCCCATTGTCCTGAAACGGAATACCGGTGTGTCCTATCTGTCTATGGGCGTTTTCTATGACGAAACCATTGCACAGGCGAAGGAACTGCAAAGTGTGGACATCGATCAGATCGGTGTAATGGACGACTTTAGCCGGCGGTCCAGTGCAGTGGTAAGCTCCGGCTGGCTGGAATTCCACAGCGTAGACCCCAGCAGCGGGTATGTCTACAGCGGCACCACGCTGGGCGTGCTGAAGCTCAAGCTGGACGAAAGCGTCAAGGCAGGCGATGTGATCGACCTGTCTGCGGTATCGATCTCACCTACGGTGCAGTAGCCACGGTAGAGATCGCCGACGGTTCCCGTTCTTCTCCGGCACTGGTTTCCGGCTCGATCCGCATCACGGAAGCCGCAACCACAACACCGGCGGAAACGACCACTTCGGCGGAACAGACCACCGAAACGGAAACCACTGTGACAACGACCGCCACAACGGAAGAAACGACGATTTCGGAAACAGAAACCACCACTGCTGCGGAAACGACTTCTGCCGAAACCACAACAGAAACGACTACGGAAACCACAGAAACTACCACCGAAGAAACCACCACGGAAACGGTGACAGAAACCACTGTGGCTTCTACAGAAACTACAGCAGCGACTACCACAGGACATACCACTGCAATCAAGACTGACCACCTGAACCGGACAACACTGCGGGTACGTGCCGGACAAACCAGCCGCCTGCAATTTTATCCGGCAGAGGGCAACGGGGACGACTGTGTCTGGATGAGTTCGGATACAGATATTGTCAAGCTTGCTCCTGGAAACACCTCCGCGGAAATCATGCTCACCTGCAACCGTGTGGGAACGGCAGAGGTATCTGTGCTGTATGACGGGCAGGTGCATACCTGTAGCGTTAGTGTGGTATCCGGCGACAGCGAAGCTGCCGGCGATGTCAACGTCGACAATCAGACAGATCTGTCTGATCTGGTGATGCTGAATCACATGTTGCTGGGGCAGATTCCCACAGGAGATGCCGCATCTCAAAGTGCTGACATCAACGGTGACGGGTATCTGGACAACTGTGACGTTCTGCTGCTGATGCAGATGCTCCTGAATCAGGGGCTGCTACAGTAAGCTTTTTGAAATTTAGAACAAGAAAAGCGGTACAGAATTTCTGTGCCGCTTTTTGGTTCTGTAAAGACAACACCGCACAAAGCATCAGGCGGCTTCGTGGGGTGTTGCCTATGCAATTTATGGGTGAGAAAAATGGGGCTGGGCGTGTTCATTTTTGCGGTTGCATTGACTTCTGGTAAAAAATATGCTAAACTGAACAGGAGAACATTTGCGGCGGCACTGTCCGGAAAAGGAGGGACTTCTGTGGTACAATTCTGGGTTGGCATGCGGCGGCTGACAGCACACTGGAAACCGCTGATATTGTTTGAAATTCTTTGGAAACTGGTGACGCTGCTGGTGATTGCACCGGCATGTGCCGGCTTGATCCAGCTGGCGATCCATCTGGCGAAGCTGAAATATCTCACCACCTCCAACCTGTTGCAGTTCCTCCGTTCCCCGTGGACGATTCTGCTGCTGGCAGTGCTGTTGCTGCTGGCGGCGTTGTATACCCTGTTTGAAATTGCGGCAGTCTGTACCTGTTTCCGGCAATCCCGCTTTCAGAAAGTCTGTACCACGCTGGGGCGAATGGTGCGTTCCGGTTTGCAGTCAGTGCTGCACTTCTTTCGGGGCGGTGGACCGTTTCTGGTGCTGCATCTGCTGGTACTGATTCCGCTGATGCAGTTTTCGGCGACTTCCGGTATTTTTACCGCAATGGGCATTCCGGATTTTCTCGCCTATTATATGACGAAAAAGGAATTCCTGCTGCCGATTTATGTGGCAGCGATCATTCTGTGCTGTCTGCTTTCTGTTCGCTGGGTATTTTCCAGCGTGCTGTTCACTCAGAACCAGTGCAGCTACCGCAGTGCCAGAGCCACCAGCGTACAGCTGGTGCGGGGGCGTTTCTGGCAGACGTTCTTCTCCGTGCTGGTGTGGAACTGCTGCTATTTCGCCGCTTTGCTGGTGTTCCTGTGTCTGATTACGGTGGTCGTGCTGATGGTGATTCGTGCCACCGGCAGCAATGATCTCATTATGTCGCAGGCAATGCGGATCCTGAAACTGCTGATTCAGATCGTGCTGTGGAGTTTCTCGTTTTTTGCCACGCCGATCTGCATGGCACACCTGACGGCTCTGCTGGAGAAACGCTGTGTGCAGATGCCGGAGGTGGTGCTTCCGGAACCGATCCCGTTGAGCCGGAGTGCCAAGCCGTTTCGCCGGAGCACGGCAGTTCTGATGGCATGCTGCTTTACGGTGGCGGCTCTGGGGCTGAACCTTTCGTATGTGTACAGCGTTTTCACCGGCAAGGCGAATTTCCGTCTGGCACTGTTCCAGAATCCCACCGTTATGGCACATCGGGGACTTTCTGCCGATGCACCGGAGAACACCCTCTACGCCTTTTCCGATGCCATTTCGGTGGGGGCGGATTTCATTGAACTGGACGTGCAGCAGACCAGGGACGGCGTACTGGTGGTGATGCACGATTCCAATCTGAAACGCACTACCGGTGTGAACAAGGACATCTGGGACGTGGACTATGCGGACATTCAGAATCTGGACGCAGGCAGCTGGTTCGATCCGGCGTATGCCAACGCCAGAATCCCCACGCTGGAAGAAACGCTGCAATTCGTGGACAAGCGGGCGAAGCTGAACATCGAGATCAAGCCTACCAAGCACGGTTCCGATACGCTGGAGCAGGACGTGGCGGAGTTGATCACCCGGTATCAGTACACCGATGCCTGCTATGTGACATCGTTTTCCTACGGCTCGCTGAAAAAGGTCAAGGAAGCCAATCCGGAGATTCGTACCGGCTATCTCATGAGCGTGGCATACGGACAGTTCTACTCCCTGAAGTATGCGGACGCGTTCAGTCTGAACAAGGTGTTCGTCACCAGTCAGGTAGTCAACGCCGCCCATCAGCAGGGCAAGCAGATATTCGCGTGGACGGTGAACAGTATGTCCGAAGTGCGGAGCCTGTGCAATCTCCACGTGGACAGCATCATCACGGACGATCCGGTCATGGTGCAGAATGTGATCTCGCGGGACAGCACCGGCGAAACGCTGCGGTCTGTGCTGGACTATTTTATCAATTGAGGGGTATTTTTCAGTCGGGCTGGCAGCCCACGCATCTATTTGTCAACGTTTTACACCTCACCTCACGAAAGGAGAATCTCCATGCACCTATTCGCCGCCCCCGTTCCCGCCGGCAAAAAGGCTCTGGAACACGAAACCGCTTACCGGCTGCTGGCATATGCAGTGCAGGAAGTTCACGGGCTGTCCCTGCCGGAAATTGCCCGCGACTCCCACGGCAAACCTTTTTTTCCACAGCGGCAGGAGATCTGTTTCAACCTTAGCCACTGCCGCGGGCTGCAGTCTGCGGCATCTCGGCGTTTCCGCTGGGGGTAGACTGCGAAAGCATTCGCTCTCTGCGGGAGGGGGTGCTGCGGCGTTCCTTTGCACCGGAGGAGGTGCTTGCTGTCATGGAAAGTACCCAGCCGGACGAAACTTTTTTCCGGTTCTGGACGCTGAAAGAAGCGTTTGTCAAGGCTCTGGGCGTGGGCATCTCCTACCCGCTGCACACGGCGGTGTTTGCGTTGGACGGGGAAGATGTCACTCGCCACCCCCAGGGCTGGCAGTTCCGGCAGTTCCGGCCGGACAGCGGGCATGTGGTGTCCTGCTGCGGAGCATCGGAGGACACGCTGCCGGAAGAACTCCACGTTGTGTCATTCTAAGGAAACACTGAATAAAGCCCGCCTGACGGCTTTGTACGCAATCTGCTTGCAGATTTTCCGTCATATTGCCCAGAAATCCCTTGCCATACGGCAGTATGCCTGCGGAATTTCTATGCAATCTGCCGAAAAATCTGACTACGCATCTTACGCACAAGCTTTATTCAGTGTTTCCCTAACCGAAAATGAAAATTATTTTCCAGTATTTATACATTTTGCAAGAAAGTCGCCTTTGGCGGCTTTTTTCTTTGTGGATTTCTCCAAAAATCGGGATTTTCTGCAAAGGTCGTGAAAAATTCACATTTCATTATTTGACTTGTGGTATAATGGACATAGAAGAATATGCCATATGTTCGAAAGGAGTTTGGTGAAGATGAAAACACGATCGCATACCGCAAACACCAGCAGGAGCCTGCCGTCACGAGTTATGGCGGTGCTGCTCTCCGCGGTGCTGTTTTGTACAGGACTGTCGCTGGGCAGCTTTGCTTCGGCGGAAGAACTGCCGGTATTGGAAACGGACGTATCGCAGGGGAGTTCCGGCAACCTGCTGATCGGCATTCAGGCACGTATATTGACCAGATCAGCGAGGCACTGGATTTGATCAACAGCTACCGGCTGGAAGCCTGCCAGAACGGCTATCCCAACCCTGACGGCAGCGGCAGCCTGACTATGAGCGACTATGAGCCGATCCAGTGGTCGGACGGACTGGAGTATATCGCACGGATCCGTGCCGCAGAGGCTTCCCAGACAGAAGATCATGTGCGTACCAACGGAGAAAGCTGCTTTGCCATTCAGGCACCGGCTGGGACGTCTTCTCACGGAGAGTGCCTTGCATGGAACCGTGAGAAGAATATGCTGCATGGTATCGAGCAGTGGTACGGCGAGAAGGAGTCCTATCTGATCGACAGCAGCAGCAGTGCCGCCGGTCACTATAGAAGCATGATCTCTCCTGGCAGCCGCTATATCGGTATCGGTGCGTTCTACACCTCTACGGCAACCTATGCCAATACCACCTGTGCGGAATTCAGTTCCGGCAAGGGCTCGGACAGCCTTAGCTTCACCTATGGGGAGTGTATCCAGAAGCTGGAGGTTCCCGCAAGTGATGTGACTGTAATGGACGATTCTGTGCAGAGTGTCATGTCCTACGGCGATACCCAGACCTTGCAGCTGAATATCTGGTACAGCAACCGGAAAGGCTTTACACTACAGGAACCGGTATCGTGGAGCAGTTCGGACACCGATGTGGTATCCGTCAGCGGCAACACTGCCACTGCTGTGGGCTACGGCACGGCAACGCTGACAGCTGTAGTCAACGGTCTTTCTTACACATTTTCTGTTACCGTGGACGACAATGTCACCGTGACCACCACCGAGCCCAACGAGTTGGAGGACACCATGTGTCTGAAATTCGCGGATCTGGAAATGTCGCTGGAGGAATTGCAGGCGAATAACTATCGGGTGGAAATGCCCCTTTATGTCAGCCAGAGTTTTAGCGATATGAACTTTAACGTCGTTGACAATCCCAGTCTGACTAATGTGAAGTGCGATTTCGGGGACAAGATCATCACGTCTTCTGCCAGCAGCGGCTATTCGACTTCATATCTGCTGCGTGTGTATCTGTCGCATACCGAGCAGGAAGCCGGTTGGATCGGCACGATCACCTATCAGCTGCCGGAGAATACCAAGGCGGGGGATACGTTCTCGGTGGATTTCCGTATACTCAAAAGCAGCTACTGGATCAGCACTTCCGGAGAATCCAGCAAGATGCAGGGGGAGAGTGGCTCGATCACCATTATCGGTGCGGAGGAAACTACCACGACCACAGAAGAAACTACCACCACAGAAACAACGATGACCACCACGACCACTTCGACCACAACAACTTCTGCAACAACGACAACAACGACAACAACGACAACGATGACTACTACCACCACAGAGGAAACCACTGCGACCACCGCAGAAACGACTACAACTACCGCGACCAGCACTACAGCGGAGCCGCTGCAAAAGAATCTGACGGTTTCGCTGGGAAGAGTGGAAGTGGGCGTAGATGAATACGAGCAAGATCACATTGTGAGCGTTCCGATCTATATTGATCGGGAGTGTTCCGCTTTGAACTTCGGCATCAGCTGGGACAGCCGTCTGACGTATCTGGACAGCAGTGCTGACTATGGTGCGTGCTCCAGTGCGGAGGCGAACGGTTTTGTCTGGATGGTAAATGCATCGACCAGCAATATTCCGGCAGGAAAGATCGGAACGCTTCGGTTCCGGCTGCCGGACGATGCAGAGGCAGGAGATGCCTATGTGGTCAACTTGTCTGCACGTGCCGCCAGTGGTGCCGATGCCATGTGGTGGATAATGTGAACGGACAAAAAGGCACACCGTTGGTGCAGGGCAGTACGATCACAATTACAATTGCTCCGGCACCTACGACCACCGCACCGGATACCGGCAGCGTGCTCTATGGTGATGTCAATCTGGACGGCAAGGTGGATATATCCGATGCCGTACTGACCAACAAGGCGGTTTCTGGTGTGGTAATGCTGAACAAGCAGCAGTATCAGAATGCCGACTGTGATGCCAGCGGCGAGGTCAATGCCGATGATGCCACCCTGCTGATGAAATTTCTGGTGCATATCGTGACTGTTTTGCCTGATGCGGCATAAAAATTGCCGCGTATTCCGGCAAAAAAACCCTTGACAAATGCGGCATTCTGGCGTATAATAAAAATAAAGAGAGAGCATACCAGTAGACGGTCTGCTCCCACTGCATAGAGGTTAAAGAATAACCGCCACAGTTTTGGGAGAAGTGGGGCGGTTATTTCTTTTTCTTGCCGTGGTGATTCTGATTACTATTTTTATGATTATAGTAAATGTATACGATCAAATTGGCTAAGGACAGCAGGACACTGCAAATCTTCAGCAAATCACCAAAGGTGACATATTGATCCATCATACTGATCACCTCCCATCTGTTCAAATGAGCAGTGGGAGCAGAAACAAACCGCCTACCGTTATTGGTATGCCCTCAAGTTATTAGTATATCATATCTTGCAAAAAATGTCAAATGCAAGCCGCCGCATCATTGCCGGAGTTCTCTGGTGATGGTGCGGTTTTTTGTTGCCAGTCAGTGCCGCCTTGACAAAATGCAACATTCTGTTCTTTGGAACTTGACTTTTTCGAGAAAATGTGGTATTCTATTTTTGTCGCATTTGTGATAAAAAGAAAGAATCTGATGAACAGATGACATGAGAAAGGAATGCATTTCTATGATACAGAGAAAAACCTGCCTTGGGGGAATTGCAGCAGCGGCGGCATTACTGCTGGCTGTGACCGGCTGCGGAAAGTCGTATCCTGCTAAAAACGCTGCCCAAAAGGCGGAAACCAGTGCCGCATCAGAAAGCACAGAAGCAGCTGATGCGGAGAGCCGTCCGGCGGTGGAACAGGCGGATTTCCAGCTGAAACCGTATGCCATGGACGGAATCGGGTGTGCGGTAGAAGTGCCGGACACCTTTACAACCGGCTCCGGCAACTCTGCTGTTTCCGGCAGACTGTCCTTTGACGGCACGGAAAGCGATGATGCCATTGTTGTCGCAGCGTATGATGCCCAGCCGGAAGAAGAATTCAACCAATTTCAGGAAGACGACCTGTTCGAACTGATTAACTTTTCGACCACGCTGCCGCAGCTGCAATATTTTCGGGAAACGGAAATTGCCCATGCGGAAAATATGCCCTGTAAGGCGTTTGTGGGCGAAACACTGGGGACAATTGCCGGAGAGGATACCTATGTGACGATTCTGGCGGTCAACTGTCCTGCACAGGACAAAATGTACGTCTTTTCCATGCGGGACAAGACCGGCGAGTTCCAGAACTACCGCGATCAGCTGGCAGACCACATCTATCTGAATGAAACCGGCTATGTGGTAGAGAACGACCAGTTGGCTGATGCACCGGAACCGGAGCCGCTGTCCTATTCCAACGACACCATTGGATACCAGATCGATTTGCCTGAGAAGTGGGAACGGGTCACTGACACCAGCCATTTTTACGGGCTGGAATCGCTGGCTTCCCAGTATGACGGCTATGACCTGTTCATGAACCGCGATCGGGACTATGCCATTGTGGCAGCCAAGTCCATGACGGTTTCCGATACGGAATTCTATGCGGCAATGGAACAGTACAAATCTATGTGGACAGGTGCCGGCGGCAATGAGCTGGTCACCTCCAAGGAGTGCACCGTGTGGGGCTATGCGGCATATCAGCTGGTCATCAATCACACAGCCGGTGCAGATCCCACCACCAGTGTGACGTGGCTCATCAACAAAACCGGCGATCAGTCCAAGTGGCTGCTGGTTCGTTACTGTTACCGTGAGGACAGTGCGGCAGAATTTGCAGACACGCTGATCAACAGCATTCATCTGCAATAAGACTATTTTTTACAAAAAATAGTTTTCCCAGTCCGGCAGCCGCCGGACTTTTTTTGTTTTGTCAGGCGAAAATATGACAGGATCTCTGAAAAAGTTACAATTTGGATAGAAGAATCTTGCTCGGTTTCCTCTGGAATTCGTAGAAAAGCAACACTTTTCCACACAAAAAATTGTGCAGATATGCAAAAGTTCGGGGAGAGCCTGCCGAAAAGTCTTGCAAAACGGTTACAAACATGGTATAATAGCATTTGTACGGTGACCACCGCCGTGAGGGGACAACCTCTCTTCACGGAAATGATGTCTGCCGTTCGCCCTTGCCTGTGACAGACGGGCGGGCGAGGCAATGCAGGCGGCACACAAGTTCTGGGGCGGATCGTCTGGCTGTGACAGATCCTTTGATCCGACAGGACAATGCCGGCAGAGCACGGCGTATCCCTTCCGCTTTCAGGACCGGACAGGCGTGTGCAGCACAACGCATTGCAGCGGCAGGTTTCTCCGTACATCTGCGATGCAGCGACTGCTGACAACGCAAAATTCTCAAAGGAGCGTTTTTATGCGTAAGAAAATCATGGCAGTCGTTTTATCCTGTCTTACTATTTTCGCTTTGGTCGCTTCGTCCTTTGCGGTGACGTTTTCCGCGTCTGCCGTTTCTGTGGACGAAATGACAAAAGCCGCTGTACAGATCATCTCTCGGAGCGAGGGTACCTATGGTACGATCAATCCCAATGATAACGGTGCGGTCAGTATCGGTATGTTACAGTGGCATGCAGACCGTGCCCTCCAGCTGATGCGTTCGATCGCAAACGCAGACAGCGGCTCGGCACAATCCATTCTGGGAAGCTCGTTCTATAACGATGTGATGAATGCTTCCAACTGGAACTCCCGTACATTTTCCAGTGCAGAGAGCACGGCAGCTTCCAACCTGCTGACTACCGTTGCCGGAAAGTCCAAGCAGGACGCACTGGCGTACAGTGACGTACAGGCTATATCAGTGCCGGACAGAATCTGGCATCTCCAACGCCGGCGTGCTGGTGTATTATGCCGAACTGTACAACCGCGGCATGGGCGTTGCAAAACGGATCCTGAACGCGGCAGCAGGTGGCGGTTCTTACAGCAATGTGACACTGTCAAAGCTGCATACCACCGCACTGGCGAACAGTTCCAGCTATTACACCGACCGTCTGAACAATGCCTATAACACCATTGTTTCGCTGGGCTGGGGCGATGCTTCGGTTTCCGGCGGCGGGGACAACGGCAGCGGCGGCGGCTTCGTGGACACTTCCGATTTCTCGGAAAGCTATGCCGGTACATATACGGTGACGGCTTCGTCCCTGAACGTCCGCAGCACACCGTCTACCTCTGGTGCAAAGGTGGGCGTGCTCCCCAACGGGGCACAGGTAACTGTCACTTCTGCCAACGGCAGCTGGGCGGCGGTGTCCTATAACGGCATCAGTGGCTACTGCTCTATGGATTACCTGAAGCAGAATGCCGCACAGACGACCGCACCGGCAGAAACCACGGCTCCGGCACAGACCACCACCACGGCGGCAACCGCAGCCACTTCGGATTTCAGCGAAAGCTATGCCGGCACCTACAGTGTGAACGCATCTTCCCTGAACATTCGCAGTGCCCCCACAACGTCCGCTTCCAAGGTGGGCAGAATTCCCAACGGGGCACAGGTGACTGTCACCTCCGCAACGGCAAGTGGGCAGCGGTGTCCTATAACGGCATCAGCGGCTACTGCTCTATGGACTATCTGAAGCAGGCAGCTGCCCAGACCACGACCACAGAGGAAACCACCGCACCGGCAGAAACCACTACAACGACTGCTGAAACCACAACCACCGCTGTATCACAGCAGGACACAGAACCGGCAGAAACCACGCCGATCGATATGAACCGTGTCGACGAAGCATATGTTTCGCTGTACGGTGATGTCAACTGTGACGGAACGATCGACATTCTGGATGCTGTGCTGCTGCAAAAGTACCTGAACGGCAGTGTGCAGCTGAACTATACACAGCTTGCCAACTCCGACTGCCAGAAGGACAGCCAGCTGGACATCACAGACGTGACCGTCCTGATGCAGTACCTGCTGAGAAGCTTCACTTCTTTACCGGTCGCATAATGTGACCAGCGAAAAAACTGGATAAAACGACAGCCCGCCGCATTCCGGCATATGGAATGCGGCGGGCTTTTTGTTTGTGGTGAATTGTTGTTAATTTGAGTACCACCTAAACTTGAACAAAAGATTTTACTTCCAATCCCTCCACCAGCTTCGCTGGTCCCCCTCGTACTGAGCGGTCCCCTCTGCCCTGCGGGCATCTCCCCACCCCGTGGGGAGTCACCCTTTTCAAGAGAGGCTTAATTCAAGGTAGTACTCAAGAACTTAGTGTAAGTACCAGTTACTTCTTCAGTCCTGCCCCACGCAGAGCACACTCATAGGTGATATCGAACAGGTCGTTGGTGTCTACCTTGCCGTTGCCGTCAATGTCGCCGGCTGTGGTGGGGAAGTAGGTGCTGCCGGCACCGTATGCACCAGATTCGGCAATCTGCTGCATGGTCCAGTAGATGTCGTTGATCTCATAGGGAACACCGTTGCAGTCTGCATCGCCGGCAATGGGGGACTCGTCGTACACACCGTCATTGTTGAAGTCGAATGACAGTTCACTGCACTTCTTTTCCATGTTGTAGTTGACCATGGCGTTGCTCTCCATGACAAACCGCAGGTAGTAAGCTGTGACATACTGTACAAAGTCGTGTTCGCTGCCCTCGAATGCGTTGATCGCATCATCGTTATATTTCGGATTAATGGTAACAACCGTTTCCATGTTGGTGGTGAGTGCGAAACCAGTGTCCTTCTTGGTAATGGTGATCGTCTGGTTCGGTGCTACGTCAAAGGTAACCTTGGCGGCGTTCAGCGGAGAGAAGTTGTAGTTGCCCTCGTCATAAGCCATGCTGAACTCAAGCGGCAGGCTTGCGGTGTCGGTATTGGTGTAGGAAATGCTGTCGCCGGTGATGTCCACCTTGCACTTGGTTCCCACGTCATACGTTCTTTTGTCGTAGGGGCTGCTCATGGAGCCGCCCTGCGGATACTGCGATACTTCTACGCGGTAGCCTTGCCCTTGAGGTAGAAGTCAAAGCCGTTGGAACGCTTGGTCTTTTCCAGATGGAATGCAGAGCCGGTGCCGTAGTAGTTGGAATCCGAGGACCGCAGCTTGCATTCGCTCAAAAAGTCGTGGGTGCTGCCGTCTGCATCGGTGGCAGTGACCGATACGTCCTCCGGTGTGATGCCGCGGTAAGAATGCAGATTTACGATATTGGAAGCATCGGTGTTGATCTCTGTGGTGCCGTTCAGCGGTGCACGATAGGTCAATACGGAATCGTCATCGGAAGCATACAGTACAGATTCACCCTTTTCTGAAGTGAACCCGTATGCCGGAATGCAGAACTGCTTGGTCTTGGAGTTGACATAGATGCAGGCGTTGTCGTTGAACAGCGATTCCTTGGTGGTCTTGTTGTAGAAGTTGCTGTCGTAGGCAACAATGCAGGTGTCGTAGTTCACGCCGTCAAATGTCCAGCTGCCGGAAACCTTGTCCATGCCTACGATCATGTGCGTACCGCCGGCCCGAATGGCAACCATGAAGTAAGTGCCCTTTTCCTTGCAGCGTTCTGCACAGTTCAGCAGGTTGTCTACGCGTTCGTCCTGTGTCAGCAGTGTCGGAGCATACATGACCACGTTGGAAACTGCCTGATATTCCAGCAGCATGTCATAGTAGGTGATCAGCTGTTCTACGTCGTTGGTCAGCGTGATGTCATGCAGGGTTTCTGCACCTGCCTGAATGTCGCTGGGGGACAGTTCGCCGTTGTGTACCAGAATGGACAGGGCTGCCATGCCGAAGCACTGGCTGCTTGGCAGACGTTCCGGTATACACTGCTCTTGTTGAGATAGGCGAGCCGTTCAATGTTGGTCATGCTGTTCCAGATCGGTTCGAATACCTTCTGGTTGAAGTCGTCCTCCGACAGGTTGCAGGAGTGGTTCGTGAACGAGAATGTGTCCTTGTACATGCCGTTTGCAGTGGCAGCCTGTTCCAGTTCGCTGGGTTCTGCCGACGGCTCTATTTCCCCCAGAGATGACTGATAGAACGCATCTTTCTGTTCGTTGGTGATGTCGGTCAGGTTTTCCTGTGTCATGCTGTCCAGAACGCTTTCTGCACCAGCCTGTACCGGCTGATAGCTCAGAACGCAGGCTGCTGCGGTAGACAGTGCCAGTAATGCTGCAAATTGTTTTTTCATAAAAATTCCTCCCTCTTGAATTGAAAAAAGTTGTGTAGGATTTATCCTACTGGAAATCTGAAATGAAAGTGAAAGGTTTCAGTCGAATCCCTCCACCAGTTTCGCTGGGTGAATGGTTACTTCAACCCTGCTCCACGCAGAGCACACTCGTACACAATGTCGAACAGGTCGCAGGTGTCGATCACGCCGTTGCCGTCGGTGTCGCCCTCCGAGTTGGGAACGTAGCCTCTGTTATATCGTCTTACGCCGTGCTCGGAAGTTGCGATATCGTTGATATGCCATAGGATCTGGTAAATGTCGCCGGGCTGATACGGTACGCCGTCGCCGTCTGCATCGCCGAGAATGGGAGCATCGTCATATACGCCGTCACCGTCAAAGTCGTACAACAGTTCGCTGCATTCGTCTTTGGTATTGAACTGAAGCAGAGCGTCTTTTGACCGTACAAAGCTGAAGAAATAGCTGCCGAACCAGTCGAGGAATTCTTCCCATGTGCCGTCGAATTCATCGATACATTTTTGTGTAGCAGTCGGATGTGCCTGTACAAAAATTTCTCCGTCACCGGTAATTGCCAAGCCGGTGTCCTGTTTTGAAATGGTTGCGGTCTGATTTGGGTAGATCACGAGAGCAATACGGACAGAGCCAACCGGTTCATAGTTGTAGGTGCCTTGGTCAAAGGTTAAGATATAGGACACCAAGATGCTCTCTGTGTCGGTATTGGTGTAGGAAATGCTGTCGCTGCAGAAGTCCATTTTGCACTTTGTGCCTCTGTCATATGATTTGGGCGTTTCCGGACTGCTTTCTGCGTACTGTTCCATTCTTAAACGGTATCCGATACCGTTGACATCAAAAGCAAATCCCTGTGCACGTTCTTTTTTCTCCAAGTGGAATGTGCTGCCCTTTCCGAAGTAGATCGTATCGCCATAATTCATTTTGCATGCTTTCCAGAAATCGTAAGAGGTGCCGTCCTTGGTGGTAGAGGTGACATCGATCTGATCCTTTGTGGTGCCGCTGAAGAAACGCCATTTTACAGTTTCGGAAACGTCTGTATTGACTTCGGTGGTGCCGCGAATGGGTGCCCGATAGGTCAGCAGCGAATCGTCATCGTTTGCGTCCAGCAGAACGCCGCCGTTCTCCGAGGTGAGGTCATATGCCGGAACGCAGTACTGCTTGGTTTCGGAATTGATATAGATGCAGGTATTGTCACTGAATATGGATTCCTTGGTATCTTTTTGTACACTGTTGCTGTCGTAAGTGAGAATGCAGGTGTCATAGCTGATACCATTGAATGTCCAGTTGCCGAACTGCTCGTCCATGCCAACCATTGCATGTGTGCCGCTTTTGGCAGAGGAAATGCATGCCATAAAGTAGGTGCCTTTTTCCTTGCAGCGTGCTGCACAGTTCAGAAACGCATCGGTGTGTTCGTCCTTTGTCATCATTCCCGGAAGAACAATATTGGCGTGTTCGACAACCTTGTACACTTGCAGGGAATTGTAGTAGGTGATCAGTGCTTCCACATCTGGTGTCATTTCTACATCGTGCAGCGTTTCTGCACCTTCCTGAATGTCACTGGGAGTCAATAAGCCGTTGTGCACTAGTACAGCGATAGAAGATATGCCGTAGCAAAGTCCGCCTGCATATGCGGTATCTTTGGCGGCTAAGTTATAGTTGGAATCCAGTTCGGAATAGGTCATGCTTTCCGACAACGGAGCATACACCTTATCGTGGAATTCCTCATTTGTCAGCGTGCACAAGTGGTTGCCAAAGGCAAAAGTGTCTTTGTACATGCCGTTTGCAATGGCGGCTTGTTCCAGTTCGCTGGGCTCCGAGGAAGCTTCCGCTTCATAAAACGGAATCTCGCCCTCTGACATGGAGTCATAGAGGTCTGCCTCCATTTCGTCCTCGTTGTTACGGCTTTCCCAAGCTTCCCGTACCAAGGTATCGGTGCTGTCCAGAACGTCGTATGTCTGTAGATCCTCGAGGGAGTCCTCTGCACTGGTGGTGATCGGTGTGCAGGTCAGCATACACGCTGCTGCGGTGGAGAGTGCCAGTAGTGTTGTGAATTGTTTTTTCATAAAAATCCTTCCCTTTTGTCCAAGAATTCGGGAAATGCAGCAGTGTGGACTTTCCCTGCAAAGACCGGCAGCGGTGCTCCGGATATTTTTCCCTCTATAATAGACACAATTGAGGAGGGTCAAATGTTGCACTTTTAATTGAAAATATTTTGTGAACATTTGACAGGATAACGTCGGAGATTCCAAAAACGGCGATTTTGCAATAAAAAAGAGCTGCAGGGGCTGCAGGCTCAGGGAAAATCCAAACAGGTTGCATGTGTGTCAGGTGACAAGATTCGAACTTGCGGGATTTGGGGTGGATTTGACGTAGTTTCGGGCTTTTTTTGGGAAGGTTGCCATTGAAAATTTAGGGATGTTGTTTTAGTGGGTTAGGAGAGTTCTTTCTTTGCTGCAGCGAGGGCGACTTCTATGGTTTTATCCATGTCGTAGTATTTGTA
>ENA-OQDW01000158-OQDW01000158.1-human-gut-metagenome-genome-assembly--contig:-NODE-158-length-27224-cov-5.550688_pt1 | contig 27224 bp, 31 predicted proteins | sample MGYA00242784_ERZ504613 | MGnify/ENA primary metagenome ERZ504613 (study PRJEB26092, sample SAMD00036330) | human gut metagenome | host: Homo sapiens | study: EMG produced TPA metagenomics assembly of...
CCTGGGCGCCCGCATAAACCGTGATGCCGGCTTGGGTGAGCGCGTTGATGGCGCCGCCGCCGATGCCGCCGCAGATGAGCGTGTCAACGCCACCGTTGGCAAGCAGTCCCGCCAGGGCGCCGTGACCGGTGCCACCGGTGCCTACGACCTGCTCGTTGAGCACCTTGCCATCCTGGATGTCGTAGATCTTGAACTGCTCGCTGCGGCCAAAGTGCATAAAGATGTTGCCGTTGTCGTACGTCGTTGCCACCCTCATGGTGCCGACCTCCTTTGCTGGCCATGCGGCCGTCGTCGTGGTGATGGGGGAGTATGCGATATTGCCGCCTTCGATACACAGTGCGCGCCCGTTGACCAGCGCGTTTGCCACCTTGCGATGTGCGCGGCTGCAGATGGCCGCCACGGTGGCGCGGGCAATGCCCATGTGCTGGGCGACGGCCTCCTGATTGAGGCCTTCCAGGTCGCACAGCCGCAGGACTTCGAGCTCGTCGACCGTCATGTCGATGGCGTCTCCGCTGGCAAGGCCGTCGGGGGTAAAGCCGCGATATTCGGGGATGATCCCAACGCGGCGTAATTTTTCGCGTCTTCCTGCCATACACTCTCCAAATCTGACATATGTCAACAATAGGATATCGCGTGGGAAATTCCGCGCAAGGCATTTTTAGCATATGTCAGAAAATGAGGGCTTATGTTTGGGCTGTGGGGTCGCGTGCGCCTGGGCTACAATGAATCTCGCTTATAGGCGACTGACAGGAGGGTCAATGAGCAAAGCTGATCAACAGTTTGTAACCATGTGCCGCGATATCTTGGACCATGGCACCACCACCGAGGGCCAAAAGGTCCGACCGGTGTGGGAGGACGGCACCCCTGCCTATACCATTAAAAACTTTGGCGTTACGGCTCGCTACGACCTGCGTGAGGAGTTTCCCGCGCTCACACTGCGTCGCACGGCGCTTAAGTCTGCCATGGACGAGATTCTGTGGATCTATCAAAAGAAGTCAAATAACGTCCACGACCTCAACAGCCATATTTGGGATGAGTGGGCCGACGAGACTGGCTCCATCGGCAAGGCCTACGGGTACCAGATTGGGCAGAAAAGCCATTATGCCGAGGGTGACTTTGACCAGATGGACCGCGTGCTGTACGACCTTAAGAACACGCCGTACAGCCGCCGCATCATGACCAACACCTACGTGTTTAGCGACCTGTCCGAGATGCACCTGTATCCGTGCGCCTACAGCGTGACCTATAACGTGACGCAGCGCCCGCAGGACGATAAGCCCACACTCAACATGATTCTCAACCAGCGCAGCCAAGACATTTTGGCCGCCAACAACTGGAATGTGTGCCAGTACGCCATTTTGCTGATGATGGTCGCGCAGTCGGTCGATATGATTCCCGGCGAGCTGCTGCATGTGATTGCCGATGCCCACATTTACGATCGTCATGTCGATATCGTCCGCGAACTTATCGAGCGTCCGCAGTTTGCGGCGCCTAAGGTAACGCTTAACCCCGACGTGCACGATTTCTATGCGTTTACGACCGATGACCTGATCGTGGAGGGCTACGAGCACGGCCCGCAGGTCAAGAACATTCCCATTGCGGTGTAGGTGGTGCTCATGACGTGTAAGCTATCTGCCATCGTCGCCGTGTGTGACGATTGGGGCATTGGGTGCGAGGGCGACATGGTGGTGTCCAATCGCGCGACATGCGCCATTTTGTGGCCTGCACCAAGGGTTGCCCGGTCATCATGGGGCGTAAGACGCTGCTGAGTTTTCCCGGTGGGCGTCCGCTCAAGAACCGTCGCAATATCGTGCTTACCCGCGATGAGAGCTTTGCCCCCGAGGGCGTCGACGTGGTGCATAGCATCGACGAGGCGCTCGCTGCGGTTGCCGATGAACCCGTTGCGTGGGTGATCGGCGGCGGCGATGTCTATCGGCAGTTTTTGCCGTATTGCGCCGAGGCCGAGGTCACGCACAACCATTGCACCCATGCCGTGGACACGTACTTTCCCGACTTGGACGCCGATCCCGCGTGGGAAGTTGCGCGGCACGAAGGGGTTGCCACGATTGCCGCGGGCGAGGGCGACGAAGGCCTCGATTATGAGTTCGTGACGTATCGTCGCGTTGATGCTTAAATCTCCTATTTGCCCACGGTATTATCGGGTTGGAATGAGGAAGGGGCGGCGCCTGGCGTCGCCTCGTTTGATATAGATGCTGCTGTAAGAAGGGTACGGGCTTGCTGTTATGACTGATGCCGTTGAGGTGCTGCGAATTGGCTCGCTCGAGGATGAGCGGCTCGATGCCTACGTGCGACTGACCGAACGTGAGCTACGCTGCGTGCTGGAGCCGCAAAAGGGCATCTTTATCGCGGAGAGTGCCAAGGTTATCGAGCGCGCGGTGCGTGCCGGATATGAGCCGGTGAGCTTTCTTTTGGGCGAACGCTGGCTCGACCAGATGATGCCGCTGTTTGAGCGCCTGGTTGTGCGCGAGGACGCCGGCCCTGTTCCTGTGTTCGTTGCCTCCATGGAGCTCATGGAGCAATTGACGGGCTTTAACGTGACGCGCGGTGCGCTTGCGGCGTTTCGTCGCCCGCGGCAGATTCCAGTCGATGAGTTCTTGGGCGGCGTCGTAAAAGCTGCAGGGAAGCGACCGGTGCGCGTATGCGTGCTCGAGGGTATTGTCGACCACACCAACGTCGGCGCGATTTTCCGCTCGGCCGCCGCGCTCAATGTCGACGGCATTCTGGTGAGCCCTACGTGCTGCGATCCGCTGTACCGTCGCTCGGCCCGCGTGAGCATGGGAACCGTGTTTCAGGTGCCGTGGACGCGTATTGGCAGTGAGGCGCGCGTGTGGCCGCATGACGGCCTGGCGGCGCTGCACGATGCCGGTTTTTCGTGTGCCGCCATGGCGTTGACGGATGACTCCGTTTCGCTGGACGATCCCGCGCTACAGGAGATTGACCGCCTGGCAATCTTTATGGGCACCGAGGGTGCCGGCCTGGGCGCCAAGACCATCGCGGGCTGCGACCGGGCCGTGCGCATTCCGATGGCGCACGGGGTCGATTCGCTCAACGTGGCCGCGGCGAGTGCCGTCGCCTTTTGGCAGCTGTGCCCGCACGTGAGCAATGAGTATCACTACCAGCCGGGTTTGTATCACTAGGCAGATAGTTCGCACCGGGCTCTGACTCGGGGTGTTTCGGTCGACGCCGGTCGGTGCTAAGCTGCTATTGGTTTTGGCCTTAAATTGCCGTTTTGTTGTTTGTCGTATGCTGGTGGGGAGGGCGTGTGGCTAAGAAATCTACGGCTATCGATGTAACGCAGGGTGTTATTTGGCAGCAGCTGCTTTCGCTGTGCGTTCCCATCTTTTTTAGTTCGTTTTTTCAGCAGGCTTACACGCTTATCGGTACCTATATCGTCGGTCAGTTTGGCGGCAAGCTTGCACTGGGTGGCATTCAGGCACGATGGTGCTCACCGAGCTCTGCATTGGCTTTTGCGTTGGCGTCGGCGCCGGCTGCGCGGTCATTACCGGTCAGTATTTTGGCCAGCACGATGATGAGCGACTGAGTCGTTCGGTCCATACGGCCATGACCCTTGCGCTGGTGGGCGGTATCGTTTTCTCGATTCTTGGCATAGTGTTCGTTGAGCCCATGCTGGTGCTTATGAACACGCCGCATGAACTATTGGCCGAGGGCGTGGCCTATGCTCGTTGTTATTTTGCCGCTATGGTTGCGGCACTGTTGCTCAATATGGGAACGGCACTGCTGCGCGCCGTGGGTGACACGCGCGGGCCTGCTGTTATCATCGCTTCCGGCTGCCTTGTTAATGCGGTGCTGGATGTCATCTTCGTTGCCGTGCTTCATATGGAGGCTCTGGGCTGCGGCATCGCGGTGCGCTTACCATTTGCTCCAACGCCACGATGATCGTGATTCGCATGATGCACGCACCGGGTGCGTGGCGGCTTTCACTGTCCAAACTCGGCATTGATCCTGGCATTTGTAAGAGCATGATCTCGTGTGGTCTGCCGCTTGGCTTTCAGTCTGCTGCGTATTCGATTTCCAACGTTTTGATTCAGGTGTCGGTCAACTCGTTTGGCGCCGATGTCACCACGGCGTGGGGTCTTTCGGGCCGTTTGGATGGCATTGTCTGGATGGTTACCGAGGCGCTTGGCGTGTCGATCACCACGTTCTCGGCACAGAACTTTGGCGCGCGCAACTACGAGCGCATGCGCAAGGGCTACCATACGTCGCTCGTGCTGTCGTTTATGCTCATTGGTGGCCTGTCTGCCGTGCTGCTGGTGTTCTCGGGTCCTCTGTCGCGTCTGTTTGTCGACGATGCTTCGATTGCGGCGTACACCACGACGATTCTTCATTTCATCGCGCCGTTCTACGCAATCTTCTCGATTATCGAGACGCGTCGGGCTCTATCCGCGGCGCCGGCGTGAGCTTCAGCCCATGCTGCTCACGATTTTTGGCACCGTCGTGCTCAGGGTGATCTGGGTGTTTGCGATTATGCCGTTCGATCCGTCGCTTGAGCACCTGCTGCTGGTTTACCCCGTAACCTGGCTCATCACAGCTACGATGTTCACCATCTACCACCACAGCGGCAACTGGCTCGGCCGCGCCACTGCCTAATGACCTGTAGGGGACGGAGGAAAACGGATCATTGGCCCGGTGATAAGGCGAAATGATCCGTTTTCCTCCGTCCCTTTCGGGTCATTTAGTATTCGATGCCTTGACGGGCTAGGAGGCCTTCGTCGAAGTAATGTTTGATGGGGCGCATTTCGGTGACCAGGTCGGCAAGATCTGCCAGTGGCAACAGGCCTCGACCTGTGAGCACGAGCTCCGTGGTGGCGGGCTTTATCGCGATCAGCGCTTCGACATCTTCGCGCGTCACGAAGCCGCGGCGCATGGCCTCGCCGAGTTCGTCCAGAATGAGCACGTCGACCTGCGAGATTTGTTCGCGTGCAAGTTCCATAATCTGCTCGGCGCAAGCCTCGGGCGTGTCACGGACGGCCTGCACAATACGCAGCCCCAGGCGCGGCGCGGCTTCGTGTTCGGCGCAGTGCAGCTTCTTGGCAAACTGAAGCATGAGTACGTTAAGTCCATAGCCCGTGGCGCGCAGCGCGAGCCCCAGCGCAGCCGTGGTTTTGCCCTTGCCGTCTCCCGTATAGATCTGAACCTTGCCGATTTCAAGTGATGCCATCTCTGTCCTTTCGTGCTCGGCGTCGGTTTATCGCCGTCCGGGTTGGGTATTCTAGATAGCATTATCAACCCCTGTAGATGGAGTTCAAGCAGATGGAGATGGATGACAACAAACGTAGACGGAATATGATCCTCTACGTGCTCATCGTCTTCGTCGTCTACCTCGTGCTCTCGACCGTTCTGTTCCCCAACATCGGTCACACGCAGCAGATTACGAAGACCGATTACTCGACGTTTGTCAAAGCGCTCGATAAGAAGAGCGTCGATAAGGTCGAATACAATACCGACGATTACACCATTTATTACACCAAGAAGGGCGAGGACAAGAACATCGCCTACAAGACGACCGGTGTGCCGAATGATGCGGGTTTTACCGATCGCGTGCTTGAATCCGGTGCGTCCCTGGAGTCGGTCGTTCCCGATAAAAACTCGGGTCTTATGACCTACTACCTGCTCACGCTCATCCTTCCCATGGCGATTTTCTTCCTGATTGGCTGGTGCTCAATCGTCGCATGAAGAAGGCCATGGGCGATGACGGCCCGTCGATGAACTTTGGCGGCGGTGGTTTTGGTGGCGGTGGACTGGGTAAGTCCGGCGCGCGCGTGATCGCCTCCAAGGACGTGGGCGTGACCTTTAAGGATGTCGCCGGCCAGGAAGAGGCCAAGGAATCCCTTAAGGAGGTCGTCGACTTTCTGGAGAAGCCGCAGCGCTACGAGGAGATCGGCGCCAAGCTGCCGCGCGGTGCTCTCCTTGTTGGCCCTCCGGGTACCGGTAAAACCCTGCTTGCCAAGGCTGTTGCCGGCGAGGCGGGCGTGCCGTTCTTTAGTATTTCTGGTTCTGAGTTTGTTGAGATGTTCGTCGGCCGTGGCGCCGCCAAGGTGCGCGACCTGTTTAAGCAGGCCAAGGAAAAGGCCCCGTGCATCGTCTTTATCGACGAGATCGACACCATCGGCAAAAAGCGCGATGGCGGCGGCTTTAGCGGCAACGACGAGCGCGAGCAGACGCTCAACCAGCTGCTGACCGAGATGGACGGCTTCGATAACCACAAGGGTATCGTTGTCCTCGCTGCTACCAACCGTCCGGACAGCCTTGACCCGGCCCTGCTGCGCCCCGGTCGTTTTGATCGCCGCATCCCCGTTGAGCTGCCCGATCTGACCGGCCGCAAGAACATTCTTGAGCTGCATGCCAAGAGCGTTAAGACGCAGCCGCCGATCGACTTGACCGCGATTGCCCGCGCCACGCCCGGTGCTTCGGGCGCCGACCTGGCCAACATCATCAACGAGGGCGCCCTGCGTGCCGTCCGCGAGGGTCGCAAGCGCGCCACGCAGGACGACTTTGAGGAGTCGGTGGAGGTCGTCATCGCCGGCCAGCAGCGCAAGTCAACAGTGCTGTCCGACCACGAGAAACAGGTCGTTTCCTACCACGAGATCGGCCATGCCATCGTTGCTGCTCGCCAAAAGGGTTCTGCGCCTGTTACCAAGATCACTATCGTGCCGCGCACGAGTGGCGCTCTGGGTTACACCATGCAGGTCGAGGAGGATGAGCGCTTCCTGACCACACGCCAGGAGGTCCTGGACAAGCTCGCCGTCTATTGCGGCGGCCGTGCAGCCGAGGAGCTCATCTTTGGTGAGATGACGACCGGTGCCGCCAACGATATCGAGCAGGCCACCAAGCTCGCCCGTAACATGGTGACGCGCTTTGGCATGTCCGATGAGTTTGGCATGATGGCGCTCGGTACCGTCCAGAATGCGTACCTCAATCAGGATACGTCGCTCACCTGCGCTCCCGGTACGGCCGAGCGCGTGGACGCAATTGTCGCCAAGCTGATCGAGGACGCGCATGATCGCGCCCTGCAGATCCTGAAGGAGAACAAGTTCAAGCTCCACGAGCTGGCTCGTTATCTGTACAAGAAGGAGACGATCACGGGCGAGGAGTTCATGAATCTCCTCACGCGCGAGAATCCGCTGATGCCTAAGCAGCAGTAAAGCTGTTTGCGCAGTTTAGAACGCCCCATTTGAGTATCCATCTCAAATGGGGCGTTTAGTATGGGGAGGATGCATATGAAGATCGTGGTGAGTGCCTGTTTGCTGGGCGAGAGTTGCAAATATAACGGGCTCGACAATTACCATCGTGAGCTGGTCGAAGCGTGCGAACGCACGGCGACCGAGGTGCTTCTCGTATGCCCCGAGGTTTTTGGCGGTCTGCCCACACCGCGCGACCCGTCCGAGATTGTGAACGGCGAAGTCCGTACCTGCGCGGGCGTGTCCATTGACCGGGAATTCCGCCTGGGTGCCCAACGTGCGCTCGATATTTGTGAGCAGGCGGGCGGACCGGAAGAGATAGCCGCGTGCATCCTTCAGGACCGCAGCCCCTCGTGCGGCGCGGGTCGCATCTACGACGGCACCTTTAGCGGTACGCTCACCGCGGGCAACGGCGTTTTCGTCGATCTGTTGCTGCGTCACGGCTACCGCGTCATTCCGGCTAGCGAGTTCGACCCCAGCATGTTGGAACATTGTCCACAGTACTCGAACCCAACACTTCCTCACGGGTGACCGTTTTGGCATCATCCGTGAATTTGATATTGAGTACGACCCGGTCATCAAAGACGTAGACCGAGTTGACAGGCGCCGTACCCAGGCAGCCCCTCCCCGCGGCCCTCGCGCAGGAACGCGTACACGGCCCTCCCGTCTTTTGCGCCCCTCCCGGAACTGTCCACATCAGTGTAGCCAATCCAGTCCGCCAAGGGCTGCAGCCCGGACAACGCGGCGATGGAGGGCTTCTTCGGCCTGCCCAAGAAGGATTTCTGGCACGGCAGGGACTGGTCGGACTGGACCCCCGCGCGCTTCATCGAGGAGCTCGGGGGCTGGATCGGCCGATACAATACGGAGAGGCGCAGCGATGCGCTCGGTGGCCGCACGCCGGCCGAGTTCCGCTCCGCGCTGGGAAGGGTCGCGTAACGGTCCAAGAAATCGTCCGCAGTCCCCATTCTTGCCCCTTTGGGACGGCTTCTTGTTGGGGCGTGCCTGCCCCAAACCCTGCTAGGAACGAGTGCAGCAAACTGGAATTTTAAATTAGTCTTTGCAAATAACCTTTGAACCTTCACCATCAATTACAATTCCCTGACGATTGTTAATTGGGTATAGATTCAAATCCGAAAACTCAGTCATTATTTTCTCGGTAACTTTCTTAAATGGTGCTGTAAGAAAATGCGGAAGAACATAGAAATCAATCAAATTAAGCCCTGCATCATCCTTTTGTGAGTAGTCCTCCGGCTTTTCATCCATTTGCTCGATATATTGGATGCTTGGAGCGCATACAATCGCACCTACCGATTCACCAATCATTAGTTTTCCCTTTGCCAATTCTTTCTTCAACAGCTCATCCGTTCCCGTTTTACGGAGCTGGTCTATAAGGAAAAAAGAATTTCCGCCGGTAAAATAGATTACATCCGCATCTTCAAATAGAGACTTTATCGTTGAATAAGCCTCCGTTGAAATATCAATTTCAGTTACGATTGCTCCCAACTTTTTGAATAATTTTCGAGCCGAGCCGACATAACCGGTGTAGCCTTCACGCAGCGAAGCTGTTGGAATAAATGCGACTTTTTTATTTTCAATTTCTTCCGTTATCAGACTTCCTACACTTGAAAAGTGCGAACATAAAAACATTTTCATCAATATTCTCCTTCATATATAAATTCTTATTTGTTGAACTAAGCCGTGTATACCATACTCTCCAATGAAAGAACGCCCTGATATAGCGTAATTTGCTGTTTTCCTGCGTACGTGCGTACACACTCCACAGGAATTCTAAGGGCCCTGCCCCCTTAGCACACGGACTTTGGAACAAAGTCTAGTGTGTTACGCCTTGCCAGAGGTGTACAGGCTCCCGGTACGCACGTACGCAGCAATTGCCATCAATGCGCCATATAAGTAGCGATCAAGTTCGTATAAAGCGACCTTGGTTCCGTAAAACAAAAGGCAGGATGCCATCACCACGATGACACCCTGCCTCTGTTCGTTCCTGTTTACCGTTCCGAGTAGTCCTTCCGCAGAATTTCCGATAAACAAAAAACGTACCCGAACCCTTTCTCGTAAAGAATTGGGTTCGAGTACGAACTGAATGCTGGAGCAACAAAAAACCACCAGAAAGGTGCCTGTCCCCTTTGTGGTGGTTTTGGGCCAGTCCTAGAGCGTGTGGCCGTAGGCGTTGGCGACCTTGATGGCGGCGGCGAACTTTTCGTCGGTGAAGGGCTCAGGGTTGCCCTGCTTCCACTCGTTGGTGGCGTGCGCGTATTCGCACAGGGCAGGGATATCGGCCTCGGAAAGCCCGACCTGCTCAAGCGTCACGGGCAGGCCCATCTGCTTGTTAAAGGCGGCGTAGCGCTCAAGGTTCTCGGTAACGCCCGTATAGGCAAACAGGACGAGCACGCCCAAGCTCACGACCTCGCCGTGCAGATAGGTTCCCTCGCGCGGAATGCTGCACGTCGCATTGTAGAACGCGTGCGCCACGCTCGAGTTGTAGTAGTAATCGTTTTGGTTGGTCAGGTTCGAGACATAGCCCGTGTTGACCACGATGTCGAGCGCGATCTGCTTGACGGCCTCGCTCGACAGATTCCGGCGCACGTCCTCAAGACCCTGGACGCCATAAGTAAACAGCGGCTCGGAGCAGGTGTGGGCGAGTGCCAGGCCAAGACCGGCGGTATGCTCCAAATTGCCGGCGCTCGTGGCGTATTCGACCTCGGGCTGCTTAGACAGGGCATCGCCCACGCCGGCCCAGAAGTACTCCGCCGGTGCCTCGGCAATGATCTTGGGGTTGATGAAGATGTGCGCGGGTCGGTTGGGGTACGAATAGCCCTCGAGCGAGCCGTCGTCGTTGTAGACAACGGCAATGGCGGTCGCGGCGGAGCAGTTGGAACAGATCGTCGGCACCGTAAAGACGATCTTCTTGAGCTCGATAGCTGCGGTCTTCACGGTGTCGAGCGCCTTGCCGCCGCCGCAAGCAATGAGCACATCGGCTTCCTGGCAGGCGGGGGAGTTTACGACCTTGGCGATATTTGCGCGCGTACTGTTGGTACCGTAGACGCGCGTCTCCAGAATCTCGACATCGGTACCTGCCAGCGCAGCTCGATACCGGGAAGTGCTGCGGCCAGTGCCCGCTTGCCACCGATGATCGCGACCTTTGTCGCGCCGTACTCCGCCAGTGCGGCGGGCAGCTCGTCAAAGCAATCCTCGCCAACGGTGTAGTCGCTCATTCCAATCGTGCGCATAGCAACCTTCTTTCGTTCGATAGAGTGCTTTCAGGTATTTTGCTCCTAGAGCAGGGCTGTAATAGCGAGAAATTTCGAACGTATAAAACCAGTGTTGAGGGTTTTTCGCCGGCGAGGAACGTGCTAGCATACTCCGCATAAGCTTGATGGGGACGAGTAGTCGGCCATCCGCATGCTACAGAGAGCGGGGAGCGCTGAGAACCCGTGCATGCGACCGATGAAAATCACCCCGGAGCTGCGGTCCCAACGGACGTGCCGCACAGGCACGTCTTAGTAGATATCGCCGAGATGGTCGTCGATACAGGCCAGCCGAGTAACGGATGCGAGCGCGCTAGAAGCGGGCGAGGGCATCTAAGCTGGGTGGTTAAGCGAAGAGCTTTTGCGGGCGCACAGCCCGTTTTGTGGCGCTTCGTCCCAGCTTGCAGGGACGGGCGCTTTTTTTGGTGCCCAGAGGGCGTGCGCGCCCACGACATGAAAGGGGTACCGTGGCAAACGAGTACAAGCAGACGATGAATCTGCCCAAGACCGGTTTTCCCATGCGTGCCGGTCTTTCCAAGTCCGAGCCCAAGCGACTCAAGGACTGGCAGGACAACAAGGTCTACGAGCAGGTTTTGAAGAAGAACGAGGGTCACAAGAAGTTCGTGCTGCACGACGGCCCTCCGTACGCCAACGGTCCGATCCACATCGGCCACGCCATGAACAAGATCTCCAAGGACATGATCAACCGTTACTGGATGATGCAGGGCTATGAGGTTCCCTATGTCCCCGGTTGGGACTGCCACGGCCAGCCGATCGAGCATAAGGTCGAGGAGAAGCTCGGCACCGAGAAGTTCAACCAGACCCCCACGGCCAAGATTCGTGAGCTCTGCAACGAGTTCGCTGTCGAGAACATCGAGCTGCAGAAGGCCGGTTTCCGTCGTCTGGGCGTGCTCGGCGACTGGGACAACCCCTATCTGACGCTCTATCACCAGCATGATGCCGCCGACATCGAGGTCTTCAAGGCCATGTTCGATAAGGGCATGATCTATCGCGGCCACAAGCCGGTTCACTGGTGCAAGCACTGCCACACCGCGCTGGCCGAGGCCGAGATCGAGTACTCCGACGAGACGAGCCCCTCCATTTTCGTGCGCTTTGAGATGACCTCCAAGCCCGCCGGCCTCGAGAACTTCGACGGCCCGGTCGATTTTATCATCTGGACGACCACGCCGTGGACCATCCCCTCCGACCAGGCCGTTTCCCTCAAGCCCGGCGCCGCCTATGTCGCCGTTGAGCACGATGGTCGTGCCGAGGTCATGCTCGAGGACCTGGCTCCCAAGTGCTGCGAGGAGTTTGGCTGGGAGTACACCCCGGTCATGGTCGACGGCAAGCCCTACGTGGTTCCCGCCGAGACCTTCCATCACATCCACTACAAGCAGCCGATCTTTGACGGTGTCGAGGGCGTGGCGCTGCTGGCCGATTACGTCGGTGTCGACGACGGTACCGGTATCGTCCACAACTCGCCCGGCCACGGCGTCGACGACTACTTTGCCTGCCTCAAGGAGGGCATCACCGACATCTGCATGCCGGTCGATGACGACGGCAAGTTCTACACCGGCGAGGAGTTTGGCACCGGTGTCCCTTCAGCGGTATGGATACCGATGAGGCCAACCCGCACATCATCGAGTTCCTGCGCGAGCGCGGCACCCTGGTCCTCGAGAAGAAGATCACGCACAGCTATCCGCACTGCTGGCGCTGCAAGCACCCGGTGCTCTTCCGTGCTACCGACCAGTGGTTTGTCTCGATGGACAAGACCGGTTTGCGCGAGCAGGCTGGCAAGGAGGTCCGCGAGAACGTCAAGTGGTATCCGGCCCACGCGGCTAACCGCATCGGCGCCATGGTCGAGCAGCGTCCCGACTGGTGCATCAGCCGTCAGCGCAACTGGGGCGTGCCTATCCCCAGCTACACCTGCGCCGACTGCGGCGAGAAAGTTATGAACGACGCCACGCTCGACGCCGTTATCAAGCTCTTCCATGAGAAGGGCTCCGATGCCTGGTTCACCGACGCTCCCGAGAGCTACCTGGCGAGGCCTGCGTTTGCCCCAAGTGCGGCGGCCATCACCTCAAGGCCGATAAGGACATCCTCGACGTGTGGTGGGACTCCGGCGTGTCTTGGAAGGCCGTATGCGAGTATCGCCCCGAGCTTGAGTACCCGGCTGACGTGTATCTCGAGGGCTCCGACCAGCACCGCGGTTGGTTCCAGAGCTCGCTGCTGACCTCGGTGGGTGCCAACGGTCATGCTCCGTACAAGGCGGTCGTCTCGCAGGGCTTCACGCTCGACGGCCAGGGCCGCAAGATGTCCAAGTCGCTCGGCAACGTCATCGACCCCAACAAGGTCTGCGACGAGATGGGCGCTGACATCATTCGCCTGTGGGTCGCCTCGGTCGATACCAGCTCCGACGTTTCCATCGACCACGAGATTCTCGCCCGTACGTCCGATGCCTACCGTCGTTTCCGCAACACGCTGCGCTTCCTGCTTTCCGAGCTCGAGGGTCAGTTTGAGCCCGAGACCGACGGCGTCGCCTTTGCCGACCTGCTGCCGCTCGACAAGCTCATGGTTGCCCGCCTGACCCAGGTCCAGGCCGAGGTCGACGATGCCTACGCCAGCTACGAGTTCCCGCGCGCCTACCGTGCGCTTTACGACTTTGTGGTTACCGAGCTCTCCAACGTGTATCTCGACGCCTGAAGGATCGTCTGTACTGCGAGAAGCTCGGCTCGCTCGAGCGCCGCAGCGCCCAAACCGTGCTGGCCGAGCTCTTCTCGATGCTCATGCGCGACCTGCAGCCGATCCTGTCCTACACGGTCGACGAGGCCATGGCCTATGCGCCCGCCGGCTGCGTCGATCACCAGAAGTACGCCGCGCTGCTCGATTGGTACAAGTCGCCTATCACGGTCGACGAGGCCAATGAGTTTGAGGGCGTGCTCGAGGCTTCGCTCGAGCTCCGTAGCGCCGTGACCAAGGCCCTTGAGGATGCCCGTTCCGCTGGCACCTTCACCAAGAGCCAGCAGGTCCGCGTCAAGGCGGTCGTTCCCGCCGAGATGTACGCGCTGCTGACCGGTGACAAAGCCGTCGACCTGGCCGAGTTCTACATCGTCTCCGATGTTGAGCTGACCCAGGGCGAGGAGCTTTCCGTTGCTATTGAGGCTGCCGAGGGCGAGTGCTGCGACCGTTGCTGGAACTATCGCACCACCGTCGGCGAGTACAACGGCCACGCGCATATCTGCAAGCGCTGCGCTGATGCGCTGTAGGTTACGGCGTTCGTAGAACGCCGTAACTACCGACGTTGCAAACGCCCCTAAGCGGCAACCTGACGTTCAATCGTCGGTCGCGTACCAAAGTACGCTTCCCTCCTCTTTCACGTCACCTTGCTCGCTTAGGGACGTTTTCGCTGTTGACGACGGTAATGCGGCGTTTCTATTGTTGGAACTAGAGCCTTTTCTTTCTAGTCGTTGGGGATGTTCTTAAACGACTAGTCACACAAGAACGTCCCCAACGACTATCTGTGTCACATTCAAGCGGCATTCTGTTTTTCGGAATGCCGCTTTCGTTTTTAGCTGGTTATTTCGCTAGCGTTGGTGAATATGCTGCGCGTTTGGCGTTTGTCACTATAAGATGATTACTTGCGTTAAACAGAATTCGATTGTTCTTGAGGGTAGGGGATTTCTTTGGGTCGTGGTGCGGATATGACGCCGTCTTTGCGTTGGCGGTTGGGTGTTGCTGGTGGCGTGGCGCTCGTTGTGTTGCTCGTTGACCAGCTGACCAAGCTTGCGGTTCGTTCCGTGGGCGATGCCCTGCATATGACCGTTATTCCCAGCGTGATCGATTTCCTGTTTGTTCGCAATATCGGAGCCGCCTTTAGCATGGGCGAGGGTCATGGCGTCGCGTTCGCTGTGCTGGCGCTTGCGGTCATTGTTGCCATTGCCGTGTACTTGCTCCGTGCGCCTCAGCTCGCTCGTCTTGAGGTTGTGGGCATGGCTATGGTTGCGGGCGGCGCCATCGGCAACGCGATCGATCGCCTTGTCTTTGGCTTCGTAACCGATTTTATCGCCACTACGTTCATCGACTTCCCCGTCTTTAACGTGGCCGATATCGGCATTACGGTCGGTGTTGTGCTGGCGCTCATCGGTTATATGTTCTTGAGCCCTGCCGCTCGCGAGGTCGATGCGACCGCCGAACTCAACGCTCGTGACGAGGCCCGCGCAAAACGCAAAGCCAAGCAGCGTGGGGAGCGTGCCCGCAAGATTCGCGAAAGGAATGAGCGTTAATGGCCGACATCCATATTCTCGTTGCCGACGATTCCGCTGGTCAGCGTCTCGACGCCTATCTGGGCGCCAACGATGGCTGTCCCACGCGCTCTGCCTGCGCACATCTGATCGAGGGCGGTGCCGTTGCCGTCAACGGCGAGACCTGCCTATCAAAAAAGTATGCTGTGCGCTCCGGTGACCGCATCTCGGTCGACCTGCCCGAGCCGCATGATCCCACCGATGTGATTCCCGAGGCCATCCCTCTCGACATTCGTTACGAGGACGACTACCTCATCGTGCTCTCCAAACAGCGCGGCCTGGTGTGCCATCCCGCCCACGGCCACGAGAGCGGCACCCTTGCGAACGCTCTGGTTTACCACTGCGGCATTGATCATCTGGGTACCGTGCAGGGTGAGGATCGCCCCGGCATCGTGCATCGCCTGGATCGCGATACCTCGGGCCTTATGCTCGCGGCAAAAGACGACGACACCCAGCGCGCGCTTCAAAATCTTATCCGCACGCGCACGCTCGACCGTCGCTATATCACGCTCGTTCACGGTCACATCGCCATGGACGAGGGAACCATTAACACCGGTATCGCCCGCTCCACGCGCGACCGTGTGAAGATGGCGGTTTCCGATGACCCCTTTGCGCGCCAGGCCATCACGACTTTCAGGGTGCTCGAGCGCTTTGATTCCACGCGTTTCGACGACGGCTACACGCTTGTCGAGTGCCACTTGTTTACCGGACGCACGCATCAGATTCGCGTGCACATGCGTCATATCAACCACGCCTGCTTGGGCGATCCGCTCTACGGTAAGTGCGATGCTCGTGCCGATCAGGGTCTGACCAGGCAATTCCTTCATTCCTGGCGCGTCGCATTCGACCATCCCGTGACGGGGGAGCGTATCGAGTGCCGTGACGAGCTGCCGTGGGACCTTGCCGCGGTTCTGGATGATCTGGCCCCGCGTTCACTTGGCCGCACTGCCGCTGGCGACGAAATCGTCCCGCAGCTCGGTCTGCTCGAAGCCTAGCCAGTATTAGGTGGTTTCTTGAACTCGGTAAGCCTGCGGTAAGATATACGGTTGTTTACGTAACGCGTTGCTGGGAGCCTGCATGCTCGCCTTTTTACAAACCAACACACCCATCGTGATCTTCAATCAGATTGTCGTCACGCTGCTCACGGTCTGCTTTCTGTACCAGGTGGTCTTCTTTGTCATTGGCGCTCTTCGTGGCGAGGTCGCGCTCCCAAGGCCAAAAAACTCCACCGCTATGCCTTCTTTATCGCGGCACATAACGAGGAGGCCGTGATCGCCAACCTCGTTCGCTCCATCAAGGACCAGGATTATCCGTCCGAGCTCATCGAGGTCTTTGTCGTTGCCGATGCCTGCACCGACAACACGGCGCAGCTCGCGCGCGAGGCGGGCGCCGTCGTCTATGAGCGCAACGACCTGGCCCGCAAGGGTAAGAGCTGGGTCATGGACTTTGGATTCGACCGTATCCTTAACGAGTATCCCGATACGTTTGAAGGTTACTTTATCTTCGATGCCGATAACGTCATTTCCCGTGATTACGTATCTAAGATGAACGATGCTTTTGACCAGGGCTTTCATGTGGTCACGAGTTATCGTAACTCTAAGAACTTCGGCAGCTCGTGGATCTCTGCGGCCAACGCCACGTGGTATCTGCGCGAGGCGCGCTTCCTTAACAATGCGCGTAATATCTGCAAGACTTCCTGCGCTGTATCGGGTTCGGGCTATCTCATTTCTGCCAGTGTTATCGAGGGCATGCACGGCTGGCAGTTCCACACGCTGACTGAGGACATTCAGTTCACCACGTTCTGCGCTATCCACGGCATTCGCATTGGCTATGCGCCGGCGGAGTTCTTTGACGAACAGCCCGTGACGTTTAAGGCGTCCTGGAAACAGCGCATGCGTTGGACTAAGGCTTCTACCAGGTGTTTTTTACGTATGGTAAGCACTTGGTCAAGTCGACCTTCCGCTACCATCGCTTTGCCGCCTATGACATGTTTATGACGATTGCGCCCGGCATGCTGCTATCGTTGATCTCGATGCTCGCCAATGCGACGTTCCTCATCGTGGGCGGTCTTTCTCACGGCTTCCTGGCTACCGAAGTCGAGATGCAGGCGTGCGCCGCTTCGCTCATTATGACCTTCGCCATGATGTATCAGACCTTCTTTATCCTGGCGCTGCTTACGACCATCTTTGAGTACAAGCACATTCACTGTGCGCAAAAGTGGCGTCTGGTGACCAACCTGTTTACCTTCCCGATCTTTATGTTCAGCTATATCCCCATCACGGTGGCTGCTCTGTTCCTGAAGGTCGACTGGGTGCCGACGCAGCACGCCGTAAGCGTTACCCTCGACGAGGTCATGCAAGGCGCCAAATAACCACGATCAAAACCACCACAAAGGGACAGTACCTTTGTGGTGGTTTTTGCGTTTGAGCTGCTGCCCAAGGAGGTGTTCGATGATCTATATCCCGTTTTGGATTTGCATCTTTGCCGGCGCGTGGATTGATGCCCGTGAGCGGCGGTTTCCCAATGAGCTTGCCGGCGCGTGTGCCGTGGCGGCGTTTGCAGGCGTTTGGCTCGACAGGGGTATTAACACGGCGCTTGAGCACGCCGGTCTTGCGGTTATCGTCTACCTTGCCCTTGTGCTTACTGAGTCGCTTTGGCGTCGTGTTCGCCACGCTCCCGGCATTGGCATGGGGGACGCCAAGGCGCTCTATGCCCTTTGTGCCTTCGACCCCCTGGGTGGCATCGTTGCGTTTGCTACCTCGCTCCTTGCCCTTGCTGTCGCCTGCCTCATCACAAAATCGCGCTCCTTGCCATTGCTGCCGTTTTTAGTGCCGATATTTGCCATAATCGAGTTCGTGGGCTGCACGCTGTAACCGATTGCGCGTCCTTTCTAAGGAGCATGCCATGGCAATTAATCAAGAGACAGCCGCCATCAAGGCGCGCATGGATCGCATTCCCGCGGCGTTGTCGCCCGAGCTGGTCGAGCGTATTGCCGCCGACCGCGTCTCGGGTGTCGTTAATCCCTATCGATGCGGTGACGACCAGGTCATCCGTCGTGTTGATCGAGCCGCAGATCAAGGCACGCTTATGCGTCCGGCCTTTATGCGCGATGCCGAAAAGATTCTTCATCTGCCCGCGTACGCCCGATACGCCGGCAAAACTCAGGTTTTCAGCTTCCGCAGCAACGATGATCTGTCGCGTCGCGGCCTGCACGTGCAACTTGTATCGCGCATCGCGCGTGATATCGGACGTGCTCTGGGGCTCAACTGCGATTTGATCGAAGCGATTGGCTTAGGCCACGACTTGGGTCACACGCCCTTTGGACATGCCGGCGAGCGATTCCTCAACGATATCTATCACGAGTGCACGGGACGTTATTTTTTCCATAACGTGCAGTCGGTCCGCGTCCTCGATGCGCTGTACGGTCGCAACGTGTCGCTTCAGACGCTCGATGGCGTGCTGTGCCACAACGGCGAGTACGAGCAGCGTGTGTTTGAGCTCTCGGACATGAGTTCCTTTGACCAGTTCGACCGAACCGTCGAAGATTGCATTGCCACAGGCTATAGCGCGATTGAGCACCTGCGCCCCATGACGCTCGAGGGCTGTGTCGTTCGCATCTCGGATATCCTTGCCTACGTGGGGCGTGATCGCCAGGATGCCATTGCGGCAGGCCTGCTGTCACCCGACGCTTTTGACGATGGTCTGGGCGGAGTATACAACAGCTGGATCCTCACGCATGCCTCCATCGATATCGTTGAACACAGCTATGGCAAGCCGCGCATTGAGATGGGCGAGGACCTGTTTGAGGAAATCCGTCGAGCTAAGCGCGAGAACTATGAGAAGATCTATAGCAAGGGCGGCATCGAAGGCGACTCCGAAGCGGGGCTGCGCGAGGCGTTCGAAAAGCTCTATGACCGTTGCCTGCAGGATATAAACGAAGGCGACGAGTCTCCTACATCTTTAAGCACCACATTACTCGTATTGAGCAGCAGCTTTCCTACTACGATCGCACCTATGCATGGCAGGACGATAAAGATCAGACCGTAGTGGATTACATTGCCAGCATGACGGACGGCTATTTCTGCGAGCTCACAGGCAAGCTTTTCCCTGGTCTGAAGTTTCCGCACCGTACTTATATTAACGAACGGTAGTTCGTATTTATTCGGTATACTGTTGATGGAAAACGTTTTGATTGATGCACGGGATGGCTATGGACGACCTTTTTTCTGCTTCGACGCGCGAGCGTTCTTTTATGAATGCGCCGCTTGCGGTGCGCATGCGCCCCAATTCGCTCGACGAGTATGTGGGCCAGCAAAAGGCCGTCGGTAAGGGCTCATGGCTGCGTGCCGCGATTGAGCACGACGTGCTGTCGAGTGTGATTCTGTACGGGCCGGCCGGTACGGGCAAGACGACGCTGGCCCACATTATCGCCAACCATACCAAGAGCGAGTTTGTCGAGGTCAGCGCCGTGACGGGCACCGTAAAGGACTTGCGCCGCGTGATTGACGAGGCCAAGACGCGCCTGAATACGTACGACCGTCGCACTATTCTTTTCATCGACGAGATTCACCGTTTCTCTAAGTCGCAGCAGGATGCCCTGCTGCATGCGGTTGAGAACCGCACCGTCATTATGATTGGCGCCACGACGGAGAATCCGTACTTCGAGGTCAACTCGGCGCTGCTCTCGCGCGGTCGCGTGGTGGAGCTTGAGCATCTTAAAGACGAGGATATCGCCACGCTGATTGAGCGTGCGCTCGAGGCGCCGCAGGGTTTGAACGGCAAGTTCTCGGCCGATGAGGATACGGTTAAGACCATCTGTACCCTGGCTGCGGGCGACGCTCGTTCGGCGCTCACGACGCTCGAGCTTGCGAGCGAGATTGCCGTCACGCGTCCCGATACCGAGGGAACGCCAACGCCGGCTGTGGGGGAGCGCTATTCCATCACCGTGGATGACGTAAAGATTGCCAACCCGCGTCGTGGGTTTTCGTATGACAAAAACGGCGATATGCACTACGACATCATCAGTGCGTTCATCAAGTCCATGCGCGGTAGCGACCCCGATGCCACGATCTATTGGCTCGCGCGCATGATCGACGCGGGGGAGGATCCCAAGTTTATCGCTCGCCGTATTATGATTCAGGCTTCTGAGGATGTTGGCAACGCCGACCCACAGGCGCTTTTGGTGGCACATGCCGCGTTTAAGTCTGCCGAGGTCATTGGCTATCCCGAGTGCCGTATTAATCTGGCTCAGGCTGCTCTCTATGTGTGCTTGGCGCCTAAATCCAACGCGTGCGAGGCTTCGATCGATGCGGCGTTGGCCGATATCCATTCAAGTGGGCTGCGCGAGGTGCCGAGTTATCTGCGCGATCGTCATCGCCCGGGCAGCGACGAATACGGTGTGTATAAGTATCCGCATGATTATCCCGAAGGCTGGGTCGATCAGCGTTATTTGCCCGAGGGGCTGGAGCGCGGTGCGTTTTGGCAGCCTGCGGGCCGTGGCTGGGAAGAGTGGCGCGTAGAGCAAAGCGAGCGCGACCGTAGCGGCAGAGCGCCCAAGTAGGTCCTTGGGACCTCGCACATTCCCTTTGGGTATCTTTCCCCTTCTTTGGGGTACCATGAACAGCGTCTGTATTTCGATTCCTTCGGGAGGCTTGTATGAGTCCCATTCAAATCGCCCTGCTGCTGCTCGCCGTTGCCGGTGTGTGGGCTGTTGTCGAGCTCGCGCTCACGCTGCGCAAGACCCGCAACGTCGTTGATTCGCTCGATAAGACCGTAAGCGATCTCAATAACACCATCGCCGAGGCTCAGCCTGTAGTGGCAAAGCTCGATGGTGCCGTTGACGAGCTTACGCCGGCGCTTGCCAGATGGAGCCGCTGCTCAAGTCGAGCAAGACTGCCGTTGACGCCCTGACGTCCAACCTCGTTGAGGTTGAGGCGGTCGTTCGCGACATCTCTGAGGTCACGGGCACCATGGCCGAGGCAAGCAACGCTGTGTCGAGCGTGACTGATTCTGCTGCTGGCGCCGTGCAGAAGCTTTTCAATAAGGTGAAGGCTCCTGCAGCCGACGCCGATCGCAAGCTCGCCGCTGCCGCCACCGAGGCCGAGCAGCTACCGAGCGCGTTCTGATTGGTGAGGCTGAGGACGAGGCCGCCGATGGTGCGGATGCGGCTCAGAAGCCCGCAGCCAAGCCTGCTCAGTATTACACCTATACGCCCGCCGAGACCTCCGAGGAGTCCTGCGATGAGTAGCGAAGCAACTTGCCCCATTACGCTGAGCGTTGCCGGTGATCCGCGTCTCGCGCGCCTTGTGCGCATGACGGCGGCAAATGTCGGTGCGCTGTGCTCTATGTCCGTCGATCGCATCGAGGACATCCGTATGGCTGCCGAGGAGGCCTTCATCTTTGGCTGCACGGCCGTTGATTCTGACGACATTTCGATCAAATTCGACGTCGACGAATCGCACGTGGGCATGACCTTTACCTTTGGTGACCAGGCGACTGTCGATGAGGATGATCAGGCTGCCGTGTATGCCGAGCTCATTCTGGCAAGCGTGTGCGATTCCTACGAAAAGACTGCGGCGCCCCTGACGCTTTCCCTCGACCTCAAGGCGGATATCTAATATGACCGAACGTTCCGGAGCGGTAAGACCGCTTGGGACAAGGAGAAAACCCGCGAGCTGTTTCGTCGCTACAAAGAGACCGGTGATCCGGACTCACGTGAGCAGCTCGTCATGTCCCATATGAACCTGGTAAGGTTTCTTGCCAACAAATTTAAGAACCGCGGCGAGCCGCTCGACGACCTCATGCAGGTCGGCTATCTGGGTTTGCTCAAGCTATCGACCGCTTTGACCCCGAGCGCGGACTCGAGTTCACGACGTTTGCCACGCCTACCATCCTGGGCGAGATTAAGCGTCACTTCCGTGATAAGGGCTGGAGCGTGCGCGTGCCGCGCCGTTTGCAGGAGCTTTCTGCCAAGGTTAACCAAGCTACCGACAAGCTCACTAACGAGCTGCAGCGCTCGCCTAAGGTTGAAGAAATCGCTGAGTACCTGGGCGTGACCGTCGACGAGGTGCTGGAGGCCATGGAATCGTCTTCGGCCTATACCTCGGTACCCATCGAGGCTCCTGGCGCGTCCGATTCCGATGATGCCCCCTCGATTCTCGACCGCTATGCCGATGACGACAACGAGCTTGACTTTACCGATGACCGCCTGGTGATTGAGGAGGCCATTCGCGATTTCTCGCCGCGTGAGCGTGAGGTTATCGAGCTGCGCTTTGTGAAGGGCATGACCCAGATCGAGATCGCTAAGAAGTTGGGTATCTCGCAGGTGCAGGTTTCGCGCCTGCTGCGCCGTACCCTTAAGAAGATACAGGACAAGATCGACCCCGACGGAGTGATGGTTCGTTCATGATTGAGCACCCCCAACAAACCGACCGCACGCTGCGCGATACTCGTATTCTGACGCTTCGCATTTGGGCTGTCGTCGGCTGCATTGTCATCGCAGCCGTCATCTTTAACCTTATGGGTATCCTGGCGCCGGTTATCGAGTTTCTCGCTGTCGGTTCCATCATCGCTTTTGTGATGTCGCCGATCACTAACTGGCTCGAGCATCACGGTGTCGGTCGTGGCATCGGTTCGCTCATCGCGCTGATCGTGGTTGTGGCTGTGCTCGTCGCCGTCGTCTGCATCCTGTCGCCTATTTTGCTCGGTCAGATTATGGAAGTCCTGAGCCGTCTGCCTGAGCAGCTTCGCGTTGCGGGCGGTGATCTCAACGAGATGATTTCGCACGCTAAGACGCTCAACAACACGCCGCTCAAGGAGTACTTGGACGATAATCTGTCTTCGCTGGTTACTGTGGCGTCCAAGTACGTATCGCAAATCGCCGCTGAGCTCGGTCGCGGCGTGTTCCCGCTTATTACCAACACGGCCTCGCAGCTGTTCGTAATCTTCCTAGGTTTGGTGCTTGCCTACTGGCTGGCCTGCGACTACCCCCGCATGCACCACGAGGTCTGCACCATCATTGGCCAGGAAAAGGAGACCTCGTACCGCTTTATGGTCGCGATTCTTTCGCGCTCGGTCGGCGGTTATATGCGCGGCATGGTCGTGACGTCTATCTGCGGTGGCATCCTCGCCTTTATCGGCTTTACGCTCATTGGCCATCCCTACGCGGCACTCATGGCCATCTTTACCGGCATCATGCACTTGGTCCCGGTTGTCGGTCCCTGGGTAAGCGCGGCGATCGCCACGGTGCTCGGCTTTATGTTCAGCCCATGCTGGCGTTGTGGACGCTCGTTGTGACCATGGTGGCTCAAAACGTCACCGATAACGGCATTTCCCCCAAGGTCATGCAGAGTTCGGTGCAGGTGCATCCCATCATGAGCCTGACGGCCCTCGTTATTGGTTCGGCACTCATGGGTCCCATCGGCATGGTCATCGCCATTCCGCTGTGCGCGGCCCTCAAGGGCATTTTCGTCTACTACTTTGAGAACGAGACCGGTCGCCAGCTCGTGGCATACGACGGCGCTGTATTTAAGGGCACGCCATATCGCGATGCCGAGGGCAACCCGGTCGCCGCCTACGACGCGCTTGGAGACGATACGTTCATTTACGAGTCCGAGCTCATCGGCAACGAGACCGCGCCCGAGGCCCAGGCGATGCCCAAGCCCGAGCTCGAGAATCCCTGGATCAAGCTCTCGGGCCTGCAGCCCGATGCGACGAGCTTTTTCAAGAATCCCTTCGCCAAGGACGATGACTCCAACTCGGACGACGATACCAAAACCGGCATCGACGGCTCCATGGACGATTCGGATTCCAAATAGGCACCGCTAGCGTTCTTGAAGTTGTAAATGACAAGAAACGCGAGCAAAGCGATTGATAAGGGGCCGGCTACATAGAAAAAGAGAACGTCAATTGCGCGTAGAGTGTAATAGCTTTATCGCCGGACATTACTGCATACAATACGTAGCCAAATGCTGGTTGGTTTGCGTACCAGCAGGAGAAAGCCAAAAGCGCTAAAAGTGCTACAACCAGAAGTGCATTCAGGACAAATCGTTTGCTTTTCATCGATCGCTCCTTCCGGGTGAATCTTATATGTAATTATACAGTAGCCTTTTTCAAAGCATCGCATACTCCTAAATAACGTGCACTTTCGCTGTAGGGTCGGCTTTATGTCGGCCCTCTTTTTTGCACTTGCGCGGCGGGATGGTAATATCGTTACGTTTGAACTGTTTCGATGTGAAACCGAGGAGATTCCCTCTATGAGTGCTGACTACCCGTCAATGACTACGGCCGAGATCCGCTCCAAGTTCCTCAACTTCTTTGAGGAGCGCGGTCTTAAGCTCTATCCTTCTTCGTCCCTTGTTCCCGACGACCCCTCGCTGCTGCTTGCCAACGCCGGCATGAACCAGTTTAAGGAGTACTACCAGGGCAAGAAGGCCATGAAGGAGATCGGCGCGATCTCCTGCCAGAAGTGTGTCCGCACCAACGACATCGACTGCATCGGCGAGGACGGCCGTCACCTCTCGTTCTTTGAGATGCTCGGCGACTTCTCCTTTGGCGGCGTCTCCAAGCAGCAGGCTTGCGCTTGGGCCTTCGAGCTTATCACCAAGGAGTTCAAGCTGCCGCTCGACCGCCTGTACTTCACCGTCTTTACCGAGGACGACGAGACCCACGACGTGTGGCGCTCCCTGGCGTTGCCGAGGATCACATCTCGCGCTTGGCGAGGACGACAACTTCTGGGCCGCTGGCCCCACCGGTCCCTGCGGTCCGTGCTCCGAGATCTACTTTGACATGGGCGAGGAGGTCGGCTGCGGTAGCCCCGACTGCAAGCCCGGCTGCGACTGTGACCGCTTCCTTGAGTTCTGGAACCTCGTGTTTACCCAGTACGACCGCCAGGAGGACGGCTCCATGCCGGAGCTGCCGCACCGCAACCTCGATACGGGCATGGGTCTGGAGCGCATGGCCGCCATCATGCAGCACAAGACCGCCAACTACGACGGCGATCTGATGCAGCACCTCATCAAGCTCGGTGAGAAGATCAGCGGCAAGACCTATGACGCCGACGATTACTCCGGCGCCAGCCGCTCGCTGCGCATCATCGCCGATCACTCCCGTGCCGTCGACTTTATGATCTCGGACGGCATCCTGCCCGGTAACGAGGGCCGCGAGTACGTCCTTCGCCGCCTGCTCCGCCGCGCCGTGTTCCACGGTCGCCTGCTGGGCATCGAGGGCGCCTTCCTGACCAAGTTCATCGACGAGGTCAACGCTCAGATGGGCGAGGCCTATCCCGAGCTGCTCAAGAACGTCGCACTCGTCAAGGGTATCGTCGCCTCTGAGGAGGAGCGCTTCTCCACGACGCTCGACAACGGCCGCGTCTACCTGGACGAGGCCCTGGCTGCTCTTGCCGAGGGCGCCGTGCTTCCGGGCGAGGTCGCCTTTAAGCTGCACGATACCTTTGGTTTCCCCATCGACCTGACCGTTGAGATCGCGGGCGCCGCTGGCCATGACGTCGACATGGACGGCTTCACCGCTTGCATGGAGGACCAGAAGGCCCGCGCCCGTGCCAACGCCAAGGGCGATGCCTGGGGCAGCTTCAACGACGTGTGGGTCGAGCTTTCCGACAAGGTCGCTGCGACCGACTTTGACGGCTACGACAACGACGTTATCGAGGGCGCCAAGGTTGTCGCCATCGTGCGCAACGGCGAGTCCGTCGAGTCTGCCGCCGCGGGCGAGGACGTCGACGTCGTGCTCGACCGCACCCCGTTCTACGCCGAGATGGGCGGCCAGCAGGGCGACGCGGCGAGCTTTCCGCCGAGGGCGTTGTTCTGACCGTTGCCGACACCAAGAACCACAACGGCCTGTATGCCCACGTTGCGCACGTCGCCGAGGGCACGCTGACCGTCGGTGCTACCGTGACCGCCGCGCTCGACGCCGAGCGCCGTGGTTTCCTGCGCCGCAACCACACCGCCACGCATCTGCTCGACGCTGCGCTTAAGCAGGTACTGGGCGAGCATGTCTCCCAGGCCGGCTCTCTGGTGACGCCCGAGCACCTGCGCTTTGACTTCACGCACTTCGAGGCCCTGTCTTCCGAGCAGCTCAAGGCTGTCGAGGACCTGGTTAACCAGCAGATTTTCGCTTCCAAGCCGGTCGTGACCCGTGTCATGGGCATCGACGAGGCCAAGGCCGCCGGTGCTGTCGCCCTCTTTGGCGAGAAATACGGCGACGTCGTCCGCGTCGTTTCCGTGGGCGCCGAGGACCAGCCGTTCTCCCGCGAGCTCTGCGGTGGTACGCATGCTGCCAACACTGCCGAGATTGGCCTGTTCAAGATTATCTCCGAGTCCTCCACGGGCTCGAACGTCCGCCGTATCGAGGCCGTTACCTCTAAGGGCGCCCTCGACTACATGGCCGACCGCCTGGCACTCGTTGACGCCGCTGCCGCTGCGCTCAAGTGCCGTGTTGACGAGGTTCCCGCTCGTGTGGAGAACCTGCAGGCCGAGCTGCGCGAGACGTCTAACAAGCTCAAGAAGGCGCTGACCGGTGGCTCCTCCGACGCTATCTCCAGCGCCATCGAGGGTGCCGTCGAGCTCGACGGCTATAAGCTCGTCGTCGCTGAGCTCCAGGGCCTTGAGGCTGCTGACCTGCGCAACGTCTGGGATACCGTGCACCAGAAGGTCGCCGGCCCTGTCGCCTGCGTCGTTGCCAGCGTGACCGAGAAGGGCACGCCTGCGTTGCTCGCCGCCGGTTCCGACGACGCCGTGAAGGCCGGTTTTCACGCCGGCAACGTGATTAAGCAGATCGCGGGCCTGGTCGACGGTCGCGGTGGCGGCCGTCCCAACATGGCCCAGGCCGGTGGTAAGAATGCTGCCGGTATCGCCGATGCCCTCGCGGCCGCCAAGACCGCGCTCGGCGCCTAAGTAGTCGCTGTGGTCGCGCTCGCGCTGGACATAGGGGAGACCAGGATCGGCATCGCCGTCTCGAGCCGTGATGGCAAGATGGCGATGCCCGTCAAGGTGCTCCCGACCGCTGAGGTCACCGGTATGGCCAAGACGTTCCGCTATCTGGTCGAGGACTATGAGCCTGACATCCTGGTAAGCGGACGTCCCCTGACCATGGCCGGCGAACCCGGCCCCCAGGCCGAGCGCGTTGCCGCCGTGGCGCAAAAGATTGCAGACGAGCTCGGCCTTCCGCTGGTGTTTGAGGATGAGCGCCTGTCCTCGCAAGAGGCCAAGCGTATCCTGCGCGAGCAGGGACTCAACGAAAAGCAGATGAGGGGCAAGATTGACATGATCGCCGCTAGCCTGTTCTTGCAGACATGGCTCGATCGCAAAAACGAGGAGGTTTCGCATGCCTAGCGCTTCCGATCCGCGCCAGCCGAATCGTACACGACAGTCTGTGCCGCGCCCTGCACCGTCCGGCCAACGTCCGGTGCAGCCGACCCAGCG
>ENA-OQDW01000159-OQDW01000159.1-human-gut-metagenome-genome-assembly--contig:-NODE-159-length-27214-cov-5.184738_pt1 | contig 27214 bp, 36 predicted proteins | sample MGYA00242784_ERZ504613 | MGnify/ENA primary metagenome ERZ504613 (study PRJEB26092, sample SAMD00036330) | human gut metagenome | host: Homo sapiens | study: EMG produced TPA metagenomics assembly of...
AAACAGGAATGCTTCTTATCTCTAATGCCATAATCTTCTCCTTTTAAACGTTTAACTCTGCCACAAAAATACGCTTTTTTCTTCGAAACCACCAAGAAAATCACAAGAAATCTGCAACTTATCATCAAATAACCACGAAATCAATCGTAAACTATAAACTATTAACTGTAAACTATAAACTGCTATTCCCAGGCGGTCCCATCCCGCACAACATGGCGAAGACCTTTGATGGTCCGCCAACCTTAGAGCGTAGCGGTTCTGAGCACCGAGTAGGGCGGTTTCCCTCTTCTTCCCTGAGGTTTCTGTCCCCCGCTAACGGGGGAACCGAAGGGGTGTAAAGACCATTGAAGAAGACCGAGATGAGAGGTGGAGCCTTCCTTAAGGGTAAGGAAGGACGGTAGGTTTCGAAAAAACTACTTCTTTGCCAAAGAAGAGCCAGAGCAATTCGAAAGTGCATACGTTCCAATCACCCCATAAATTAAATTCATTTTTATTGTTCCTCATCTTCCCAGAACTCAGGAAGAAGATATAATACTTATCCTCAGGCGTAGAATCTATGTGCTTCAACACATAACAAAGCAACGCTCAGGATTTTTATCTAGCACCTTACGCTGTAATGGTGATATACCAAAACCAGTACATAAACCTATATCCACTTATCCAAATAACATTTAAAATCCTCTATACCTATAACCTCCACTTTAGGAAAAGGAATATTTTCCAGGACCTTAAAGTGCTTGTCTTCTGTAACAATACACTTTGCATTTGCAGCAATGGCACAATCTACAAACTTATTGTCATCTTTATCTGTCTCAATTAAAGCAAAAGTATAATGAGGATCTTTGCGAATTACATTGGGTCTAGTCAATATAGCATAAACGATGGCCTCAGAAACTTGAGGGGATATATTACGAGATAAAACCTCTGAATACTCCTCTATTATTTCATTGGACACACAAAGGTTATAATCGCCACTAAGAAAAGCATTCCACACCTTACGATACGGACTTCTAGGGGCGATTGACATAATCAAACTATTTGTATCCAATACAATATTCATAACCTAAAGATTATAATATTGGTTTATTGTACGGAGTACGTTCATGGAGATGCCGGAAACTCTCGATACGTTCTTCATTCAGGGTTCCTTCATTCCACATCCTATCTAATTCAGCATCAGCCATCTGAACAAAATAATCGGAGATTACCTTATTCAAATCTCGCAAAGCCTCAGGAGTCTTGATAAATGACAGCATATCGAGGATTTGCAATTGAGCTTGATTCATTGTTGCTACCTGTGCCATAATAATTCATTTTATTAATATCTAACCGCAAAATTACGCTTTTTCTTCGAAACCACCAAGAAAATCACAAGAAATCTGCAAGTTATCATCAAATAACCACGAAATCAACCGTAAACTATAAACTATTAACTGTAAACTATAAACTGCTATTCTATAATGAATTGTGCATGCAAAGTTAAGAAAAAAACAATATTCAAAGGCAAAAAAACAAGAAAAATCTCAGAAACTTATAATTTTTTATAAAAAGAACAATATATTATACCTTTTCTTACGTAATCTAGATTTTTTTGTTAACTTTGCAGGAAAAGTACAATATAATACACTACTTGATATGAAAATTCAAGAAGTAATGAAATTGCAGCATAAGAGTCTGATATCCATTAATATGAATAGGAGATTCCTAGATATAGGAGGCTAATAGAAATGAAAAAAGAATCAAAAGTAAACCAAGCAAAATATGTAGAACTTAATTTGTTTCCTGAGGAAAAAGAGGATCATCAGAAAGACTCTATCTCTTCAGAAGACATGGAAAGCGATACTTCTCCAGACAAAGAGTATGACTTGACTGATTTGTTTGAAAGACTTTCCCAATCAGCTTTTCGCAGCCGATTCCATCTCTCGAAGAAGGATAAGGAATATATTGCAGAAAAGGGTTTGGCTACCATCCGTAAGCATGCGGAGGATTTCGTTGCCAAACGCCTTGCTCCTGCCGTGATTCCCAATGACGGCAAGCAGACGCCTATGAGAGGGCATCCTGTATTCATTGCCCAGCATGCTACAGGCTGCTGTTGCCGTGGTTGTTTCTTCAAATGGCATCATATACCTGCCGGAAGACAGCTGACAGGAGAAGAACAGCAGTATGCTGTAGCAGTACTGATGGCATGGATTGAAAAACAGGTTTAAAAAGCATGAAGTTTTAGCAGCAAAGTTTAAATTAATTATCCATTGTTGTCAATTTTGCAGAATATTTAGTCAAAATTGGCAAAAACTGTTTACTCCAAATCTATAAACCGGGTTGGCACGTAACTTGCTCCTACATAGAGTGAAAGCCGAAGCCGAAAGGGCAAGGGGAACGACAAGAACCCTAAGTAATGACAGTTGAGGGTTTCTAGAAATCCTTGAGCCTCGTAAGCCGAAGCAATCGTTATTAAAAAGGATATATTAAAAACAATGAGAAATCCCGACTGAGCCGGAAGGCGAAGAGAGGACGAGAAAAATAGAATTAGGAGGTTTTACATGATGTTGTTAGCTCGTAGAAATAACAGTGTTTCAAATTGGTTGAACAGTTGGTTTAATGACAACTTCTTTGATACAGCTTGATGCCACACATGAACGCAACAGCTCCTGCAGTCAACGTCAAGGAAAGTGCTACAGCTTATACGATGGAGGTTGCAGCTCCTGGTTTGAAGAAAGATATGGTCAAGATGAACATCGATAAGGATGGCTATCTGAATGTATCTATCGAGAACAAGGATGAGAAGAAGGAGGAGAAGAAGGAAGAGCATTACTTGCGTCGTGAGTTCTCTTACAGCAGCTACTCTCAGAGTTATGCTTTGCCAGAGGATGCTGATCAGGAGAAGATTTCCGCTGAGGTCAGTGACGGTGTCTTGAAGATTGAGATTCCTAAGATAGCCAAGGAGGAGAAGAAAGACGATGTTAAGCACATTGAGGTTAAGTAATCTTTCTTGAAGTGCTATGCAGCTTTCAAGATACATTCATTGCATCGAGGAAATAATTAAAACTGGGGGCTAGTCCTGATTATGGGGCTAGCCCTTTTTTTGAATATATGAATTTAATTTTGGAAAGGATCAAGGATGATTAGAATATTTATTTCACTTGCTTTCTTCGTCTTTCTGTCCCAAAAAATATGATTTTATGTCCAAAACTCTTCTTCGCCAGTGGGTTGCATCTTGCCCCCGCACTTTGGGCAAGTATGCATATCCCACCTGTGAATCCTGTCAGAACCACATCTTAGACATAGCCTTCCTACAAGAGAATTAAAACTAGGTGCAGCATCACCAATTACTCCACCCACCACAAGAGGTACTATGTTCCTGCAGTCAGGACAAGACATGGCTTCGATATGCTGTCCCATGAAGCCACGTCCCTCATATACTTCGGTCTCGTACCCACAATCCTGGCATCTGAATATCTTCTTTTGTGACATAAATAATCTCCTTTCTTACCATTTTAACACCCAACTTGCATCGGATATCTTGCCAATCTATACCATCATCGACATGATAGAGATTGCAGAATAACCCATAATATAATGAAGTAAATAGGTTTGATGCTTCATTATATTATAGGTTAAGCTTAAACCTTTCTTTAAACATAGCCATCTCTCTGGCAGGGATTTGAAGCAGAGTAGCTAAACTTTCCCATTGACTAACTGCTGCTTGAACCTCTTGGATGATGATTTCAGCTTTCTCCCTCTTAATCATGTAGCTTTCAGATGAATCAAGCAGAATATTGATGTCTGCCTTGTTTGAAGATTCATTGATCAGAAGACTCTGATATTCATTGAGGGTAGGATTCATATCATAGGCTGGTGATAGAGTCCAGCCCTTTGGTGTGAGTAGAAAGCCATGGTTTCTGAAGTGGTCATCAGAATTTCCAATGCAGATGTTGAAGACAACCCTTCGGTAGAGTTCCAGAAGATTTTTCTCTACGTCGCAGTGTCATAGCTTTAATCTTAATTATAATATGCAAAAATACATAATTTACTTTATTATAAGATGGGTTATCAAGTTTTTTTAAGAATAATTAGATGTATTAAATTAAACGCAGAAATCTGCCGGCATTACTGCCAGCAGACCTCTGCGTTTTAATTATATTGAAAATCAGATATTTGTTACTCTGAAACAGCAGCCTGTTCTATCTCTGTTGACTCCTGCTGGGCGTTCCCCCAAAAACTGGGGAATAGTAAGATTATGGCACCACGTAACATCATCTATAGCAATAATGCTTCCTTCGATTTAAATATTCCAGGTCTTCTTGGTGAGCATAGGCTTCCTTTTCAAACCTGATGATTTTGATAATCCTAGTCATAAGCCACAAGATTGCTGAGTTCGTCGAGGAAGTTAATCATCATGCTTCCGGTTCCTCTAGACTGGGAAGCTGCCCTTTCTCCGGCAATTCCCATGGCTTTCATGGCATGAAAGATGCTTCCAGAGGATCGGAGTTCACAGCAAGGAATGCCCCAACGATACCAGTGGCAGTACATCCCATTGCAGTAACCTTGCTCATCATGGAATGTCCTTCATGAACATAAGCCATTCTTTCGCCATCCGTGATGAAGTCTATGGCTCCAGTTACAACTATGATACAGGAAAGTTGCTGAGCCAGTTTCTTAGCCTGTTTCTCAACCTCATAGGTTTCCTGGTGACTATCCACTCCCTGCATGCCTATCTGGTGAGAGTACAATGCCTGAATCTCACTGGCATTTCCCTTGATGACTGTAGGGTGACACCTGAGGATAATCTGTGATGCTATATCCATACGAAAGCGGGTGGCTCCTACTCCAACCACATCAAATACGATAGGAATTCTTTTTTTCATGGCAGCTTCCCCTGCCAGTATCATCGAGTGAGCTGTGGTGCTTTCCGGAACGCCCAGGTTGAGAGCCAAGGCATTGCTCTTGCTACTGATTTCCTCCACTTCTTCCTCGGCACGCGCATGATTGGTGATGCTCCAATAGCCAATAGGCTATTGGCAACAAAGTTCATAGCCACATAATTGGTTATGTTGTGTACGAGAGGCTGCTGCTCTTGTATCAATCGTAAATCTGTCTTCATTTGTTTCACTACATTATTAATATATACTGTACCATTGTCCCTGCACCATTGTTTGGCATGCTCAAATCCTTGGGCAGTGGCTCTGAAGATGTCCCCTTTGAGCAGCTTTCAGCCACCATTGGTGAGCCTTTACGTGGTCTTCTTTAGTTCCCTGACCCAGGTAAAATGCATTGGCAGCGTTAACCTGTGATTGTACATCTCCTTTTTCTGCTGCAATCAGATACCAATGAAGAGCTCTTTCGAAGTCCTGTTCCACTCCATCTCCCTGGTAGTAGCATTCTGCCACATTGTAGCATGCGTAAATATCACCCAGTTCAGCAGCCTTCATGTACCACTGAAATGCCATCACATGATCCTCCACAACACCGATGCCTTGCGCATAGCAGACACCCATGTTGTTCATCGCCATTAAATCTCCTTCAAGAGCTTGCTGACGATATTTGTTTGCCGTTTCACGTTCCTTTTTCATTTCTGTAATCTCAACTTGGGTGCAAAGGTACAACTTTAATTTTGAATTTCGACACCCTAAAGATACAAAAAGAAAAGGCAGCTGCAAGCATCTTCACAAACGCCTACAACTGCCATCTCTATAATATATATGGAAACTTTTTTCTACAATTCTCTCAAATTTTCATGAAACCAAGCACATGATAGAAATTGCCAAGGAAAATGGCATACCAGTATGGATATATAAATATTAAAAATTTGGATAATACATCTATAATTAGTAACTTTGCACTCATGAAGAATTTTGCAGCGATAGATTTTGAGACTGCCAACCAGCAACGAACCAGCGTTTGCTCCGTGGGCATTGTGATAGTAAGGGATGGTGAGATTGTGGATAGCTACTACAGTCTCATCAAGCCAGAGCCTGAGTATTATTCCTATTGGAATACAAGGTACATGGACTAACCATGGAGGATACCATGAACGCCAGGGTATTTCCAGAGGTATGGGCTGAGATTCAGCCAAAGATTGAGGGATTGCCATTGGTGGCTCACAACTCACCTTTTGACGAGGGATGCCTGAAGTCTGTGTTCCAAATGTATCAGATGGACTATCCCGATTATGAGTTCCATTGCACATGCCGAGCCTCCAGAAGAAAGTTGGGATCTCTCCTACCCAACCACCAACTACAAACCGTAGCTGCTTATTGCGGGTACGACCTAACCCAACACCATAATGCCCTGGCTGACGCAGAAGCTTGTGCTTGGATTGCCAGGAAACTACTATAACTCTTACAACTCATTTTAATGTTTTTTGTCACAAAAATGACAATAGCACTACAAGGGAGTTGCTTTCACGGGTTCATACCGTGAAGCACTCTTTTTGGATTGGTACATCTCTCATTATCCAATAAATAATGTGTATGAAGAAAATAATTTTTCTCGATTTTGACGGTGTACTGAATACTGAGTACAACTAGAACTTGCTTATGTATCATGGGAAATCCTGGGAAGACAAGTATGGAGCTTTCTTCGACCCGGAGACAGTGGCTGAACTAAAGAGAACAGAGTCATTAAGATTCTTAACGGATAAAGGATTGTTTTACTACAAGTATAACCGTAATTTATGGAATTAAGATATGGACATAAAACATGTATTTGAAGACTCTCGCATAGTCATGCTGGAGAAAGACATTGCAAGAATAAACGAGTATTGCCGATACTCGGATGAAGAAAAGTTTGTGATGAAGCACTTGCTCAAAAAGCGTTGCAACGTACTATGGCAATTGAATGTGTATGACGATGAGGCGAAGCAGCTCCTCATCGGTTTCAATGATGCACTTCGAAAGGCATGTACGCAGCTTTATCACCGGACGATGGCAGTTTATCAAGAATACCTGGATTGTAAGGACATTTCTGGAGATTTTGAGGTGGAAGGAAAGATATTCCTTGGTTACGAATATCCTGCACATCACCCCATTCAGACAGAAACGGCAAAACAGGTGTGGGATACTCTCACATGTGGAGGTTTCAATACACTCTATGATGAGGGTTGCGCATGGCCGCTCCGATTCAGTAGAGAGCGGTCTTCTGAGCAAAGTATCAATGAGAAATTGGAGAATTGGTTGGGGATGGAAATTGAGAACGACAATTGGAATGAGGGACTGGATAGAGAATGGTCGAAAGATATGCATCTTATACAGCCCTTTCATAATCTATACGATCATTGCTACTTCTCATTATACGACCTCATATATGTCCGTGAGTTCAACCTGGAAGTACATATGGAGTTTGATGATAAAGTAAAATATTAAACATCAAGCCAAACAAGCCGCTGGAACTCTACAATCTGCGAGAGGATCCTGAAGAGAAGCATAATCTCGCCAAGAAATATCCGAAAATGGTAATCGGTTTTGACAAGGTGATGAAGGAAATGCGTACTCCATCAGAAAACTGGCCAATACCGGAAGATGCGGAAAGTGGGAAAAAGTAATCGGCTTTGTAAAACTGAGGGCGTGTCATGGACTTATGACACACCCTCAGTTTTTTATCCGTTTTTCAAGATTTTACGGTCTTTAAGCGACGTGTTTTGCGACAACGTGTTGGCTGTAGAATATGCATCGAGCAGCCAGCGTAACAATTATCCATCACCAAGACTTTCTGAATTGGAGATGTTGTAGCGATAGCAGCCATTCTGTCGGCAATCGATATTTACCCAAATGTTTTTCCTGTGTCGTCATACGTCACTCACGTTATTTTTTACTTATCCAAAAAGCTGACAACCTCTGGAATCTCTTTATTCAAGAAGTCGTACCAAAGCTGAGGGCTATATCCCAAAGATGTATGATGAATCATATAGAACGGCAGCTTGTAGCCGTTAGCAAATTGCAGTTCACCTTTCTTAGGATAAGAGTTGTTGATTTTTTCATCCAATGTTTGGATAGAATACTTCACACCTTTCTCGTCAAGAATATTCATGCCTTTGTCGTTTCTTAGACCAACAAATATGCAAACATCTGGCTTGATGATCTGCACGACATCAGCTAAGCACTTCCATGCCGTCTCGTAATCAGCCAAGGAGGGCACCTCATGTGTGCCTTTCATAGGCTCCTGTATGAAGTTATAAGAAGCTATTTTGTTCCAAAAGCCCTCGACATCCATGTCGCTTTCATCCAAGAATGTTTTCTGAAGGTTAGTATGGAATTTCCAGCCACCTTTTTCTATTGCACAATTAATGATTCCTCTTGTATACTCCTTGTCTGTAACACATCTATCATATTCCTCTGGGCAGAATTCGCCTTCATCATTCACCGTATAGTGCGAGTCACCCATGATAAGCACACGCTTTGGTGCCGAAGCATAGTTGCAACCTATCCAAGGATAGTGTACAAGATTCTCAACTTTATCAAACTGCGAATCAAATTGTTTGTCTGATGTTGTCATAATAACCTAATTTCCGCAACACTATAATTCAATATTATTTATAAGAACCTGAGCAACAAAAAGTTGATTAGTTTTTTGCCATGTCAGAAATCTCACTTGTCTTAGTGTTGCATTTAAAAACAAATAAAACTCTGAGTGACACGGCAAAAATACAAATAAAATCTAAGAAACACACTCCTTTTGGGGACTTTTTTTCAATTATGGAGCCATTTGATGCTTTTTTAGCTCAAACCATAGATTCCACCTTGGGATTGAGATGTACAGTGTTTGATTATCAACATAGTGAGATTCTACGCTCTCTGATATACGTATATCTTTGTGGTGGTTCATGTCTTGAGGATATTTCAACACACCTTATAAAAATTTTATAAAAATATCATAGCCTTCAAAGATATTTTTAATCTGTGCCATTTAGACTATAGAGAAAAATATGAAGGCCTCCGAGATAAGTTCATGGGTGGAAAGGACATCACTTTTCATGACATAGACTTCATCTATGATGGTTTCTCTATGTTGCTAACCAACATGGAGACTCATACTTATGGAGAAAGCAGCAGAGTGGATTACCTGAAGAAACTGATAAAGTACATCGAGATGGATTCTGACAATGAGTTTTTTAATCTGCAGAAGCTAGTCGTATTATGTAAGGTGTCCTCACTTCATCCTCTTTCTTTGAAGGAGGAAGAAAATATCAAGAGTGAGTTCCAAATGTTGGCAGGAAAAGGAAAATTAATCTTTGGTACGAGAGAGGTAAGTTCCTGTGTAGTTGATTTGCATTTTACGATACTTATTCAGAAATACGAAAAACGTCAACCATAAACCTACTCGGATGACTACAGGCATTTCTTTGACTGATATTTAAAAGACTTGTCACCAAGGTGGAAACCATTCTCTATTGACCTCCATCTTGGTTTTTAAGTTCATTAAACTGTGAGACATTGTAAAACTCCGTAAAAGCACCACTCTTGCTTTGATTTCCACAAGAATGAGCATGACCAAAGACATGAAAACGAGGTTGAGAACGATAGACCTCTAACAAAAGAGGAAGGCTTCCCCTACCTCGTCAAGTATGCCTTCCGGTGGAATATGGGTTTTCAGGAAGTCCATTTTGCCAGCAAGGTGGATATTTTGCTCCTTACTTTGCAGGCTTCGCATGGATATATTCCCAAAACTTATCCCATCAAACTCAAAGGAGGAATCATGAAGGAAAACTACCTTTTTAGGTAAAAGCGAAATTGTCTGCTCTAAGCTGTCTTCCAAGAACAGCTCATGATTACCTGCGGCAAAAATATAAAGTTTGGCGGGATGGCTTAACAACCAGGAAAAGAAGTCCTCTGTGCCATCCTTGCCAAAGCCAGGCACTACATCGCCAGCACAAAGCAGGATATCAGCTTCTTCTGGGATATGAAGCCGATTGTGCATCCCATGAGTATCAGAGAACGCAAAAATCCGATGTTCCTTATAGTTGAATAGCATAAATCTAAATCTTATAAAGTTAATACTTCAATGGTGAATGTGGGCGGAATCTCTTCCGACCACATTTTTTGCATTGGCTTCCTATTTCATTTTTTAAGTGATACGAAACCTGTTTTCTTATTTTCCCTGGCACATTTTATAAACATCAAACCATAAACCATGCAACATGTCAAGCAGTTTGATTTTATCGTCTGAAGATATGGGTAAGCCGGCAATCTCCTCTGGTTCGAAGCTGACGGATGAGACTTCATTTTTTAGCTCTAGCAAGAGCATATCCATTCGTTTCTCCAAGTATTGTTTCAACCAAGAGAGTTTGTCAAAATCACAAGTTGGAATTTTGATGTTTGATACATATTTTTGTTTCTTATCACCTGTCACTGAGTACAAATTCGCAAACCATATATCGCCAAAGCCAACACTCAAACTGAGTTCTATGCTATATATCTTTCCCATATAGGAAAAAACATACTCACTTTGAGCTTCATCACCTATGTCAAAGTCAACCCATTGATTCATCTTCATATGCTTGAATGATTAACAATAGTTGTTCTTCACTTGTGCCCAATGTCTCCTGTACAAGATCCACCTTTGTTGTATCCATAAATGATTGTGACACAGGAAATATGTTCCTTTGCCACAAAATAAATATACAATGAAGAGGAGGAACATATGGGGGCAATGCTCCATCTATAAACAGATTTTCTTGCCGCCCAAGATTGTGGTTTTCCCATTGGAATTGATAGACGAGATTATCCTACATGAAATGAGTCATCTCAAATTTATGCATCATAGGAAACAATTTTGGGAGTACTTTAGTTTCCTGCAAGGAAGAGATGCCAAACTATGCAAGATAAAGGAAAGTGTATTTTTCGCCAAATACGACGAAATGATAGAGTTCTTACTAAAATAATTCAACTTGTGCAACATATTTTCCTACTTTTCCGTTATCTTTGTACCAAAATTTAAGTAAACAAAATAAAAACAAGAATAATATGGCAATCAACCAATTAAACAAATATGTCTGGCTCGTGGAAACCATCCACCGGGCAAAGAAAAGGGGCGGCATCACCCTGAAGGAAATCCAAAGCAGATGGTTGGACTCTGACCTCAGTGAGGGAACGGAACTCTCCCGAAGAACCTTCATCAACAACATCCATAGCATCGAGGAACTGTCTGAGATAAACATCGAATGTGGCAGCGGATACCGCTACAACATCGAGTATGGCGACTGTTTCGATGAAGGAAGTACCCGAAGTTGGATGCTCAATGCCTTCTCCCTCCATGCCATGGTTGGCAACAGCCGCAAGCTCAAGGAACGAGTCCTTTTGGAAGATATGCCTTCTGGCAGAAACTTTCTGGAAGACATCATCAAGGCCATGCGTGACAACCATGTCATTTTCATCTCTTACTATAGTTACAATTCCGAGAAGTATTATGAGTTTGACATCCATCCTTATTTCGTGAAGGCTTTCAAGAAACGCTGGTATGTGGTTGCCTATAGCCCTGGCACGAACGATATCCGTTGTTATGCCCTTGACCGTATGGAAAATGTCATCATCTCAGACAAAGTTTTCAAGATGCCAAAGGATTTGGAACCGGCCGAATATTTCAAGGATTGCTTCGGAATCATCAATAACGAGGATTCCGAAGTTCAAAAGGTAGTGCTCAAGGTAGATGCCTTCCAGAGCAACTACATACGTAATCTTCCTCTCCATGAGTCTCAAAAGGAAATGAAGCGTACCGATGAATACTCCATCTTTGAGTATCACCTGAAACCAGAATTTGATTTCGAACAGGAGATTTTCTCCAACATGGACACCATGGAAGTACTGGAACCACAATGGCTAAGGGAAGAGGTGAGTGAAAGGTTGAGAAACCTTGCTAAGAAATACAAGATCTGCCCTTCTTCTTAACTCCTCTCAACAAATGATTAAGGCGGTAAATACGTAATTTTGTATTTACCGCCTTAATCATTTCTGCCAAGGAAAATGATATTGATGCAAACTATTTTGAATCATAAGGAAACGACGATTCGTGCCTATCGCTTTCTGATCAAACTTACCTTTAGGAGTATTGAGCACTCCATCGAAATTCAAAAATATATACTTCTCCATCGGGGATATTTAATTTTAATTATACATTAGAATCCTATCTTTCTCTTGGCCCTAGTACCTTCCAACCTCTCGCTCTCGCAAAACTCGGTAAGAGACTTGACCATCTTCTCCGGGCTACCATGCAAAATGGTCTGAATGGTGTAATGACGGGCAATATTCTCAATCTCACCACCACTGAAATCATAGCGGGCAGCAAGGAAAGAAGCATCAGCATCCTCCAAAGAAGGTATCATCGCTTGCCAAATCTGTGAACGGCAAGCCAAATCAGGCTTCTCAAATTTCACTTTATAGAGGAAACGACGCTCAAAAGCCTTGTCCATGTTCTCTGCGAGATTGGTTGTGGCGATGAGAATACCATCCAGCTGCTCTATCTCCTGAAGGATGATGTTCTGAATACTGTTCTCCATCTTCTCCACAGCTCTTTCCGCTCCCACCTGACGCTTGCCGATGATAGCATCAGCCTCATTGAATAACAGGATAGGAGCCTTGACAGATTGCTTCACCTTCTGCTTATAGTCATCGAAGATACCCTTGATGTTCTTTTCGCTCTCGCCAACCCACATGCTCTTAACCTCTGACACGTTCACCTGAATCAGGTCACGCCCTGTCTTCCTGGCTATCTGAAGAACAGTCTCCGTCTTGCCAGTACCAGGCGCGCCATAGAAAAGACAAGCAAAGCCACTCCTGAAATTGGTTTCCCTCAGACGATTTCTGATACTCTGGTAGTGCTCTTCCTCCAAGAGTGTTGCCAGCTCATCAACTTGCTTTCGTTCCTTACTGTTGTAGAACAGTTGCTTGGGTTTGATGTCCTCAAATGACAACATCCCTCCCTTCGGCCGGACACCACGCATGGAAGACAGGTTGAGTTCAGAGAAGAGCAGTTTCTTGGCATCGTCTGTAATCTTGAAGGACTCCCTGTCCACAAAGCCATCATCATTGGTATACTCGATAAACTTCTCCACTAAGAACAAATGGTCACCTTGGCTCAAGCCTCTCTTTGCCCATCTCCAGCCAGCCTCTCCCTCCTCGTAGAGAAATTCCAAGTCGTGATAGCGGATATCGTCATCACCATCTATGACAAAGAGTGTACAGAACAACAGAAAAAGAGAAAATTCTGTATCCTCCTCATCTATGTCAAATGAAGACATGGCCTTGACAAAAGCCAGGTTCTCATTCTTGCGAACCAATGCCCTGAGCTTCTTTTTCAATATTTGCCTGTCAAGTTTCCTGCGACGGCATTTTGTGAACAGTTCATTGAACTTGTCAAACAATTCCCTGGCTGTAAGCTCCTCCACATCAGAGGGTATATAACGTTGATCCTGCTGAAATGCCTCCATCACCTCCATGGGGATGCAGTAGTAAAGACCTTCATCCTTACTCCGGCAGACATATTCCTTGTCAACAAGTTCCTCTGTCTCCTTGGAATATCGAAGCAAGCTAAGGATTCTGCAATCCAGAAAATCCGTATAGTCAGAAAACTGGATGTGATTGTCATCACACCTGTCGGCAAACAATGCATGATGGCACTGGCACGCTTGGAGATACACAACTTGTCAGAAACAAATCCAAGATATGGGTCTGACTCCTGATAGAACTTCTCACCAAGTGAAGAACCCTTGGCCTTGTCTACGATAATCTCGAAGGCTTGGAGCAAGTCCATCTGCTCCATACCTTTCTTACATGACGTTTGCATAACCATAATAGCACTACATTAATACATATAATTTTCTTCATGAGGGAAAGACTTTTGAAGTCAGTTCCTCCCAATATGGTTCTCAAATAAGGTCTATTTCCCATCAGCCATCTTTAAATGAAGAAATCATCCTCTTCTTCGTCCTCACCATTAGGAAACATAACACTTCTCTCATACTCAGGGTCATAAAAATTATACCCATTCTTCACCTGCCGGATTTTCTTCTGGATGGCACCAATCTTCTTCAGCTCAGAAAGCTGCAGATGATCCTGCCTGAACTCCGATATCTCCTCCAACTCTCTCTCAAAGGAATCTACCTCAGCCTGAAATTCATTAAATTCAGACTCAGATTCTTCGAAGAGGTCAGTATCAAGAGCCTCATTCAAACGTCTGTTCATTTCCTCCAATTTCATCTTTAATGCCGTATTCATCTGTCTGATATTTTAAAAGTAAAACAATTGACACTCATATACTTTGTGCCTGATTCTGTATTCTGGTGCAAAGTTACTGGGTAGCTATGAAAGTTCGTTTCATAGGTCGAGAATATTTTCTCCAGAGCAACTATTTTTCTTACCATTCAGCTAATTTTGCAAAAAAATAGAAAGGAAAAACAATGAAAATGGAAAAAGATCACTTAAATGACAAGGTGCTAGATAAGGAAAAAGCCCTATCCGTCATCAAAACCAGTTACCTCAACAGCTATAAGATTCCTAAGCCTGTCATCACGAATCGGCATAACATCTCAAAGGCAAAAGACCTTTGGGAAGCCATGATAATAAGGAGACCTTTATCAAGGAAGGACAAACCCCAATACCAGAGAATGTAAAAGATTGGGGAATAGAAGAAGAGGAAAAAACTGTTGTTGAAAAAGAGATTCAAAGAATTTCTTTGCAATTAGACAAAGTCTTTGATTTAAAGAATCAACAGGCAACTTCAAGGTTGGAATTGGAAAACCTCAAATTTGAATGGACTCACTTCAAGAGCAATCATAACATTTCAGAGAGAGTGTAAACTAAACTGTAAGGTTGTAGACAGCAAGGTGTTTTCTATCTTTGACTATCTCTATAGTCAATATACTGATATGCGCATTGCATTCTTGGAAAGCCATCCGAAAATCTCAGAGTATGCTTCTGAGAACATTGCGTATTCTCTGATCAAAAGTATACTTGAAAGTGACCGGAAGTATTCCTGTCTCCATGTATTATGCCATATCCCTTTGCGTTCAATCTTCAGGCAAACAGACTTAATGAGTGAAGAAGAAAGAATTTATGCAGGCAATTTTAATACCCATGTAGATTTCCTGATCATAAATCGGGCTACCAAGCAACCATTACTCGGTATAGAAATCGATGGTTATGCCTATCACCATAAAGGAACCGTACAAAGTAGTCGTGACGCCCTAAAGGACCACATCTTCAAATTATATCATCTCCAACTCTTAAGATTATCAACAAAGGGTGCAAATGAAGAAGAAAAAGTGAAGGAACGGCTGGATACGATTTGCTGACACAAATGCAAACACAAAAGTAAACACAAACATAAGAATAAAAAAGAATGATATGAAAGTATTTGCACACTATATGGGAAATGAAAAAGATTGGAATCTTTCTGAGGATGGATTCCATGAAGAAGGCTTCAGAACAAGAACTGTGGTATGAAAATATCAGATACAGGTTCTACCCAGGACTCCAGGTAACCTTTGACAAGAAAACGGTCAAAATACGCTTTGCCTATAAAAAGAACAATGGCTTTTCCATAGCGGATTACAACAATCCTGATGAGAAAAAAGTAAGAAATCTGCAAGTTATCAGCAAATAACCACGAAATCAATCGTAAACTATAACTATTAACTGTAAACTATAAACTGCTATTCCCAGGCGGTCCATCCCGCACAACATGGCGAGGGCTTTGATGCCCCGCCAACCTTAGAGCGAAGCGGTTCCGAGCACCGGAGGGCGGTTACATCCCTAATCCCTATGGTAGGGATTTAGGGCTTGGGTATAGGGTAAGGACCTCCCGCAGGGGAGGGACAGGTGGGGCAAATATAGCACTAAGGGCGGTTTCCCTCTTCTTCCCTAAGAGAAGAAGACCGAGATGAAAGGTGGAGCCTTCCTTAACGGTAAGGAAGGCTTCTGTCCCCTGTAAGGGGAACCGAAGGGGGCGTAAAGACTAATATCAAAAGAAATTAGTCATGACTATTAGGTTTTACCCTAAACATAGCCACAGTGTTTGAAAATTCTGCAACAATATCTAAAACATTCGGATTATCTTTTCGAATAATTAAAGCTGCAAAATTTTCAATTTCCTCCATATCTTCGATACTGACAGGCATCAAAATAAACTTATCTTTCATTTGATAAGAGGAAAACCAATATTCAAACAGACGGCTTCGCATATGCTGCTTACCATCCCCACTCTCACAAATATACAAGAGAGCTGCTTCGTTCATATTAAAGAAGTTCTCTATGATAAGCATCACCGTATCACGCATTTTCAAGTCTCGTGGAGAAGGTATTTTATTTACATTGATGATAGAAAAGACATATGATTCTGCATTTTCAATGATGTCATCATCATCAAAGCCAATAGCAAGTACCACACCAAAATCACTTTTAAAGCGATAAGTTCGAGACGTTTCATGCCAATAAACCTCATAAGGAGCAGAAGCATTAATTATATCCAAAGGAAGTGGTTTCATTACCAAACATTTATATATTTAGGATATACCCCCGTTCGTTCCTTATATTCCTCACAAAGGCTCTTAGTAATTTCAGCTACACGAGCCTTTTTACGCTCTTTTGCCGCCATAAATCTTTTCATAGCAGCTTCACGTTTTTCCCAAAATTCTTTATCTAATGTATCCATAATAGTTCTCCTTTTAAATTCTTTAATTGCAATCTGCCGCAAAAATACGCTTTTTCCTCGAAACCACCAAGAAAATCAAAAGAAATCTGCAACTCATCAGCGAATTACTACAAAACCAGCACTTCAATAATCCTATCCACCTTTAGCAAGGCGGTCCCATCCCGCAAAACATGGCGAGGGCTTTGATGCAGCATTAGATCTCCCCCGCAACAGCCAGGCGGTCCCATCCCGTATAACATGGCGAAGACCTTTGATGGTCCGCCAACCTTAGAGCGAAGCGGTTACGAGCACCGAGTAGGGCGGTTTCCCTCTTCTTCCTGAGGGGAGAAGACCGAGATGAGAGGTGGAGCCTCTTTAAGGGTAAAGAGGGACGGGGTGATTTTCGAAAAAACAGCACAGAGGGCGGTTACATCCTTCCCTTTTCGAGAAGGGTTTCTGTCCCCTTTGAGGGGAACCGAAAGGGTCGTAAAGCCTATTGTGGCTTGGTTAGGATGTGGAGCTCTCCTTGCAGGAGAGACGGAGAGGCAGAAAGTAAATCACCGTTAGAACGCAACTGCTGATTTTCAGCAGTTAGCACATCCAACATTTTTCAAAAAAATAATCCACTGCCTCATCCTTACAATACTTGCGCAAGCTACGACCTTAACGATTTTGGTTGTAATCCTGCATCACTTTTTCGAAATATTCCCTTGTTTCCATTATCAAGCTGTTTTGATTACGGATGCAAAGGTAATATATTATATAGGTACCGCCATACGGGCTAATGGTAATTTACTGGACGCTTACGAAGATTACTAATGGAGTAAACGGATACCATCGGAATTAGTGAACGAGTATCGACTGGAATATGCAGAAGAGTTACGAAGTTTTCTATCTCTACGATTCTTATTACGGCTTTCACCAAATACTTACTAAGTATCTAATAGCCTCCATATTTTCTGAAAAAATGATATTGCAGATAATTGAATTCTCTTATATGAACTTCTAATACCTTCAAAAGACAGAAACACAACAAAGGCATTCAGAATTACATCATCAATTTCTTTGTCAAACAAAAATTCTGAAAATTGAAATTTCTTTATGCATATGATGCAAATAAAAACTGCATAAGTTACATTTAAAAGAAATTCTACGGCACCAGCATCATATATATATATTAATAAATTCTGCAAATTTCTTCTTAAAGTTTTTCCCTCCGGAATGAGTAACTAATGGAATTTTAAAGATTACTCGCTTTATATAAGAAGGGCAATACACTAAGAGAAATGAACTTAGAACTAATATAACAAAATACTCTGTAGCTATACAAATCAATCCTGGAGCAACTTTATTTATAAGACATATAACAATATATATAGGAAATGCAGTTGAGAGAACTGCTACAACACTCACGATAAGCAATGCTATAAATGGCATGCTAAATGACAAAAATAAATAGATAATATTAATAGGTATTTTCATTACCCCCAGCAGAACCAACTTCCAAGTTACTTTTTCATTTATATGTGACTCCATTTGCTGATATAAAAATATAAGCAATATAGATAAAAGTAACCACGAATGATAATAGCAAAAAATATTTCTGGTGGAAAACTGGTAACTATACTAAATGATATGCCACCCAAAAATAAATTAGGAATGATACAAGTTTAAGCCACCTATTTAAAGATAGTTCTGGCAGCCAGCTTCTTGCAGTGGCTATTCTTCTTTCATCATTACACACATAATGAGTAAGACTAAGAGATCTCACGATTACATACCCCTTACACCTTTCTGCCATAAAGGAAAATGGATATTCACAAATGCTACCATCCCCTAAGAAAACAACAACAGATTCATTGGGTGAATCCATAGAACCATTATCTATACTTATAAGTTTTCTCCTTTTTACTCGACATTTTCTGGCAGATAGTTTTGTGGATTTGGCTAGTAACCTATCAACGATAGGATATATAATTTTCTTTTCTAGACATAGATTCATATAATCTACTATCTTACTCCATGTGACCATCAATAAACAATATAATAAAAATAAGATAAGACCTGTACCAAACAGCAATTTAGCTCCTTCATTCCACATAATGCAGAAAAGTAATACAGAAAATAATAGCCAGAATAATGTAAGAGCTATGAATACCCAGTTGTGGAGAAACCTATGTTTTACATACATAACTACTATCTTTCCTGAAAGAAAATGTTCATCTACATTATAAGGATGTTTATTTCTATTTAGCATTGACATAAAACTTAACTTTCAAAAACTTGCAATTACTTTTAATACAATCTAGCGAATTCTTTAAAACTGTACTGCTCCTTTCATAAAAAGTTAGTATGAACTTGATAATTATACTACTCAAAAAATAGGGTGAAAACGAAATACTCCAAATAGCCCTAGAAAAAACATTATATTCCCCAATTAATCGAGTTAAATTCCTGAAGCATTTTCTCTCCACACTCGGGCTCTACAGATTTTATAAACATGATTCTACCCAAAAGCCAATATCTATACATTCCCTGATCAGGATGTCTATAAGCAATATGACTAGCTACACCAAACTTTTTACAACAATATAGTTCCTTCCAAACATCCTTGCGATATTTTTTCGGAACATGCACTCCATCAGTAATAGTCAATCCGGTAACCATCTGCCTATCACATGAGAAACTTATTTTCGTTTTCTTCTTGTTTGGACGAAAATGATGAGCATAAACTATTTGATAGATATCACGCATACTTGGCATAATACTATCTGAATTACCAGAAAGGGTTATATCATCAGCATATCTGCTATAAAAACATTTACACTTACTGGCAAGTTCTACGAAAGCATCATCCATTGACCGCACAATCAAATTGGAAAGCATCGGACTTGTCGGTGCACCTTGAGGAAGCCTAAATTGGTATGTGCAGATTTTTGCTAGAACATCTGCCACCTCTTTCTCATAGCCCAATTTAGAAAAATACTCCCATACCGAATCATATTTTATCGAATCAAAGAAATTCTGTATATCAACATTTATCAGCCATTTACTTCTGGCATGCCTCCTAGCATTGGTGACAATATTTCTAATGTCATCTTTGTCCTTAGGCATAAAACCTTCAGCACAAGGAGAAACAGAATATAAGTCTTTAAGAAGTATATTCTCGTAAACCCACCTCTGTACCCTCTTCAAGTCAGAATAAGGAGCACTTATCATTCTAACGCCACCAGCTTTCTTCTTTATACTATAGTTCTTGTAACAACATAGATTCAATAAAAACATTTCCATTCTCCCCTTCTTGATATCAGGAAAGAATGAGAAAAAATGACACTTGTCAAAAATAACAGGAACATTATGGCTATGCAAGATACCTGCATAGGCCAAACATTCCGATATATATTGCTGTGAATGCCCTTCTATCCCAGCTTGTTCAGAAAAAAGAGACTCCCAAGTTTGTTCCATAAAATTATTACGTTAGTTTGTTGCTCACGCAAGTGAGCATATCGAACATTTATTGTTCGATATACTTAGTATAATGACATTTAAAATCTAGCATGTCCAAAAGACATACGAATATGCTAATCCCATATTCAGCTAATAATTTTACTTCACGCCCCTGAAAGTCTCCGGTATGTAAATATTATCTTTTTCATCCCAAATCCGAAATTCTTGCATTCCTTCATCTCTCAATAGCTTATATCTTTTTATTGCCTCTTTATATTCATTCAACGCCAATGAAGTTGGCTTGTGCTTACTATCCCATATTTTCTTATCAATCCCTTCTTGCCATAGACGATCCATTTCCACTAATGAAATACCCATGGTATTGTAAATGAAAGCTTCGCTTTTTCGCCTGATCAAACATATCAAGATAAAGACAAGATTGAAATTACTCTTTGTAAACAACAAGCTGAAATCTACGTATTCACTTCCACCAACAAAGATTTTCTTCAGGCACGACAACCATCTGTAAACAGAATTTCTGTCAGTATAAGCCCGTTTTATTTTCTGGAGATTATTTCGAGGCACCAAAGGATTCCAGTTTCTACCTTGATATTGGTTATCAGACCATAATACAGGAACCGTATTGTTTGGCGACGAATGCTGCATCAACACCAGGCTTTGGGTATTTTCGTAACCAAGAGGACAACCTTTATATAATTGTTCTCCATACTTATAGCACATCTCACGTACCGCTTTAGTCTTAAAATAACTCCCAAATACTTTTTTATGAGGATCAAAACCTTTACAATGCGAGTCTCCTAAGATAACCGCCCCAGATATATCTTTAGTAATCTTAGAATAGCCATTATCCATCACTACTGCAGCAACAACATAAAGCCTTCCTGAATAAGCATCACTCAACACCTCTGGTCTCACTTCTTTTTTATCAAGTGATGATAAAGCTGTTACTACTGATCCACCACTACCTATAAAATCATCCACATAAACAACAACATCATTCTGAGTCTCCCATTTCTGAGAGTTCCTATAAGAAATAAAGTCCTCAAAGCTTGAATGAAAAGCCATTCCCCGCAATTCATTTCGTTTCATCAATCCATGAATCCAGTAAGAAACGGCAGCGCCACTTTTCCCAGGTTTACCAAGAGGAACTATATGTTTTTTCCTATCTCTAGGCAACTTTACTATCTGTCATAAAGACGCCCCTTTACATCGTCATCACGCAAAAAGATTATATGCTCCAACAATTGAACTGCCAATTCAACATCTTCATCATCAAAGTTAAATAGCCACCTAATAACATCGTATGGAGTTATCTGATTATAAAAACGGACAGAAACTATATCCTCTATCCTTTTTTCAATTTCTTTTGAAAGTGTCTGCATAAGCATTTATCTAACCTGCATATTTCATACTTACCTGTTATGCGCATGGGGCAAAGGCTATTTGGCAGGAAGTACGTAGATAGTCATGTAAATTTACATTTTGAGAATCAAAGATGTCCTTCTCTGTGTTAATCTTCACGTTTCTCAGCCATAAGTGAACGCCATTTCTCTCGTTTTTGAGATAATTGCATAATGGTGGCTGGCAAGGGGGATTAGCCCTACTTCTCAGGCATTACGATAAAATCGTTATCTGCCATGCAGTTTTGCTATTCTTCCCATTTCAAGGTAAAGTAAACTACTGGGTGTCCATGCTCCTCCAACAGTTTGCCAGTATTGAAGCAAACCGTTTCCGCACCACCTTTATTATAATTATATACGTCGATTAATAGTACTTTCATTTTTCTATAAAGTATTACTGATATGCATAGGCTGTATCTCATCAAAAGAGTTATCATGGTAGCAGTACGCTCCTGATAAATCATATCTTTGTCCCATGCTTTGATAAGTTCCTTTCTGAATGATATATTTCTCACCAAGCGAATAGAAGACTAAAGCAAGGTTATTATTTGTAAGATATTGATCCAAATAATCCTTTTTCATGGCCAATCCATTCATTTTGCCGATAGAAAAGTTCCTTGCCACAATTGTATTATCACTTTTAACTCTGATAACACCACGCTCTGCGGTATATAAGTTTAATGCTTCCATTACAAGGTGATTCGGCATACTTACTTCTTTCAAATACATTTCCGTTTCATCCAACCCAATCCATTCTTCCTGTAATTGGGCTTCGTATGAAAGATTGATTTTAAAAGTCGCACCTTTACTAGGATTTTCCCAATCATCAACATCACGAAGATTTCGCTTATAAGTTTTAGCCCAAGGGTATTCGTTCCAAAGATAATCTATGCTACCATTCCTGCGTTCAGGCATCCATCGTCCATAAAAATTCTGCATAGCAGCCCATCTCCAAAAAATCTCAAGTTCCTTATACTCGATAAAAGCGGTATTAGAGAACAAAAACAAATCCTTTACAGTGCCTTCTTCTGCATCAAGCCTATAACCATCATAGCACGTCAACACTATCCATTCAGAGCCATCAGTATCTTTCAACATTAATCTCGGTTTTGGAATTTGATGTTCTTTCGACATCCATTGCTCATTCGTTTCTGACTGTACATCCTCCAGCTCGTCTACTTGAAACGAAGTGTAAGCCTGCGCATCAGAAGCATTCAAAATAGTAGGATCTATCCTTGAATATTCTCTTGTATGCCATGGATAAGGAGTTGGCTCTATGTCGTTTTCTGTCGGAGAATACAAATAATTACAACCATCAGCAACCTTGAAATGGTCACTCAATAATGCATCAGCCTTGTACAAAGCCAACCAAAGATATTTCTTTCCGAATCGTTCTGTTAGGTTATTGTACCTTCCTTCAGAATAAACATTATCATCCAACTTACCCAATTCATCATTCCAGTGAAAATCATGCTTGGCTATATTGGCAACCATCAATATGATATCTGCAAGTAGCAGAGTCTTAACGTGAGCACCTTCTTTTTTCAAAAAGACATCACTGTTTGCACGACTATTTGTTCCTATAATATACCTTCGGAAATCTGAAAATCCATAAAGTGTTTTATACATCTTCCAAGAACCGTTACTTAAACCAAAATAATCCTTAGATATTTCTTCAGCCTTGTCAACAACCAAATCATAAGGATTCTTAGAAACGAAAGGTGGTCTTATAGCACTAAAGTGAGTATTTATTCCATTCAGTTCATCGGCTAAAGCCAAAGTCAACATTGTCCATTGGCGCACCAATATATCTTCAGGCGCTTTATGGTCTTGGTAAAAGAAGTGCAATATCAAATTTGCAATCTTAGCAGCTTCGGTTGCATCACGTTTCCTAAGCAAGTATCCATAGATGGCACATGTGATGACTTGTACAACGTATGGATCATTGCAATCAAAGAATTCGTTTAGTGCGAAAAGAGCCATTTGAGGTTTATTGCCGAAAATTTCAACCAACTTTCTCATAACAACTCCCCTTACATACGGATGGGGAGAGGTACACATCCAACAAAGCAAAATAACAATCTTGCTCCATCCTTCATCTGTATCTTCACGTGGAATTATGTCAATGAAGTCTGTAAACCTTTGGGCATCATAACGATGCGAATACTTCTGATTTACCATTGTAGACCAAGCCAAGTCCCGATAGACCATATCAACCTTTTTTAGTACATGATGGGCTGACATAAAGACATCCAACGTTAAGTCTTGCAGAAAATGATGAAGTATTTCAACGCTGAAGATGTTGTTTTTCTGCATCCATTCAAAGATTGCTGGATTATTTTTCCCATGGTGTAGTAAACTGTCAACTATAGAACGATACATTTTTTTCGATTCTTTCCGTTCCAATAATTGAGGAGTAAGTTTCCATTCAGATAACAAAGCAATGATGAAACGGCGATAGCTCGCATATTCCCGGCGAGTGCCTTTCTCCAACACAAATTCTACTTTGTTTTTGTCAGTCATTTTATTGTGAGCAAATATGTCAGCCATTAAGAAGTCACCCATTTTCTGATATCCGAACATAAGAGTATCTCCGTTTCGCCCTGTTGATAGCATCAGATTTTCCTTCAGCATCCAATTTAACAGATTGTTTGACCACAACCTGTTCCTGCAAATCTGGTCTGCATAATGCCTTGCTTTCTTCCGCGGTATATCTTTGCATTGGTTGTAATACAACGAATAGTTGGCAAATTTCAAGAGAGCCTTTTCCGTCACATTTCGATGAGAGTCTTCATCCACGCCTTTTGAAACCAGGTCATTACGGTATTTGATATATTGATGGAAAAGGTCAGAATAAGTGAAGTCGTCCATCATATATCGCAGATTATGACTTGCAACAACGCAAAACATGGTCAGAAACAGAGGTTCGCTAAATTCCGCAAAATATCTCTTTTGAATATTACCATCAGTATCGTCTATCTGATAATGAGCAAAATACTTTTGTATAGCTTCTTGCGTATTATCTTCAAAACCACTGAGTTCTATTATGTTGCATGGAATACTCAAATTGAATTCTTCGTCTTCACGATAGGTAATCAGCAGTTTGATCCTGCCGTACCGTTTGAGCAAGGTTTTCATTCTCTTCATCGCCACGTTCCAAAAGTTCTCCGTAGCTCCTTCATTCAAGGCATCTATAATGATGAGGGCGTTGGAATCCTCTTCTATCATCTTGCCGTTGAGTTTTTGAAGAGCATTCTCACCAATGCCCATCATGCTATATAATTGGGTTTCAAAATCTTGGTCTTCTGAAAATCTACTACCAAACAACAGATAAACATTCATCTTTTTGCAAAGCCTTTCTGCTGTGGCACACACATAATGTGTCTTTCCCATTCCCGCCTTTCCTCGAAAAAGAACCATCTGATTTTTACTTCTCTTCCACTGCTCAATAAGTGTAGGAAGTTCTGAAAAAGGGCCTTTAAAGAATTTTAGAGTGAAAGAAGTAAATTCTTTTTCTTCATGTTCATTTCGCCAGTCATATAGTTTTTCCAACAGGTCTTCATAATATCCTTTTTGATATCCTTGTAAGATATCACTAAAATCAAAATGATAAGTTAAAGCATCTGATTCTATTTGCTTCAGTTCTTTCTCTATATTAGCCCTTGATAACCTCAAAGCAAACAAATCCAATGCTTCGTCCATTTTAGCATTACTAACATGCAAATCTCTATTATACCTCAACGCCGCATAATCTACTGCCTTTTCTACTTGCCTTTGGCACGTTCCTCTGCCGCAAGGAGAGAAATCTTCACTTTGCCAATCTTTGGAGACAATCGTCCCATGTTCTTCTAATCGAGCAGCAAGACTCTTGATGGAAGCATAACCCAAGCTACTGCCAACTTGATTGACGGCAACACCAATCACCGAGCCTTTTTCATTGAGAACAGGCGAACCAGAGAAGCCTTTGTATGAAGTAAAAGCCAGAGAATCGGTTCTTACGACAGTTGTATCATAGTCTTCCTTTCTGTTACCGAGTCTGTCCTGCACCTCCATGCTAATGATATCGGAACAGTTGCCAAACTCCTTCGGATAACCAACTATGGTAAGCTGTCTGTCCTCATTAAACTCCGCAGCCAGCAACTTTAAGTAATCCTCTTGCTGATAATCCTTGCATCTTAGCAACACAACATCCACATTGACCCCTTCTTCCGCAATATACTCCACATCACAAAGCACCTGTTTATCAGTAGAGATAATGACGGGGACACCATTTACTGCATTTTGTGCAACAATATGTCGAGCCGTAACCAATGTATCAGGAGCGACAAAGAAAGCTGTACCTCTTTCATTGTCACATCTTACAGGCACGACAGAAGCATAAATAGCCTTTCGTATATCAATAGGATACTTCATACTCATTTGCATTAGCTATTATTGAATAATGTAGCTTATCTTTCAAAGATTCGTTACTGGCAAGCGACTTCAATATATCATTTTCTCTATTGTATCTGATTTCCCGATGAGATAAATCTTCAGGAAGTGGAGCAATGATAATACGAGCCAAGGCTTGGTAACTTGGTCTGGCGCTTGCACCTCCTGTTACAAAATAACGTTCGCTATCAGCAACATTTACCAATTCTTTAGATGTACTATGCGCACTACCATGATGCGATATTTTGATGGCATTAAACAATACAGGCTTTGGGGTATCATTATAAACATCCCCTATTTTTTTCACTACCTGGTTAGGATTAGCATCACCCATAAACAAGATTCTATGTTCTTCATGCTCCCATATAAATGCAATTGAGGCTTCATTTTCCGGAGATAAATCCTTCATTTTTTCAGCCGCATAAAACTTCAAGGCATTCTCATCAAGAACTTTAGATGATACAGGCTCCTCATCAAACCCTTCGTTATCTTCTTGCTCCATTATACGCATCAATGATTCGTATATGGTTTCTTCCTTATCATAATCAAGTTTTTTGGGCTTATATAAGGTTTTCCAAAATAGTAATCGGTATTTCTTATCCAAGTCGTCCAAAGCTTTTTTGGATGGAGAAAGGAAGATAAACCTTCCCATATCATTTTCCAAATCAATTGCCAAAGAATTTTCAGTGATATACTCTCTTCTCCATGCCCTTTTCCAATTTTCGTTTTCTAATATCAATTCTGCAAGAGACATAGAAGTTTCAGCATTAATTCTCTGCTCCAGCATATCCACCACAGCGGGTAAATGGCCGTAAACTCGCTTCATATTCTCCACCATCTTCTCATCCCATTCCTGCAGATTTTCAGAAGTCCGCTGATAGCAATTATAAAAGATATGATTGATGGTTAGGTTCGGTTTGGATTTCAGCATCCTTATCAATCCATTGATATGATCATTATCTATATGCGTAACGATCAGATAATCAATATAACCATGAAATTCATTCACAATGTAGTCATTAACTTCTTGAGTGTAGAGACCACAATCCACCATAATATGTATTTCCTTGTCGTCATTCTTTAACAACAAAGTAATGCAATCACCAGAACCTACCGAAAAAGTTTTGAATTTTACTTGCATATAATTATTCCTTTAAAATGAATTGTCATATTACAATAGTTCGTTAATAATTCAATAATGTGCTAAGCAGCTATACGCTGTAAGCACGAGAGATCTTTGAAAATCTTACTAATTAAAGTTCGGTTCGGGTTGTACCCACATGCTTAAAAAATTCGTC
>ENA-OQDW01000160-OQDW01000160.1-human-gut-metagenome-genome-assembly--contig:-NODE-160-length-27196-cov-2.909971_pt1 | contig 27196 bp, 27 predicted proteins | sample MGYA00242784_ERZ504613 | MGnify/ENA primary metagenome ERZ504613 (study PRJEB26092, sample SAMD00036330) | human gut metagenome | host: Homo sapiens | study: EMG produced TPA metagenomics assembly of...
AGAAACGGGCGGCATAACGGCATAGGCGCCCTGTTTTCCCCTTTCCGCCCCGCGCGCAGAGCGATGCGGGCTGTAGCGCTATGGCTCGCACTGCTGGTTCGGAAACTAGGCTGGGCGCTTCTTTTTTGCGGGCCTGGGGCTATTTTGCTCGGCATCGCATGGTATAAGCTGGTGAATGGGAGCGAAGCAATCCTATTTTTAATTCCCTGTATTTCAGGCGCTGTTTTTTTGATCACGGGCCTTCTCTTCTTTCTGGTTGTGACACGGCGCTACCTGTTGGCTTTTTACCTGTTTGATGAATCAGACAAGGCCACAGCCTCCGCTGTCATCCGGGAAAGCGAACGGGTGATGGATGGGCAGATGGGCAGAGCGGCCGCCTTTGCGCTCAGCTTTGCGCCATGGATCCTATCCTGCGTTTTCCTGTTCCCTATTTTTTATGTTTACCCCTACTACCAGCAAGCACACGCTGTTTTTGCCCGTCAAGCACTGAATCTCGCGCCGCGCAGCATTGCACGGGACGCGGAAATTTAACCGATTACATGCTTTTTGATTGGCTCTAGCGCTATTTTTAGATAATTTAACAGAAATCTCTGCGTAAACTTCGCAATTTGTTTACAGTTCATCAACTTTTCTCTTCAAAAATAATGCTATACTCTCGTGTGTAAAGGTTGCAAACCGTGCGTTATGCATGCAGATTTTCACATGGGAGGCTTCCCCTTGGTACTGAACCGTAGGGCCATTAAGGCCAACGCCCGGCAGTTTCTTACAAACGGCCAATGGTGCATTTGTTTTTAGCCGGCATTATCATCGAGGCCGTCAATTATATCAACTTTGGCACGTCGCTTTACGTCCAGCTGCGCAACACATTTAATGCGATTTATCAAACGCAGTTCATCAACGTATCGTGGAACATGATGTCTCTGATTGCACTGTTGCTGCTGCCGCTTGAAGTTTCAATCGCAGGGTATTATCTGCGCTGCCTGCGTGGAAGAGCGCCGGGCCTCGGCAGTGTGTATGAGGAAGCAGCTGCGCATTACAGCCACTATTTTGGCACCATGCTGCTGCGTAGGATCTACACCGTGCTATGGACGATGCTTTTTATCATCCCCGGGATCGTCAAATCTCTTTCCTATTCCATGGCGGCTTTGATTCAACACGACAATCCAACGCTCACCGCCTCCCAAGTGCTCAATTTGAGCCAGCGGATTACAAAGGGGTACAAAGGGAGCCTCTTCCTCATGGAGCTGAGCTTTTTGGGGTGGTATCTGCTCGGAGCGGTCACCTTTGGCATTGCCTATTTATATGTGCATCCCTATCTTTACACCACACAGGCCATGTATTATGAGCTGCTGCGCCAGAATGCGCTCGACCGTGGAATTGCTTCCCCCTGGGAATTCGGCATGGTGCCGAACAACGCCTTTTCCCCCTATGGCAATGCGAAAAATCAGCCGCCCTATTGGCGGGAAACGCACCAGAGCTGGGATGCAAACCATGGCTGGCATCAAAACGATAACAGCTTCGGTTGGAACGACACGTCTTTCTATTCCCCGGGTGCATGGAAAGATGATGAGGATTTTTGGAATCCAGACCGGTGATCCAGCAAACGAAAATAGGAACTGAGAAGCGGATTCCAACGAGGAAATCCGCTTCTTTCTATAACACATCAAAAATCGTAATGCTCACAGGCGTGCTGCCCGCCTGCGCCACGATGGCCTCGGCAATCTGCCGTTTACCTGATAGGCTTGCAGTTGCCTGAGATAGGGCTTTCCGCGGCACTGCGTGATCTCCAGACGAATACCATCCGCTTGGAGGGGCTTAGGCAGGAGGCAAACCGGCAAATGCCAACGGTCGTGCCCTCATAAACTAACCTTTCCCGTCCATTAAGTCGCACGTAGATGCGGAAGGCTTCAATCCGTTGGGAAAACGCACACTGCTCTTTTAAAAGGACTTTATCAATCTTTTGTGCCCGCGCAAACTCCTGAATCACCTCATAGCGCCCGGCAACCTCCGTCGGCGTGTAGAAATCGGCTTCATTTGTGAGCAGATTCTCCGGGCCGTGCCCTGCTTCATTGGGTGCGGCGGAAACGTTGGAAACCAATGCGGGCAATTGGACTCCTTTTTTAATTTCGTCGCCCAGTTCTTTCAGACGCCTGACATCCATTTCATGCAGCAGGCCCTCCGTGTCCGGCGGAACGTTAAGCAAAAGCAGGCTGTTGCCGCCCACGGAGCCATAGTAGATACGCAGAAGGTTCTCCAGGCTGCGCACACGGCGGCTCTCCTTTTTATGATAAAACCAGCCGGGCCGAATAGATACATCCACCTCCGCGGGATACCACATAAAGGAATCGTAGTTCGCAAGGAAAGCGCGGCTTCCGAGATCCTCCAGATGACTATCAGAAGCCTGCTGTTTCATATCCTGCGCATCTGTCTGCTGGGAGTGGGAGGCGATATTCTGCGTTTCGCAGGAAAAGGCCGGCACAACGTTCCACTCGCTTTTTCTGGCGCGGCCGCTCTCGTTGCCCACCCAGCGGATATCGGGGCCGCAGTTTGATATAACCGCATCCGGCTGTAGCTCGCGCACGGTTTTGTAGACGCGATCAAAATCATATGGGTAAGGCTCTTTGCCGTCCATCTTCGCGCCGCACGCCCCATCCAGCCAGATGCAGAAAATTTCGCCGTAGCCGGTCAACAGCTCTGTGAGCTGGCGGACATAAAAATCATTGTATTCCGGCGTGCCGTAGAGAGGGCAGTTACGATCCCAAAGCGAAAGGTAAATACCGAATTTCAGCCCGTATTTTTTACAGGAATCACTAACCTCGCGCACTACGTCGCCGTGCCCCGCGCGGTACGGGCTGTTGCGCACACAGTATTCCGTTGTTTCCGTTGGCCAGAGGCAAAAGCCGTCGTGATGCTTTGCTGTCAAGATTACTCCTTAGCGCCTGAGGCAGATACGGCTTCCATCCATTGATCCGTGCTTTGCCGGGTGGGGTTAAATAATTGGGCGGGAGCTTGCCATCTCCCCATTCCTTATTGGTAAATGTATTGATCCCATAGTGAAAAAACACATGGAAACCGTCCTCCTGAAAGGCAGTCTGCCGCGGCGACGGCACAATGGAGGTATAAAGCTCCAAACTTGATTGGGGCATTGGATTCCCTCTTTTCCTGATTTTAAATTAACATTTGAATCATAGGAACATCGCAACGCGAATGGTAGGGCTTTCACCATTCCTTTTTCTAACGAAAGAGCCTTGCATGTATTATAGTAAATAAAAAGGCCGAAAATCAAGCCGATTTCGTTTTTTCTCCGCCAAATGGATGGCGGAGGCAAAGGAAGGAAAAAGGTTCTACCGCAATATCAAAGTTTTGCGGCAGAACCTTTTCTTTTTGTTTTTCTCTTTTTATTTATTTTTCTGCTTGAGATAGCTTTCCGCTAGCTCTAGAAATTCCTGCCACCGGCCGCTCTCCCGGATTGTCTGCGGGCAATTCTTTCCATTAAAATAGTTGTGCTGCTGCACATCATCCAGCTTCAGATCATACGCCTTCATCAGATACGCCGTCAACCGTGCACCGTTGTCGAAGGTTTTTTCAAAATCGCCATCCTGATTGACACACAGCTCAATGCTGATGCCGTTCATGTTGCCGCCCGGCTCTTGGCGCCGGTCGCCAGCATTCCAGGAAACCTCACTATCCGGAATGTGATGGTAAATCTCATGGTCATCCACCGTATAGTGCCAGGAGGTTGTGCCCTCTCCGCCGTTTAACAGGTAATCGCTGTGTGCCTTCGCATCCGCGCCCTCGGAGGGGTTACCTGTCTCATGGATTACGATGAACTTTACTTCCCGCTTGATTCCTGGCCTGCCCGGAAGTGTTTCCGGAATGAATACGGTATGCACCGGCACGCCGAAAATTTCTGTAACCTCTGGGCGATCCGCCGTCACACCGCCGCGCGTTTCCCACAGGATCACGCCGGTAATGATCCCGATCGCAAGCAATACGGCCGCGGCTGCCAGGGTCCATTTGAATCGCTTTGAGCGGAGGACTCCATGCAGGGAAATCACCCTTCCCTTCATCGGCCTGCCCCCTCCTTCTCCCCACAGAGCGCCGAAACATTAATATTGGGGTTGTGATACCGGCCAAAGCTTTTCGTTTTTTTGCCGTATTGAATCGCCTGCACTGGGCACCAATGAATGCAGGCCATGCAGCTTGCGCATGTTTTTCCCCACACGGGGCGCCCGCCCTCTAGCCGAATATTTTTCTGCGGGCATACCTTCGCGCAGAGGCCGCAGCCGGTGCAGCCTTCTTCCACAGCAAAATTCCGGTAGGCCCGTTTGGCATACCAGCAAAAGAGCGGATGCACCACATGAAGCAAAAACGGATCAATCGCCTTTGGCGGCAGGCTGTTAAGCCCTACCAATCGTTCTTCAATATCCTTTGCAATTTTCGTGCAGCGCACACGGGCATTTTCCAGCTTCGTGCGCTCCATCGCTTTATTATCCACATTCGACAGCGGCAGGTAATTATTTGGCATTGCACAAATATTCCCATAATCCAGGCGGAGGCCCTGCTTTTCCAACAGCCTTGAAAAAGCGGTTAGCGTTTCCCCGGCGGAATCGCCACAATCAGCCACAGCAAATACATAGGACGGCCGGCCTCCACCTTCAGCTTCTTTACAAACGCTTTCACCGCATCGGGATAACTCCATGCATAGACGGGAAAAACAAAACCGATAATATCCCCCTCTGACACGCAGGTTTCGCTCGCCTGTTCTCCATAATAGGAGAGATCCAACCGGACAACCTCCGCACGCATCGGCTGTGCCAACTGACGGGCGATGGATAGGGAGTTGCCGGTTCCGGTAAAGCAATAAATTTTTATCGACATCCTGTGTCACCTTCCTCTGAGAGCAGACGGCCGCTCCAACCGGCGCTTTGCAGGCAAACGTTTGCCTGCTCCGGCCGAGCGACGCATCATGTTTTTTGACAAATCAACTGGCGAAAAACGCGCAGATAATTCTACGCTTTAAACAGCATGTTGGAGGCTGCATTGCCACACCCTGGAGCTCCCTCCGCGGAAAATGGCGTTGCCGCATCGCGGCAGGAGGCGTTTTGCGCCGACAGACATTTTTCCAATGCTTCAAGTTTCAAAGCTTGAAACTTTACGACCCGTTTGAAGCTATTTAGCCGAGAACCGAAAGCGTGAGCGCGATTCGATGGCCAATGTTCTCCGAAGCTCTTGGAATCTTTGATTCCCTAGAGATTCGTGAGGTTATTATAACATACTTTCCTCCAGCCGCAATCTCTTTCTCTCCCATTATGCAAACGCAATTTATATTCATCCATTTTATTCTAGTTTCTCAAAATTATCATGCAAAGATTGCCTCCTCCTGCATAAACAAACCTGTAAAGTAAAAAAACTTTTCAGTGTTGAAAACTCTGTGGAAAGTGTGGAAACTCGTTTTTATAATTCTAAATTGAGAATTATAACGCCTTAAATGTAAAGATTTTAACTTTACTTTCACATAGTTTTCCACATCTTTGAAAAAAACAGGCTCTGTATATACAAAATGCATATACAAGGCCCGTTTTGATGCAAAGCATAGCATTGCCCTTCAGGCATCATATGAATCCGTTTTTGAGCAGGATGGAACAGCGCACGCAGCGCTTTTCTACCCATCCATATAATGATCCGCTGGATAAAAAATTGCGTATTTCCCAACTTTTTTTGCTTTTTCTCCATGTGGAGTGTTCTGTATGGCGCAAGACCGGGCAGGCACAACTTTTTGATCTGTCAAGTAAATGGCTTGTCGGATATAAGCCTGATCTTTTTCTTAGATTTTCCAATCAATCCGTTATTTTTCAACGAATCTCTCCATCTGTAAAGTTATTTATCTTTACACTATTCCAAGGCCATATGATCCTCAACCTGTAGTGCCTCCGGAACTCCAATCTCTTCCTCGCAAGTATAAGTGCCTGTGATAACGCAGGCCTCCTGCGTAAAATGCGTTTCCACCTTCTGCTCCAGAATTGTTGCCTCCCCCAACTCCGCCCTCACCTTTTGCTCATATTCCGCCGCTGCGGCCAACAGCGCCTGCGCTTTGGGGAGCGTAACCTCCTGTTCGATATATTCCCGCTTGAGATATGTTTCCGTGTAAACAGGCAGCGGAACCTGATTCATGCGCAGCGTATTACGAAAGAAAAAGCTCTCTGCCTCCCCTTCCGGCTGCCGGTCGAAGCCAAAAGGAATCCGCAACCCAAAAAAGGAAAGCCGATAACGCTCGCTTTCCACTCCGGTATATTGTCGTGCCTTTTGCCGGAAAGGGAAGGTATGGCTCACCGTGTGACGCGTCTGCGCGATCGCAACACCGCGCGCGTGCTTGAAGGAGACAGAAAGATCTTTGTTGGTAACAACACTGCTAATCAACAGATCCCCTTTTAGCACAGCCTCCCCCTTCTTCACGGCCGCTTCTCCTTCATATACCTTCAGGCTGAGGATCGTGCCATCCTGTGAAGCAAGGATATTACGCGGCGTGGTATCATTCTCCACCTGAGGAGCAGGGATACGCTCGCGCACCTCAATCACGGCAGCGCTCCCCTTGATATTCAATGCCAACCAAGCAAGATCGTTGAGCCTCCTGGCTGCGGTGCGCTGCACCTCCTCCACATCGATTTTAGAACGGCGCGCCCCGATTCGGACGCCCAGCTCTTCAAATACGGCCAATATTTCCGTATCTGAAACGGCTTCATTTCCTTGCACGTCAATTGTCCAAATCATGGAGGAAAGGATGCAAACAATTAGCACGGCTACCGCTGCGCCGCAAAGCAGGCCAATTCGGCGCTTGTGGCGATGCAGAAAGAATGGAAGCCCATACCGCCCTGCCACCCGCGGCCGCATGCCGGATTTGCGCGCGCAGGCGCGGATGCGGTGATACCCACGAATTGTTGTCTTGGCATACATTTCCCCCTTGCTGCCGCTGATGTCCCACAGGGGAATATTCTCCTTGGAGCATAAATTGATAAAGCGCTCCGGAAAGCCACCCTTTGCACGGAAACGCACATATCCGCATAAAAAACGGATGAGTTTAATAAAAAGCACCTGTGTCTCCCCTTCCCGCCTACCCAGGCAACCACTTAATTAGAAAAATCAATGGAGAGGATATTGCCGGTGATAATCGCCTGCTCCAGCGTTAAAGTGCGGATGCTCAGCCCAGTGCCTGTAAACCGCACGATATTTTTGCCAAGATTCAGGCGGATAATCCCCTCGTCATATTCCACAACACCCTTACAGCCTTCAACGATTGCCTCCCGGTTACCGGAAAGCTCCATATGGGAAACGCCGCGTAGAGCGGCTTGAGGGATCTCCAGCTCCTGCGTTAGTTTTTCTTTGGTGGTCAGCCCGCTGTTTGGCGCGCCGCTGCCCCGATGGCTGCGTATTCCTGCTTTTCTCATGGCCCCAACCTCGCGTTTCCTGATATGCCGGGCATGTTCCCCCGCCCGTTCCTCATATATATGCATCAGGGGGGAAGGACTATGAAAAAGAAACGGCTGAAAACGCTGCAAATCCTATTATCCGCATTTGGCGCCGCCGCCTTTGGGGGCGGCATTCTGATTGCGCCACAGGCTGCCTCGCAAGGGGTGAGGGATGGACTTACCTTATGCGGGCAAGTTGTGATTCCATCTCTTTTTCCGTTTTTAGCGCTTTCGTCCTTCCTGGTGCAATCCGGCCTTGCGCAACGGGCAGGCCACCTGCTGGAACCGATCACCAAGCTACTGTTTCGCCTGCCAGGCGCGGCAGGCAGCGCCATCCTGATGAGCCTGATCGGCGGCTATCCGGTTGGCGCACGCATGACGGTGCAATTGCTCGACGCCGCTCTGATCACACAAAAGCAGGCGCAGCGCATGCTGTTCTTCTGCGTCAATTCCGGCCCTGCCTTTTTAATCAGCGCCGTTGGCTCCGCCATGCTCCGCAGCCGACAGGCCGGGCTAATCCTCTGCGCGGCACTCACTGCCAGCGCGCTGCTGATCGGGCTTTGCATGCGCTTTCTCGCATCCAAAGAGACGATGAGAGAAAGCCCTGTTGTTCCCCCTACCGGCCCGTCCATGGCGCAGGCCTGGTGGACGCCGCTACACAAGGCTGCGCAGGCATTGTATCTATCTGCGTTTGGGTCATTCTATTTTCCTGCATTGCTGCGCTGTTCAGCCTTCTTCCGCTGCCCAGCACACTGCGTATTCTTTTACAATGCTTTTTAGAGGTAACCTCCGGCTGCGCCAGCGCAGCCGGAAAAGTGCCTCTGCCCGCCCTTGCGCTTGTGCTCGGCTGGGGCGGAATCTGCGTGCATTGCCAAGTGCTGCACGATGTATCCAAAACAAAGCTTTCCCTGCCGCTCTTTTTTTGCGGCAGGGTGGCAAACGGCTTGCTTGCCTGCCTGATCAGCGCAGGGCTTTTCCGGCTGTTTCCCTGTGAAACGCCAGTTTTTTCTAACCATGTGCAGGCGTTACCGCAGGCCTTCGCCGCCTCTGCGCCGGTGGCCGCCGGAATGCTGTTTATGTGCGCCCTGCTGATTTTAGAGGTTGAAGGCCGTCGAAAAACATGCTAAACTAAGGCGATACATGGGAACAGGGCGAACCCAAAAGGGTTGGCCATCCATCATCTGGACAAGGTCGCCCGTATCTTCCCCATTGCCAGCTGCATAACGGCACGCCCTGTCCTCTCAGCGATACGGCAATTAATTGATCACTTTGACAAGGCGGTAGATACGATGCAAAAAACATTTTCCCAAAAAATGACCTGCGGATCTGTAAACCGCAAAAAAAGGCTGGAGGATCGAAAGCGTTTCTCCAAATCCCGCCGCCCGGCGGATCTTCTGCTCAGAACGCGGATCGAACGCATGACAGAAGCTTTGTTTGACCGTGCTTATGAGGTTACCGGGGCGCTCCAGGCCGACGCTTATGTGAGCGAGGAGCCCCTGCCCTTTGCAAAAAAGGAAACCGGCAGGCTGATGCAACATCTTAAGCCTGGCGACCGCTGGGCGCAGCACACGTTTGACTGCGCATGGTTCCATGTGACGGGAAAAATTCCGCCTGTGCATCGAGGGGATCACAATGTTTATCTCATCAATATCGGCGGCGAGGGCTTAATCTATCAGCCTGACGCAACCCCTGTGCAGGCAATCACCTGCTATGCCTCTGAATACGACTATACACTCTCCCTCCCCGTTAAGCGTGTCGTCAAGGATTTCTCAAAGGATGGCGTGATCGATTTTTGGATCGATGCCGCGGCAAACGACCTGTTCGGCAACCTAAAAAACGGCGCGCGCATTGGCGAATTATCCACTGCTGTGTGCCATGAGCATATCCGGCGCTCGCCTATGACGTGCAGGCCTGATTTCTGTTTATGACACCAACCCGGATACAGAATTTACCCTTGCAATCCTCCAGCAGCTTTCCGCGCTTTTGCAGGTGTATCCAACCATCAGCGACGCACAAGCCGCCGCATACCGCGAAAAGCTCCTGCCTCTTTTTGATCGGCGCAATCAGGAGCCCGGCCATTTCCAATATTACGCGATCGGCCATGCCCATCTGGATCTCGCATGGAAGTGGCCCATCCGGGAAACGAAGCGCAAAGGCTTGCGGACTTTTTCCACCCAACTACACAACCTGGAGAAATACCCGAATTATATCTTCGGCGCATCTCAGGCGCAGCTCTACCGCTGGATCGAGGAAGGGCCCCTGAGCTTTACCAGCGTGTCAAAGCGGCTGTGCAGGCCGGCCGTTGGGAGGTGCAGGGCGCCACTTGGGTAGAGATGGACTCCAACCTCATCAGCGGCGAAAGCATGCTCCGGCAGTTTTATTACGGCAAGCAGTTTTTTCGCAGAGAATTTGGGCTGGATATGAAAATCCTCTGGCTTCCAGATAGCTTTGGCTACTCCGCCTGCCTGCCGCAAGTGATGAAGCTTGCGGGCGTGCCCTATTTCTTAACGCAAAAGATGAGCTGGAATACGGTGAATAAATTCCCCTATCACACCTTCCGCTGGCAGAGCCGGATGGCTCCGAGGTGCTGGCTCATATGCTGCCGGATGAAACTTATAACGGCCCTGTCACAGCAGAGCGCATGAAATTTGGCGAGCGTAATTACCAAGAACGCAAAATCAGCAATCAGGCCATCATGCTCTTTGGCATCGGCGACGGTGGCGCAGGCCCCGGTTATGAGCATATTGAGCGCATGGAGCGTTTTCGCAATATCGAGGGGGAGCCTGAGGTGATCCCCTCCAAAGCGATCGACGCCTTTCAAAAGCTCGATGACGGCACCGTTTACCCGGTCCATCAGGGCGAGCTATATCTGGAAAAGCACCAAGGCACTTATACAACGCAGAGTGCCAATAAATTTTATAACCGCAAGTGCGAATTTGCCCTGCGCAATTATGAGCTGCTGATGCTCCTTGCGGGCGGTAAAACGGCGCTTCCCCTTTCGCCCGAGCGGTTGGATGCATTGTGGAAGGAGATCCTACTCTATCAATTTCACGATATCCTACCGGGCTCATCGATCAATCGGGTGTATGACGAAAGCCAGGCGCGCTACCAGGCAATTTATTCTGAAGTTACGCAGGCGGTTGCCGCGCTTTCCTCCACTGTTTTTGGCCGCGGATTCTTTAACTTTAACTCCTTTGCCGATACGGTCACAGTCAAGGAGCATGGCAAGTGGTATCAGGCTGAAATTCCATCCCTCGGCTTCCTCCCAAGGGAGGAGTTAAATGAGATTACCACTTTCCATGCGCACGCAGAAAAGGATTTCATTGAAAACGACTGCGTTAAAATCACGTTTGAAAACGGATTTATCCGCTCTTTCTATGATAAGCGGATGGGACGAGAGTTCACAGACGAGGCAAGGAGAATGGCTGTCATCGCACAATACCGCGATGTTGGCGACTGCTGGGATATCCGCCCGCAGAACTATGCCTCTTCGCGCAGGGAGGCACGGTGCGTAGGCTTTGAAACGATGGTCGGCGGCCCGTGCGCAACGGCCAAGGGTTCCTACCGCATTGGAGACAGCACGGTTACCATGGATTATCATTTGATGGATCACAGCCCCGCGCTGCAAATAGAGCTCACTATTGACTGCCATCAAAAAAGCCGGATGCTGCGCATTGAATTCCCTACCTCGATTGAAACGGACGAATGCAGCTTCAACGTCCCCTTCGGTCATATCAAGCGAAAAACGACTGAAAACAACAGCGTTGAAAAAGCGCAGTATGAGGTATCCGGCCAGAAATTTGTTGACCTGAGCTGCGGGGAATATGCCTGTCGCTCGTGAACGACTGCAAATACGGCTTCCGCTGCAAAAACGGCGTGATTGATGTAAACCTCATCCGCTCGCCTAGCGGCGGCCCGGGGCATAACGTAGACCAAGGCGTCCATCACATCAAGCTTGCACTGCTCCCGCACGAGGGTGGCCTAAGCCGCGAAACATATGCCCTAGCCTATCAGCTCAATAATCCGATTTATGAAACAGCGGGGGATGCCGCGTCGGGCCCTGCCAGCTGCTATGCCTCTTCCAACACCAATATCGTGTTGGAATCGGTCCAGCTTTCGAGGGATGGCAACGGCGCGGTGTTGCGGCTTTACAACTGCTCTGAGGCCGCGCAGGCCGCAGAGATCTCCCTCTCCGGTTATCGGAACGCGGGGCTCACCGATGTGATGGAGGATACGCTGGAGCCCTGCCAGGGGACGCTCTCCTTCCGGCCTTTTGAATTAAAACTGCTCAAAATTGAAAAGATATTATAAAGCCCCTTGCAAGCCTTTCAAGAGAGGACGGTTTCTATCATGAAATATCAGCTTTTCAGCCCGGAGATTGAGCCTTGCTGCGCTTTTTGCGAGCATGGGCGCACTGCGCCGGATGGCAAAACCGTTTTATGCATCAAAAAAGGCGTCGTCCTGCCGGGCGACCGCTGCCGGAAATACCGTTATGATCCTCTTCGGCGCGAGCCGAAGCCGCGCCCAAGGCTCCCGCAATACGACCAGAGCGATTTTGAAATTGACTAAGCTTGTTTCGGCTTCATACACACTTTTAAAAAACGTGGCTTTCGGCGCAGATACGTCTGTGTATCTGCGCCGAAGCTTTGCCTCTGGAAAGCAACAACGCATTTTTGAAAGTGCCTGTGGGGCAACCCTATTTTATGCGGCCGGTTGGGTTTCCGCCGCCGCGCCCTGCTTGGGGAATTGCCGCCCCGCGTGGTCGAGCGTATACTCGCCCTTACAGAGCAGCTCATCCAGCGTGACGAGCTGATACCCATCCTTTTGCAGCGCTTCTATGATGGCGGGCAGTGCTTCCGGCGTATGTTTTGCCGCATTGTGGAACAAAATAATGGAGCGTTGCGCACCTTGGGCACCACTTTTTGATACATTTCACTGGCTGTTAGGTCCTTCCAGTCGAGCGAATCCACATCCCACTGCACTGACGTCATCTTCGCCGCATTAACTGCCTCAATCACAGCATTGTCATAATCCCCATATGGGGGGCGGGCCAACGTGGGCCGCACGCCGGTGACTTTCTCTATTTTATCGTTGCAGGCATTCAAATCCTTGATGATTTCATCACGGCTGAGCTTTGGATAGTGCTTGTGTGTGTTGGAATGGTTTTGGATGCTGTGGCCCGCATCATGCAGGGCCTTCACGCTTTCCGGGAATTTATCCACCCACTCGCCCACCACGAAAAAGGTTGCCTTTGCCTGATATTTGCCCAGCACCGCAATCAGCTCCTGCGTATCCTCATTGCCCCACGCGGCGTCAAAGGTGAGGCAAGCCTTTTCTCCGCTGTTTCCACGCTGTAAACAGGCAGCAGCTTCCTGCTTGCGGCAGTGACCACACTCAGGCCCTGCGCTGCCAGCACAGCCACCAGCAGCCCTGCCGCGAGGCAGCTTGTCAGCACAGCCAACCGCCTACGCGTAAAAATCATAACCTTCATGCATCCCATCCTTGCAGAAAATTCGGCGCGAAAAGCGCACCTGTTTAATCATGCATATGCGGTGAGGGCTTGTCACCATGTTATTCATTCAAATTCCATGAAAAAACGACTCCGAGCGCAAAAATCAGAAAAAATCACATAAAAACGCCGATTTCTTCGGTTTTCGCTCTCCAATAGCTGAAAAAATCTAATTTCGCCTTGATCCCTCCAAAAACAGCATACAATAAATGAATTCTGATATCCGCTTGAAACTGCTTTCGCGCAGTTGTACCCCTGCCTTTCCGGCAGACTGAAAACAGAATAGAAACGAGGAAACCAGTGATGCAGCTCATTACCCAAAAAAATATTAAGCTTCAAAATATGATGAAAGTTTTCCAAGAAATTTACCGCCAGGGCTCTATTTCACGGCAAACGCTAGCCTCCAAAACAGGGATCAGCCTGATGACGGTGGGGAAAATTGTGGATCAGCTCGTTCGGTGCGACATTGCCTCTGAGGAAAAAAAGGATACTACCAAGGTGGGCCGCAAGGGCAATGTGGTCTCCATCGTTCCGGATCGCAAAAAAATAGTATTGATCGATCTGGAGCAGCGTGATTTCCGACTCGGCCTTTTGCAAATGGATTTAAAGCTCAAACCAGATCTTTATCAGCACCAATACGACCACAATCAAAGCTATGAGGAAAACCTCCGCAATGCGGTCTCCTCATTTTTGCGCGAGCAGTTGGAGGATGAGATGGGCAACACGGTCGGCGTAGGCGTATGCGTGCCCGGCCCCTACTATCAACAGGGCGATAGGGTGCTTCATTCGCGCATCCCAGAGCTTTCTTCCGCTAAGCTAAAAGCAACGCTGTGCCTTTCTTTTCCGATCAGATTCTTTACATCGATGAAGATGTGAGATGCGCTGCGCAATTGAACGGCAGCCTTACATTGCAGGATGACCATATTTTTTACGCTCTCATTAGTGAAGGTGTGAGCGGCGCAATTTTTTATCATGGCCAAGTTCTTAACAGCGCCTATTCCTGCGCGGGTGAGATTGGCCGAATGTATACGAAAAGCGGCAAAATGATTGAAGAAGCTGTGGGCATTGGCGGCCTGTGCAGGCTGTTTACGAAGCCGGATGGCTCCGTGCCCTCTTTTCAGGAGGTTGTGGCAAACCATCGGGAAGACCCCCGCCTGTCCGCCTATCTGGAGCAGGCAATTCCAGAGCTTGCGCTTCTGTTTGCCAATGTGACCTGGCTGCTCGATCCGAAAACGATCATTGTGGAAACCCCTTATAGCAAGCTTGATCCGCAGTTATCGATAAACTGCGGGAGGCATTTGAAACGCTGCTTCTGCCGCAGCGCGGGGATTTTATGCCGGAGCTTCTGCCAAACAAGGAGGAGTTCCGCACAGCATGCTACAAGGGCGCGGGGCTGGCGATCCTCGAGCGGTATTTTTACGATCTGGAGCGATAAGGATAATTTGGAGGATTGGTTGAAAGGGAAGGGGCTGCGCAAACGCCTTTTTTTATGGCGTAGGATTCGCACGAACCACAGGGCAAGGGATGAATCGAAACGGGCGAACACAGTTCGCCCCTACGGCGGGGTTTGCGTCAGCCGAGGGATGGGATACATCAAGAAAACGGGCGAACACAGTTCGCCCCTACGCAACGCAAAAGAAAATTTCCACAACCCAAAGAACATTCCTACAACGCAAAAGAAAATTCCCCGCGTGCACCGTCGTGCACGCGGGGAATCCCGTAATTCATAGAAACCCGTCCATCACGCCGTTCCAAGGACGTGTGTCAGGAATGGGAGGCAGGCATCCGGACAAGCCGCCGCCTCACTCCCACTGGCTACTACCGGGCGGAAGCTTCCTATGCAAACCCGGCTCACATTCCCGCCTGTCGACAAAGCAGAAACATGGAGCGCCCATTTCCGAAAACTCTTTTTGCTGCGACCGCGCCATTCAAGCACGCCTAATCCGCCGTGTAATCTGTCGATTTCCATTTTCCGCAAACATGTCATGCGCCGATTCATTCAATGGTTGAGGACGTGCAGTTTTTTTGGAAAACAGAGAATGCAAACACAGGCATTCAGGGCGCCCGGCCGGTGCGGGAACCGCATGAGAGCTTATCGGCTTTGCCATACCCGAGGCAATGGCAACACAGGGCAGAATGAGAGCGCAACTTTTCCCCCCGCCTTCGGAACCCAGGCCCTTCCATGTGCTCATGAAAAAACATCAGATTTCTTATGTAAGACTCTGAAAAGCCCGCACACCGTGCTCGGAAGATGGAGGCCCCCGGCAGCCTGCCCAACCGCCGTTCACCCCCTGGAGGCGCAGCCGCATGCACAAGGCTTTGCGGAAAACGCCTATCTGGTATCATAACCTCGCCTGGATGCTTGGGGAGATGGGGAGTCCCCAGGCAAACCAAAGCCAAGCCGGTTGCCCGGCATTGGTGAAGAAATAAGGTGGCTGCCAGGCGAGGTTACAAACTAAAGAAAAGAAAGAAGATGGAATCAGGAGAGCGCGCCCAAGCCATTGAAGATGCCTTGGAACCACTCCACAATCTTCATGATGAAGCTCAGGATGGAATTGCCCAAGTTCTCAAAGAACAGCTGGATGGAGAACGAAGCCTGCGCTTCCACCTTAACCGCTTCATCAGGCATCACAAAGGAAATATCCCTCTGTGTAAGATCTTCCACGCCCACATCTATGGTATCTCCGTTTGCGTTGGTGATCTTCCAGCTCTTGAATTCGTAATTCTTTTTGATGGACTCCGCATCAATCATAACATAGACGGTGCTGCCCGCCTGATAATCACCGGAGCCGCTGCCGCCGGTGACCGCAACATTGTGGAAGAAGCTGATATCCAACTGCTTCGCTGCGGAAGCATAGTTGCAGGGATCCTTTTCCCCCGCCGTATACGTTGCGGTTACGGTATACGCGCCGCTCTTTGCGTTATCATCCAGCTGGAAGGTTGCCACATCTTGAACACCCTTGCCCTCGATGACGAGATCCTCTGCCAACGCATCGCTGTGCAGCGTATAGGTGACGGCGCCCTTCGCATCGGAATTCCCTCTGCCGGTGACGATGATCCGGCGCGCGGCCTCATCCATCTCGCAAAGCATTGGGAACTCCTTGGACACTGGGTTGACAACCACCTTCACCGGGATGAAAGTTTCGGCATAGTTATTGTTATAGATGGTATAAGCGCGAACCAGGATATCGTCATACGTGCCGACTGCCAGAACCTGGTCAGCCCGCGGGTCGGATAGGGAACCAGCGGCACCGCCGACGCCCGTCCAGCCCCAGCTAACGCCGCTCGACGGAATCGTCTCCAGTTCGCTGAAATTTCCAAGAGAGACATCTTTTAACTTTGTGCCATATTCGATGGTGATGACGGGAACGGAAAGAACCGATATCGTTCCCTTTGCAACCTCCACAGGTACTTTCACAGTAACCGGAAGAGCTGCGGCGGCATCATCTGGGGTAAACGTAACAGAAATCTGATATTCTCCAGCGCTGAGCTTCTGCTCCGGGTTTGTGAAGCTGAAGGTGCCGGGCACATTCGCTTCACCGCCGCTAAGCGCTAAATCGGAGACCGTCAGGTTTTCCTTAAATACTATAGGAGCGATCTCCGGCATTTTTGTAATTTCAGCAGGGGCAACCGAACTGGCCTGCTCCACTGTGAACGTATACTCTACAATAGCCCAAATAGTTTCATCCGTCGTATGAGCAATTCGAATTGGCTCTGTGTACGTGCCAGGTTCTTCAAATGATTTATCCGCATTCACCCATTCCGCTTTAAGAACATTATACTGGTATGCTACGTCCCAAGCACCACTTTCTTTCGCCATACGCAAAACTGCGCCCGTGGTTACCAACGGATAAGATGATAAAGGCGTTTGTGTTTTCACAGCCTCCGGTTGATATCTTTCTGCAACATTTCTGACTACATACAAAAGTGGGTTGCTTCTCTCGATCACCTTAACACCCGCCCCATCAGCTGCGGCTATAGCGATCATTGGCACTGTACACAATACTATTAGCATACAAAGCAATATGGATAGCACTCTTCGCCCAACAACATGTTTTTTCCTTACCATCCGGACACCTACCTCCAATATGATACTAGAATTTAGGGAATTAACTTTCCCTCCATATCTTACGATATCATTGGAGGAAAATAAAAAATGTCGCTTTCTGATGTTGAATTCAGAAAAAATCCAGCCGAACATATTTGATGTAAAATAATTTAACGAATGGTATTATATCCTTAAATTTCGACCTGATTCTACCATATACATTTTGGAATTGTCAAGTGTTTTTTCCAATTTATGTGCTATATAACTGAAAAATCTGTTTTTATTATCAAATAGCACACCATGAAATCCACTTTCCCCTATGGTGCGACAAGGTTGTTCAACCTCTGCTCGCCCGGATTATCCGGACGGGCAGAGGTTTGAGGCAGGTTATGCCGCTGGTAATTCGTTATTTCCCGTCTGGTCGATCACATAGGTTCCCGCGATGTGGGCATCCATGATCGCCTTATCCGTTGCGTCAATCTGGCCGTCGCTGTTGAGGTCCGCCGCGGTAAAGAATGGGCCGCCCGCGAAGAAGCCAGCCGTATCACCGCCACTGACAAGACTATTCATGATCGTCTGATCAGCGTCTGTGATCTCACCGTCGCCATTCAGATCTCCGAAGAGCACTACAGTATAGAGTGCCTTTTGAACTGCCTCTTGTTTCACATAAACATATGCTCCGGTTCCAAGAGAGAACTGATCGTGCATGTCGATCTCAATTGTGTAATTGCCAACGGGACTAACATATCCGGACAAATCCGGTAAAAACTCTTCCAAACCATAAATAAACATCTGACGAGAATCAATGACAGCTGTGCTGCCAGTATCCACTGTCAGGACTTCATCCTTCAGGTTCCGATGGGCCTTCATGAGCTCTACGCGCGCCGTGTTGACCTTGGCCTGAATGGCTGCGCTATCCGCCTGCACCTCAAGGGCAAAGGCCTTTGCAGCAGCATAATCCGCCCAGGTATCCGGCGCCTTGCCGGCCTGCGCTTCATTGCCATAGGTGGTGAGCGCCGCATTGAGCGCGGTCTTATCGGCCGCCTTGGTGATCATGCGGGGGTAGAGCAGCTCCACCATATGCTTGGCATACTTGATATCAAGATCGCGCACTGCGGGCGCCGTCTCACCCTCCGCAACGTTCTGCGAATTGACGATGCTCCAAGCGCTGTTGAACCAAGACTGCCAGCGGCGGAAGGTGAAGAGTTCATAATTGACAAAGTCAAAATACTCTGTGCCTTCCTGCGCCTGCAAGGTGGCCTTGAGTCTGCAACGGCCGCAGCATTGGTGGGCTTCACCTTTGCATCCAGAGCCGTTACCGCCGCGTTAATGGCGTCCACAGCCGCCTTATAGGCGTTGTCGGAGCATCCGGATTGGCGGGGTCTGCAAACATCTTGCTGTGATCGGGGTTGCCCTGTGTGAGCGCATAGCCCGCTTCAAGCGCTGCAAGGTATGCATTCCACTCCGCATCCGCGTTCGCCTGATAATCGGCGCGCTGGCGGCTTGCGCCCATCACGGTGCTCAGCAGCCCGGGCAGGCCGAAATCGTTATAGATGACGATCTTGTGATCGATCGCGCCCGTGCGTTTCACACTGCCGCCTTCGTTGCGGATATCGAACTGGAAGGTGACGTCATAGATGCCATAGGGCTGCGGGTCGTTCACATCGCGGCTGACCGCGTAGGGGGATACTCGGCCATAAGAGCTCTGGCCCATGCCAACGCCGTCCAGCAGGAGGATATAATCATATGCGCTGCCCGCCTCCGGCGCATTCGCGCTCACGCCTGCCGGCAGAGTGCCGTTGACAACCGCATTGAGAATGCGCTGCGAGCCATTCTGGCCCTGGGTCAGGTGATAATAGTGGCGCGCCATCACGTTGAACATGCCGACCTGATTGACATCCGTTGTGTAAAGATAGGTCGGATAGCCTTCGATGAGGACACAGTTTGCATGGTTGGCATCCTGCTCGCCCGCCGTATTGGTGGCTTCATAGTTGCCAGCCGTTTTATAGAAGTAGGAATAGGTGGAAACCACCTGCGGCGTATCCGTGAGAACCGCGCCTGTTTCATCGAGGATGTGATAGGCAAGGTCAAAACGGACTTCCGTGTTATTCGCCACGGAGCCGGAGATCGCAACATCGATGGAGTCATTCGCATCGATGACGGTGTCGGCCACAGCGCCTGTGGTCAGGCCGGCCGTGTTCGTCAGGGAGACGAGCTTCAGCTTATACATGGCGTCCTGATGGAGCACACCGGCGGCATCGCGCCAACCGCGGTTGAGGCCGTTGGAGAGGTTGGAGATGCGCATGGTCTGCCCAGAGGGAACGTTGCCGCCATCACAGTAAACGCGGGAGCAAGGCTCAGCCAGCTTTACCGAGGGACTGCTCATTGCCAAAGCCTGTGATGGAAACCAGCAGATTGAGCACGGTGGGCATCAAGGTTTCTTTCTTCGAGGAGAGCTGCTCAAGCAGGTTTTGGAAAGCCGCCTTGAGCGTTGCTGTGTTCAGCGCATCCTCAAAGTTCACGATGGTGCTCGGGATCGTTCCAGGCGCAAGGCCGTTGACGATGCGAGTGACAAGGCCGACGATAACGGATTTCGCCGTTGTGTTATTCAGGGAGCTGTTTTCGCTATGATCAAAGAAGGTGAACAGCTTGCCGAAATTAACATCAAGCAGCGTATCCATGACGTAATTGACGAGCGTTTTCGCCGTCAGATCCGCCTCAACGCCCGCGCCATCGGCATCGCGGAACATCTCTTCATAATTGAACCAGCGCCTGTCAGCAATGGCGAAAACAGCGGTGTCGATTTTCTCCCAGACATTGGCCGCTGTGATGCCATCCTTGGAGATGGCAAGAATGCCATCCGCATACTGCATGCCCCAGCTCAGAAGAGCCGCAAGGAAGTTATCGAACGTATCATTCGCAGCTGTGGGATGATAGTCGAAATCAAAGAGATTGTTGAAATAATAGGTGCCGATCACCTTTGCGCAATCGAGGATTGCCTCGTTGGTATCCGCAACCACGATGCTGTCATACTTTTCGGGGACGATTGTGGCGATGAATTCCTTCATGCCGATCACCGCGATCTCGCGCAGAGAGGCGTCCGCCGGAATCGTCACATGCTTGACGAATTCCTGCACGGCGGAACGCGCAATGTAAGTGGCGAGATCCATGGTTTGCATGTTGGTGGTGTCGATCGTATCGCCGCCGAGCGGAATGATCGCTTTGATCAGGCTGCTGATATTATCTTCCACAAGCTGAGCCTGCGTTTCGCCAGCGTTTGCCGTCATCCGCCAGGTGAAAAGCGTCTGGCCGGGCTGAAGCATTTCGTTGACATAGTGGCCCAGGATCGCATTGAGCTGCTCTGTGAAGCCCTTCGCGGTGTCGAACCCGCCCGGATTCTCAGCAGATTTATCCGGATAAGCCGTTACGATATAATCCGGATTGACGAGGGCTGCCAGATTGCCGCCCTTCTGAGAATTGGCGGTGATGGCATTTTGAATGACGCCTTTCAGGCCGCTATTCATCAGCGGAACCAGGAACTGATTCAACGCGCGGAAAGCAACCTCTTCAATGGCACGGTAGCCGTTGGCCGTGGCTAGATCAAGATCGAAGCCGGGCAGGATGCCATCGAAGCCGACTGCCGCTGCGTTTTTGCCGCCAACCTGGTTATCCAGAATATACTGGACGATTTGGTCGAGGGTTTCGCCCGCGGGCATTGGATCGCTCGTGGTCGGGTGGACGAGATTCCAAAGCGTTTCCTTGATGAAATTCGGAATGTCGTCGATGATAATGCGGATGTTGGAGGGCAGGTAGCTCTTCACGATGGCCCAGTTAAAGGAGCCATCCACCAGCTTGGAGAGCGTGCCCGCACAGTGGCCGAGATAGGTCACGATGGAGTTGAGCACATCCACATCGGTTGCACCTGCTGTTGAGCGGCGCACAGAGGCAATGTCAGCGCGATGCGTTTTTAAAACCGCAAGATCGCCGACTGTGGCGGAGCTAAAAAGGATGTTGCCAGTCACGCTGTAAATCGAGCTCAGCGCGTTATCGATGGATGTGAGATTCAGCGTGCCGACGACGGAAACATCAATGACGATGTTTGCATCCGCCAAGGCGCGATCCACTTTGTCGAGCAGCAGAGAAGCCTGCTGCGCTTCGGTCAGGGTGACCTGATCGATCGTGTTGTAATTGTCTGTTAGGGCGTCATCCAGATACGGCGCATATGCCGCCGTAACGCCAACAGAGATGGATCCAAAGATCATCACCACAGCGAGAATGACACTAAGGAGACGAGCCGTTCTATGCTTTTTCACTAGAATTCTCCTTTCTACATTTGAAATGCACGCGCGTGCTGTTGGCACGGCAGATGCAACGCGGCGTTTTCAACGCAGACACGCCTCTACCGCTCCCATTCCCTTGGATCGGGCCCTCGCAGGGCCTGCCTTCCGCAGCCTCCGTTGGGGATGCAGCTTTCACTGCTCTGCGCCACACGCGGGCGCAACGATTGCACGTTGACGAGCCGGCAATGGCACACTCTCCCCTTCTTCTTTTTTATGTTTCACACGGTTGAACCAGGCGTTTTTCAAATTCATCGCCTGGAGGCGCAGGGTGTCGCCAGGCATCGCAAGGCCGGGGCACGCACCCGTGTGGGCAAATCAAACCAACTGAATTCAGTCGATCAAAGCCTGATCTATCCCACTATTCCCTTTCTTTTCCTGATAATCCCCTGCTTTTTACAAATTTTTCTGGACTTTTTTCAGTTGCATTTTTTGACTGCACTATGGGGCCAAAATTCAGTCTTTTTGCAGGCAAAATGGCTTCATTCTGACTTCATTGAATGCCGTTCAACCTTTTTGCAAATGGGGCCAAAAAGCAGTTATTATGAAGTCAAAGTGACTTCATTGAATGCTGTTCAACTTGTTGCAAACGGGGCCAAAAGGCAGTCATAACAGCCCCATTATGACTGCATCCATTCCAGAACTTATGGGCTGTTTTTCGTCTGCTGCGAGGCTAAAACTCAGTCATTATGCAGTCATTACGACTTTATTTTGACTGCATTTCAGCCTGTAATTGAAGTTTTTTTAAGTCGCACTTTTCTCCTGCATTATGGGGCCAAAATTCAGTCTTTTCGCAGTCAAAACGAATTCATTCTGACATCGTTTTTTCGTTTCAACTTTTGTGAAAAGCCAGTTCACAACGCCATATGCCGTTTCCAAATCATCACTCCAGGCCAATATTCCGGCTTCAAGCAGCATTTTTAGCCTTTTCTCTTCGATCAAAGAGCAAATTTCCAGATACGGCTCGCTCAATCCCAGCCTATCTTGGCGGGCAAAGCGTTGAAAATTTGGCGGGATCTGGACGAAGCAGAATGTTTTCGGATGAAGCAACCCGAACGCCCACGGTAGAAGGCAATCCGGTTTCCGCGGCTGCAACGGCCACTTTGAAAGCATCCGGAAATGGCAGTTTTTTTCGCACAACTGCCGATTCACACGAAACCACACGCAGAAATAAACGAAATCCACTTCCGAAAAAGCGGCTTCCGCCTCCTGCTACGGCCCATTTGTTTCTGCTTTTTGCCTTCATTTGAGCGAACCAATCGCCAATGGGTGATTCGCGCGCGTATAAACGCGCCTCCCGCAAAGCATGCGGGCATGTCCAAATTGATAGCGCGTATTTGCCATCTTAGTCCATTCAGAATCATAAGCTCATGAATCAAGCGGCATCAGCGCTCACCATAAGCCATTGGACTCACCTCCCTCTTCCATATTCACGCGCCCGGCTCAGCCATTCTAAAGAAAAATAACCGAGAAAAAAGACATGTGGCCAACACATGCGCTCATAGGGGCCGGAGCACGCGTCCATTCGTTCCATTTTTCTCTCACCACGGTAGTATGTGAAATAAGACCACATTATTAACATGGTATCTCCCACAAAAGGTTCGATTTCAAATGACAACTTTCCCCTTGTCGATTTCCAATATAAACCTTTATTTGAGCTATGTCAACATTTAATTTCCCAAAAATATTAGAATTTAATGTTTTTTATATACAAAACCACATATAATGGGTTTATGTCGAGGAATTATGTGTATGAAACGGAATAATTATCCTTGAAATTAGTAATATAAAGTTATGATATATAATTTGCATAACATCTCTAAATCTTAATTCGTGATTGCTATAGAGCTGTATTCGCATAAAAAAGCCTGATTTATCTAAAAAATTACGTGTAAAGTAGTATTGCATTACATAAAATAAACACATAAAAAAGGAACCGCTGGCAGAAAACGCAGCGGTTCCAAATCAATCCATGTTAAATTTTTAAAATTTCACTTTGTGATACAGACTCTGCCCCGTAGAGAAACCTGAAAATTATTTTTCGGCCCGTTTGCGCAGCATTTTTTGATATGCCTGGCGCATCTCCTCCGAGGATTCCTCCGGCGCGCGCGGGTTGCAATGCGCCCATGCACCCGTTTCACTGGATGCGTTGAATTTTTGCTTATCCGCAGAGCGCATCGGCGGGAAAAATTCAATATGGAAGTGATAATCCTTGCTATAGTCCCCTGTGTTTACGGGAGCGTTATGCATGCACATCATGTAAGGGAACTGATAATCAAAAAGATTGTCAAACATCGCCACAGTATCGCGGATGGTAACGCCGAGGGCGAAACGCTCCTCTTCATTGAGATCCGTCATATAAGGAACGTGACGGTTTGGGAAGATATATACGCCATACGGGTATTCGCAGAAAAAGGGCAGGAATACTGTGAAATACTCGTTACGGAAAATAATCCGTTTCTCCGCAGCCAGTTCATGCTCCAGCATATCGCAAAAAATGCATTTGCCTGTTTGCTCATAATGCTCATGGGCAGACTGTGCCTCCAGCTCCAGCTTTTTGGGAACATAGGAATAGCCATAAATCTGGCCGTGTGGATGCGGCATGGAAACACCCACGAGCGCACCGCGGTTTTCAAATGGAAATACATATTTAATCTTTTCATCCGCACGCATCGCTTCATACCGCTCGCACCAAAGGGCAACCAGCTTTTGCATATGCTCGTCCGACAATTCAGGGAGCGTGACCGTATGGCCGGGAGAATATAAAATCACTTCGCATTTGCCATAGGAAGGGCGCACTCGAAAAAAGTCATCCGCCACATCATCCGGCTCCGGCGGATTCTGGGAAAGCGCGGGAAAATCGTTATCATATTTCAGCACTTCATAATCGGGCACATTGCCAAAGCTCGGGCAAAACGGGCAATAATCCTTCGGCATATTGGGCCGGTTCTGCCGGTTGCTCGCAATCATCACCCAATCCTTGGTCAAGGGATGCCATCTCAATTCAGCCATACAAGTCGCTCCTTTTCTGCACGTTGTGAAAAAACACAAGGTTCCTAATTCTTATTCTAGCCGATTCGCCCAGCGTACGCAATATTTTCAGGCCTTGAAAAAAGCCTGTTTATGTAGAATAAAACCATTTTATTCGATAAAAATATGTGCAAAATAGGATAATCCCTAAAAACCATAGGAAAGCAACGCACTTTTTCTATTTATAATGAAAAGAAATTCCCGTTTTCTATTCCCCACTTATCCAATTTTTTCTCTCTCATCGAGCGGAGAGCGCCTGACGTTTCAAAAAACAATAGGCGGGCACTCGAAAAAGGCCCGCCTGGAACAATTCAACCTTTGTTTTTATGCCCTACATGCTTAATCACGGAAATTAGAAGGTAGCTTTGGCAGAAAAAATTGCGCTGTTCCTTTCAACCTCATATACGGGCGCGGATTCCATAATTGCGGCGCAGCAGGATGGACGCCCAATGCTGCAAGCATTGGCGTCACCATTTGAAACCGCCGCTCAAAGCTCTCCGCATTGCGCCGTTCTTCCCGCGTCCAGCCCGCCTCTGCGACGGCGGCAAAACGAGGATAACACATTTCGCTCATGTGCGCAAAGGTTTCGATATATTCTGCCCAAACCGGTGCTTCCACACCCAGAATGTTTTTTTGATAAATTGGCCTGACTTCCTTGAGCGCCGGGCGGTAATGGTACGTTTTCCGCAACGGGGTCATCGCATAGGGGTAGTCACAATAGTAATGATAAAATCGGATACGATGAGTTTGCCGCCACCATTTGCCCAGCGCGCGCATTCCCCGTTTTTATCCATCCACATCTGCACCACGGCAGAGGGGGCAAGGTTGCCGCCACGCAGGGATTCGTTCCAGACAACAGCCGCCCTCCCCCGGTCGCCCAACCAGGATATGATGCGGTTCATAAAATAGCCCTGCAACGCTTGAAGGCTTGAAAGCCCCTCTTCCCGCATTCGGGCCTGACAATCCGGGCAGGCCTTCCACCGCGCCTTCGGCGCTTCATCGCCACCGATATGGATATAGCGGGAGGGGAATACAGCAAGCATTTCCTCCAGGACGTCAAAAATGAGACGAAACGTCTCCTCCTTGCCTGCACATAGAATATCTTTAAAAATCCCTTGCTTTGTTTGCACCTGAAACGGCCCGCCCGTGCAGGAGAGAGCCGGATGCGCCGCCAGCAAGGCCGAGGTATGGCCCGGCATGTCAAACTCCGGCACCACCTCAATATATCTCTCGGCGCAATAGGCAACAATTTCCTTCATCTGCTCCTGTGTATAGGCCCCACCATAAGGGCCGGCCACATGGATTCCGCCAAAATCGGAGGAACGCCGCATCGAGCCTATTTCGGTCAGCTCCGGGTGTTTTTTTACCTCAGCGCGCCAGCCTGATCATCTGTGAGATGCCAGTGGAACACATTCATCTTAAACAGCGCGGCGGCATCAATCATTTTTTTCAGATCCGCGACGGTGAAAAAATGGCGGGCGCAGTCAATCATAAAGGCACGATAAGGGTAGGCCGGCTCGTCACAGATGCACATGCATGGAATCCGCCCTACGCTAGTGGCTATGAGTTGCCTGACCGACTGCATCGCGTAAAACAGCCCGCGCGGCGTGCCGGCGCTGATTGTAATCCCCTCCGGGCGGACATGCAACCGGTAGCTCTCCGCGCCGGATAACCGCGTATCGATCATACGCGTGACAAAATCCTCGATCCGCCCTTCACGCGGGATCGTAAAAAAGCCCTCCCTGGCTGAATCTGGTTGGGGCGTGGCACAATATTGCAGCGATACATGTTCGTCGTCCTTCCCATAATGAGAAATGAAATAAAACAGGATATGACCTTATCCATTATAATGCATCGGGCTAGGCCGATGCAAGCTAAAGCTCTTTTCTTAAAAAATGTTTCATTCTTCTGAAACTTTTTCGACTGATTCAGACGCTTCTACAGTGAACGGCGTCAAACCGCCATACAGGTTTCAGCACGCCGCCATCAAAGGAAAGGGAGGCATTGGAATGGCCGGCAGGCAATCGAACCCCTTTTCAATCAAATGTACGATGAAACGAGTCAAAAGGTTCTCATCTATATCACCTCAAAATGCGGAAACCCTTCTGATATTCAGGATATCTTTCAGGAAACCTACACAGAGCTTTTTTTCATTCTGAAAAAAAGGGGAGGCGAATATGTCCAAAACTCGGAGGCCTTTGCCATGCAAATTGCAAAACAAAAGGTCTACCGGCACTATACCCTGCTGCAAAAGTTGAAAAACGGGCTTCCCATAGAACGGGAAAACCGGGAGGGCGAGCCGTTCGAGGCGGCCCTGCAAACGCAGGAACCCTCCATTGACGACCGCTTGGTCACCGACGCGCTTCTCGCTGAAATACGCTCCATCTGCGCGGCAAACCTGCCGTTACCCAAAAAATATTTTATCTTTTCTATAATATGGAGCAAACAATCCCGCAGATCGCGGCGGAATTGCAGATGACCGAATCCAACGTGAAAAACCGCCTGTATCGCACGCTCTCCGAGCTGCGTGCGAAATATCAGCCTTAAAAAACGCTACAGCCGTACAATCCCCGGCATACAAAGAAAGGAAGGATGACTCTCATGCAAGAACGAGATTTGCTTCGGCAGGCAATCGCGCCCTGCCTGCCCGACCCAGAGCAGGTCCGGCAGAACATCCTGCGCGAGTGCGCGCCAAAGGCGCGCCGAAAAAGCCTTCGCACCTATTTACCAGCCGCCGCATGCATCGCGCTGCTGCTCACAGCGGCCGTGCTGTTCTCCCAGCGGAGCCCGCTCCCAAATCACCCCG